>Ga0209619_10001463_pt1 | contig 17372 bp, 18 predicted proteins | sample Rifsed16ft3_FD_184011 | JGI IMG/M metagenome (GOLD analysis project Ga0209619, IMG submission 184011) | Soil microbial communities from Rifle, Colorado, USA - sediment 16ft 3 (version 2) | ecosystem: Environmental > Terrestrial > Deep subsurface > Rock core/Sediment | place: Rifle, Colorado... | reverse complement strand
CTGGTCTCCTGGAACGTGCACGACCGCCCGCGCGAGTTTTTCTCCTTCCTGATGTTCCTCGGTGCCAGCGTGCTGGGCGTGTTCTGCTCGCTGGACTTATTCATGTTGTTCTTTTTCTTCGAACTAGCGGTCTTCCCCAAGTACCTGATGATCGTCACCTGGGGTTCGCCCAAAACCCGCGAGTACGGCGGCATGAAATTGACGCTGTATCTGTTCATTGGCTCGATGCTGGCGCTGATCGGCGCGCTCGCGATCTATTTCGGCTCCGGCTTGCGCACATTCGATATGCTCGCTCTGGAAAATGCCGGGTTCGCCATGGCCTTCCAGCGCTTATGGTTCCCGTTTGTCTTCCTCGGCTTTGCCATCCTGGGCGGTATCTTCCCGTTCCATTCCTGGGCGCCGGATGGTCACGTTGCCGCTCCTACCGCCATTTCCATGCTGCTGGCTGGTGTTGAGATGAAGGTCGGTGCCTTTGCGGCGCTGCGCGTTGGCATTATGCTGCTGCCGGAAGGTGCCCGCCAGTGGGCCTGGCTGATTTTGATCCTGGCAACGGTCAATGTGGTTTATGGCGCATTTATCGCCCTGATCCAAACGGATTTCAAGTACGTCATTGGCTTCTCGTCCGTTTCGCACATGGGTCTGGTGCTGATTGGCTTTGCCACCCTTTCCCGCGAGGGGTTGATCGGCGCGGGCATGCAAATGTTCTCGCACGGAGTGATGACGGCTCTCTTCTTCTCCATCGTCGGCATGGTGTATGACCGGGCTCATACCCGCGACATCCCCAAACTCGGCGGCCTGGCGCGCAAGATGCCCTGGGCAGCCATTGGCTTCATCGTAGGCGGCCTTGTATCCATGGGCATGCCCGGTTTCTCCGGCTTTGTGGCTGAATTCCCGGTATTCATGGGCGCCTGGCGCGCCGCACCGGTGGTGGCGGTCATTGCCATCCTCGGCATCCTCATCACCGCGGGCTACATTTTCCTGGTCATCCGTCGTGTCTTCTTCGGCGAGGTCCCGGAAGAGCTTGCCGGTGTGACAGACGTGACCGTCAAAGACAAAATTGTCATCGGAGGGCTCGCCGTCGTGATGATTGGACTGGGTGTGTTCCCCTCGCTGATGGTCCCCATGGTTGAATCCGGGGTCAAAACCATCCTCGCGATCCTGGGAGGTGCTTAGTGGTCTCCGGTGAATTTACTTCAGCAATGGTACTGGCAATACTGCCGGAAATCGGTCTGGTGGCTCTGGCTGCCATTCTGCTGGTGGTGGATCTGCTCTGGCGCGGTGAAACCCGCCGTTACCTGGGCTGGTTGACTGCTGCCGGTCTGGCGGTAATCATGCTGCTGGCAATCTTATTTGCCCGCCCAGCAGTAGAAGGCGGTCTGATGTGGGGCGGTATGCTGCGCTTTGACTCGGCTGGCTTCGTCTTCCGCATGCTCTTCCTTGCCGGCGCTGCTTTGACCGCTCTGTACGCCGCGGTGACCGAATCCGTGCGCCTGCGCGGCGAATTTTACGCCCTGTTACTGGTCAGCACCCTGGGTATGAGCCTGATGGCTTCAGCCGCTGACCTGATTATGTTGTTTCTGGCAATCGAAACCACTTCCATTCCGCTATACGCGCTGGCAGGCTTTGTCCTGCGCGATCAGAAATCGGTGGAAGCCGGCGTCAAGTACCTGCTTTTCGGCGCCATGTCCTCGGCTATTCTGCTATACGGCTTTTCGCTGCTGTATGGTTTCACCGGCACCACCCAGCTCTACAACCTGAGCGCAGCGTTCCAGGCGGGCGGCATCCCGACGATATTGATTGCCGCGGTGATCGGTCTGGTGTTGGTCGGGTTTAGTTTCAAAGTTTCCGCGGTTCCGTTTCACTTTTGGGCGCCGGATGTGTACCAGGGTGCCCCAACACCGGTCGCCGGCTTCCTTTCGACCGCCTCCAAGGCTGCCGGTTTTGTCGCGTTGATGCGCGTGGTGACCGTTGCCTTCCCGGAACAATCCGCTCTGTGGTCGATTATGATCGCGGTTTTGGCTACCGCCTCCATGTTGGTTGGCAACTACCTGGCGCTGGTGCAAAAATCACTCAAACGGCTGCTGGCCTATTCCTCCATCGCTCAAGCCGGCTATATGCTGATCGGCGTGGCTGTGGACACTGAATTTGGCCTGGTGGCTTCCACCTACTACCTTATGGCTTACCTGGTCACCAACCTGGCAGCCTTCGGCATCGTCGCATGGGTTGAGCACAACACCGGCTCGGACGACCTGACCGCTTTTGCCGGTCTCAGCCGGCGCGCTCCAGCACTGGGCCTGGCAATGATCGCCATTATGCTGTCCTTGGGCGGCGTTCCGCCGTTTGCCGGCTTTTTCGGCAAGCTGCTGGTGTTTGGCTCGGCGATCGACAAGGGCATGATCTGGTTAGCCTTGGTCGGTATCTTCAATGCCATCATCGGTCTTTACTACTATTTGGTGATTCTTAAAACGGTGTACGTAAACGAACCAACCGATTCTGCCAGACTCCCCAAAGCCAATTTGTCCTGGCAGTTAGCCCTTGGCATTTGCGTGCTTGGCATCCTGGTGCTCGGTTTCTGGTTCCAGCCCTTCTACAGCTTCGCGCAAAATGTTGCCGCATCAATTCGGATTTATTGACGCTGAATTTTGCATCTGATATAATTTACCCATCATGAGCCAGTTGAAACCCGGTGAACCTTCAGACAAGCAGAAGATTCTGAACACCACCGTAATCAGCGCCGCTGCTCAGGTGGGTTGTTTAACATTTGTGATCATCCTGGGAGCCGTATTTTTGGGGTTATGGCTCGACTCCCGCTTTGGTACCAGGCCATGGTGGACTTTAGGACTGGTTCTTGGGAGTATCCCTGTTTCAATCATTGTTATGCTGTACGTAGTTCGCCTGGCCGTATCCAAGATCAAGACCAAAAATGGCCGTGCACAAACCACTCAACCGGAGGAAGCAGACCTTGGAGACAACTCGTAAATGGCGCTGGGGCGTTAACCGCTGGATCGTGCTGGGATTCATCATCTTTAGCATCATTGCCGTTAATATTGCCACCCCGGTTCAACCCCACATTCAAGTCGCCCCCGAGCGCATCACCGAAGGTACCCTTAACCTTGGACCTCTAGGTGAAGTGCCTTTTCTCAATACCTTTCCAACTCTGTTGATTGTGGATTTGGTCATCATCTTGCTGGCCTTGGCTGTGCGTCAGGCGGTCAAAAAGGGCGATCTGATTCCCCGCGGCATTGCCGGAGCTATGGAATCGCTGATTGAAGTCATCTACAACCTGACTGAATCGGCAGCCGGTAAATGGACCAAACAGATTTTCCCCTGGTTCGCCACCATCATGCTGGTTGTGCTGGTAACCAATATGGTCAAGCTGCTGCCTGGTTTCGAGACCATCGGCGTTATGCATCACGCTGAAGGCGAAGGTCACCTCATTTCCGGCCTGGGCGGCAACTGGTATACCCTGCTGCCGGATAAAGTAGAAGGGGAAGGCTATGTGCTGACGCCTTTCCTGCGCGCCCTCTCAACAGATCTTAACTTCACCGTGGCGCTGGCACTCATTTCGGTCGTCATGACCCAGGTCATCGGCATCCGCGCGCAAGGTCCCCGCTACTTTAGCAAATTCCTCAATTTCACCACCATGTTCAAGAAGCCGTTCTTTGGCTTCATGGACTTCCTGGTTGGCCTGCTCGAGACCATTTCTGAGTTCGCCAAAATCCTCTCGTTTGCCTTCCGGTTGTTTGGAAACATGTTCGCCGGCTTCGTTTTGATGGCGCTGATTTCCGCAATGATCCCCATTTTCGTGCCATCCATGATTACCATGTTTGAGTTTTTCATCGGCCTCATTCAGGCCTTCGTGTTTGGTATGCTGACCATGGTGTTTATGGCCCAGGCCACCCAGGGTCATGGTGGTGAAGAAGAACACCACTAATCAGTAAATATCGCTCTTTTAAAGTACGTCACCTTATCCAGGATTAATCAAGGAGGATCGTCGAGCATGTCTGGAGACATCGTTTTAGCAGCAAAATTTATTGGAGCCGGTCTGGCAATGATCGGTGCGTTAGGCGGCGGTGTGGGTATTGGCTTAAGCGTGCAAGGTGCGCTGCAGGGCATGGCCCGCAACCCGGATGCCTACGGTAACCTGCTCACGAACATGATTCTGGGTATCGCCTTTTCAGAAGCCATCGCCATTTACTGTCTGGTGGTTGCGTTCCTGATGTTGTTCGTCCTTTAGACGGACAGAAGGAAGGAGCCTCCCCTTGGAAAAACTTGGAATCAATTTAGGCAGTATCCTGATTCAAATCGCCAGCTTTGGCATCTTGTTTGTGGTGCTGCGTGCCTGGGTTTATAAACCATTGCTCAGCCAGATGGAAAAACGCCGCAAAACCATCGCCCAGGGTTTGGAAGACGCCCGCGTGGCTTCTGAAGCCCGCGCCAATGCGGAACGTGAGTCGAATCAGATCCTCAGTGAAGCCCAGGCCAAAGCGGCTGAGATCGTACGCGAAGCCACTGCCCGGGCTGAAGTTGCCGCTCGCGAAGTACGTGCCGCCTCGGACGCTGAAGCCGCTAAAGCCCGCGATGTTGCTCTGGCTGAAGTTCAGCAGGAACGCGATCGCGTGTTGAGTGATGTCCGCGGTCAAATTGCCGCATTGTCCATCGCCGCCACCCAGAAGTTGATCGGCGAATCACTGGATGAAAAGCGTCAGCATGTGCTGCTCGACGAATTCTTCTCCGGCGTACGCTCCGGTAAAGTGGTTGTGCTGGAAGGCGAACAAGTCAAAGGCGCGGCCGCTGAAGTCACTTCAGCCCTCCCCTTGACCACCGCCGAGCAGGACACCGTCAAGTCCGACGTGCTCAAGAAGCTGGGTACCAGCGCTTCAGTGACCTTCCGCGTCGATCCCACCATCCTGGGTGGTCTGGTCGTCAAGGTTGGCGACCGTGTGGTTGACGGCTCCGTCGCCGGTCAACTACAGGGGCTGCGCCAGGCGTTGCAATAACCGATCTTCTCTACGAAATTGACTCCGCCCCCACTTGACGCCGCAGTGGGGGCTTTAATTTATAATTTCATTTGGGTTATTAATCTGGGCGAAGCAAACATCTTTTTGTTGGGCGGTTGCTGAGCCTGCCGAAGCACCTCCCAGTTATTCCGAGCATAATATTACCAACCAAGGTCCCCACGAATGGCAAACACCTTAGCTCAAATCTTTGCCCAAATCCCCGTCACCGCCATTGCACCGACTAAAATCCCAAATCTGCTTATAAACGGCATCGCTCTTGATTCGCGCCAGGTCAAGCCGGGCAACCTCTTCGTTGCACTCACCGGCGGCAGCACCGACGGTCACAAATACATCACTTCCGCGGTCCAGCAGGGAGCCATTGCGATCGTTGGCACACAGCCTGCCGCTGACCTGACCCTGGATGTTCCCTACCTTCAGGTGGCGGATGCCCGCGTGGCGCTCGCATGGATTTCTGCCGCATTTTACAACTTTCCTGCCCGCAAGTTGACTGTCATCGGCGTCACCGGCACCGATGGCAAGACCACCACCTCCAACCTGCTCTACCAGATTCTCAAACATGCGGGCATCCGGGTCGGCATGGTCTCGACTGTCAATGCCGTCATCGGTGAAACGGAAATTGACACTGGTTTTCACGTCACCACACCCGAGGCGCCCGATGTGCAGCACTATTTGGCGCAAATGGTAGCTGCCGGGCTGACGCACGTGGTGCTGGAAACCACCTCGCATGGCCTGGCGCAGGAGCGCGTCACCGCCTGCGAGTTTGACATCGGCGTGGTCACCAACATCACTCACGAGCATTTGGATTATCACGGCTCCTATGCGGCCTACCGCGCTGCCAAAGCGCGCCTATATGACCATTTGCTGGCGACCGTTGAGAAACCGCAGGGCAACCCGCGCCTGGCGGTCCTCAATCATGACGACCGCTCCTATGACTTCCTCCACGATTACGTGCAAACTGTTCAGCTCTCCTACGGCTTTGACCCCCAGGCCAATGTACGCGCTGAAGGGCTGCGCTACGACCCGCTAGCCATGTACTTTACAGCCGTCTTCCACGATGGCCAAAAAGTGCCGGTCACCAGCCGCCTGGTCGGGCGTTACAATGTCTCCAACATCCTTGCAGCCATGACCGCCGCCGTCAGCGGGCTGGGGCTGACCCCACAGCAGGCGGCTGAAGGCGTTGCCCAGCTCGGGCAGATTCCCGGGCGCATGGAGCGTATTTCTGTGGGGCAGGATTTCACCGCCATCGTCGATTTTGCCCACACGCCCAATGCCCTGCAGGTCACGCTGGAGACCGCCCGCGAGATGACCGCCGGCAGGGTGATCGCGGTGTTTGGCTCCGCCGGCCTGCGTGACCGCGAAAAGCGCCGTCTCATGGCTGAGGTCTAAACCCGGTTGGCCGACATCACCATCTTGACCGCCGAAGACCCTCGCACCGAATCGCTGGATGCCATTTTGGCTGAAATGGCAAAAGCTGCCACCGCCCAGGGTGGGGTAGAGGGCCAATCATTTTGGCGCGTTCCCGACCGCCGCGAAGCTATTCGCATAGCCATTAAATTGGCGCAGCCCGGCGACCTGGTGTTGGCGCTCGGCAAAGGTCACGAGCAATCGATGTGCTTCGGTATCACCGAGTATCCCTGGGACGACCGCACCGCCATGCGCGCCGCTCTGGCAGAACACCTCCGCAAACCCGGCCAGGAAATGCCATTCCTGCCCGATCCGTATGGAGAAGGCAAATAAACACAGGTGGCCTTAAATGAAAATTTGTAAGGGCGAGGCAGGAACAGTCCGCTCGTTCCGACATACCCATAGAAGCTTCGCCCGAATATACTCGCCGAATAAAAAAATCCCCTCTCATTCGAGAGGGGATTTGTCATCAACTAGAACCTGCGTCCGCCGCGATCGCCACCTGGGCGTCCGCCGCGATCTCCGCCGCGTCCACCGCGGTCTCGATCGCCGCCCGGGCGTCCGCCGCCGGGGCGTCCACCACCGGCTGGCCGGCGGTCGCGGTCTTTGGCTTGCGCCTCTTCCAGCGTCCAGCCTTCCAGCACTGCCTGACGGCTCAGGCGAACCTTGCCCGCGTCGTCGATGCCGGTCACCATCACGGTGATTTCGTCACCCATACTGACCACATCTTCGACCTTCTCAACCCGCTCGCTGTCCAGCTGCGAAATGTGCACCAGACCGTCGATATTCGGCAGGATCTCTACGAACACGCCGAAGTCGGCCAGGCGTACTACTTTGCCGGTATAGATGCGGCCCAGAATGGGCACTTCCACCAGCGACATGATCTTTTCGCGGGCTGCGGCTTCCGCCACGCCGTCAGTGGCAGCGATGAAGACGGTGCCGTCATCATCGATGTCAATGCGCACGCCAGTTTCTTCCTGGATCGCACGGATCATCTTGCCGCCCGGGCCAATAATGGCGCCGATTTTGTCCACCGGGATCTGGATGGTGGTGATGCGCGGGGCATGCGGCGCAAGTTCAGGCCGCACTGATGGGATGATCTCCAGGATGCGGTCGAGGATGAACAGGCGTGCCTCGCGAGCGCGGGTCAAGGCCTCGGTCATAATCGCCGAGGTGATGCCCTTGATTTTGATGTCCATCTGCAGCGCGGTGATACCCGCAGCGGTGCCGGCGACTTTGAAGTCCATATCGCCCAGGTGATCTTCCATGCCCTGGATATCGGTCAGGATCATGGTCTGGTCGGTTTCTTTGACCAGTCCCATGGCGATGCCTGCCACCGGGGCTTTGATCGGTACGCCGGTGTCCATCAACGCCAGCGTCGAACCGCACACCGAGGCCATCGAGGATGAGCCGTTGGAGGCCAAAACCTCGGAAACCAGCCGCAGGGTGTAGGGGAATTCTTTTTCACTGGGGATCACGGGCAGCAGCGCGCGTTCCGCCAGAGCTCCGTGACCGATTTCGCGGCGGGATTGGCCGCGCAGCATTTTCACTTCGCCGGTCGAATACGGCGGGAAGTTGTAATGGTGGATATAACGTTTGGAGTCTGAACCGCCGAGGTTGTCCAGTTCCTGGGCTTCCTTGGGTGTACCCAGAGTCGCCATGGTCAGCACCTGGGTTTCGCCGCGGGTGAACAGGCCGGAGCCGTGCGCGCGCGGTGAAACGCCAACTTCACCCCAGATTGGGCGAATTTCATTTGGCTTGCGGCCATCTGGCCGCAGACCGCGCTCGACGATGCGGCGGCGCACAACGCTCTTCAACACTTCCTCGTATGCTTCAGCCACGGCGCCCTTAAGCGTCTCATCTTCAGCGGTGAGTTCTGCCACGACCTTCTCGCGCAGTTCATCGATCCCGTTGTACTGATCCGCCTTCATGTGCGAGGCGTCGAACAGGGTTTCCAGCTGGCTGGCAACGCCAACACGTACCTGGCTGACCAGGTCTTCATTGACGACTTTGGTCTCAACCGCTCGTTTTGCCTTGCCAATTTCGGCAGCCATTTTCAACTGGGCGTCGATCATGGGCTGCAGTGATTGGTGCGCAAACGTCAGCGCTTCAACCATAATATCTTCCGGCAATTCGTTGGCGCTGCTCTCCACCATCAGGATGGCGTCACGGGTGCCTGCCAGGCGCAGGTCCAACTCGGACTGTTCGCGCTGTTCCATGGTGGGGTTGACCACGAATTCGCCGTTGATGCGGCCGACGCGCACAGCGCCTACCGGGCCTTCCCAGGGCACGTCCGAGATCATCAGCGCGGCTGAGGCGGCATTAATCGCCAGGATATCCAGCGAGTTTTCCATATCAGCTGACACGGAGAACATGATCACCTGGACCTCATTGCGCATGCCATTGGGGAACAGCGGGCGAATCGGGCGGTCGGTCAGGCGGCTGATGAGGATGGCTTCCTCGGAAGGGCGTCCTTCGCGGCGGAAGAACGAACCGGGGATGCGTCCGCCGGCATACATACGCTCTTCGTATTCAACGGTCAGCGGGAAGAAATCGATGCCTTCCCGGATGCCGCCCATGGTAGCAGCGGCAAAAACAACAGAGTCACCCAATCGTAGGGTGACGGCTCCGCCAGCCTGTTGGGCCAGCTTGCCGGTTTCGATGGTAATCGTGCGTCCACCGACCTGGGCAGTATACTGCTTTGCTTCAGGTATGTTCATTAGGTCCTCTCTTACCCCCATCCGGTTAGGGACTGAAAGCTGTGGAGGAGCTCGTCCTCATCAGGTTTCAATTCCCAACCCCAGGGATAAATAAAAAAAATATGAAATTGTCGCAGTTCGTCTGCTTACCGAAATCAGCCGGTAGAAAATGAGTAGATGGTGAAGGTTCGCCATCTACTCATTTCAAAGTCGTCCTTTTAGCGGTAGCGCAGGCTTAGCTGCTCAACGATCGTCTGGTATTTGGCCATATTTTTGCTGCGCAGGTACACCAGCAATCTGCGGCGCTGACCGACCAGCTTGAGCAGTCCGCGGCGCGACGATTCGTCGTGCTTGTTGGCGCGCAAGTGCTCGGTCAATCCCAGAATCCGTTTGGTGAGGAGTGCAATCTGCACCTCGGGGGAGCCGGTGTCACCGTCGTGGCGGTGATATTGACCAATTACCTTCTCTTTTACTTCCTTTGTTAAAGGCATGACGTCTGCAAACTCCTTGTTTTGAAAATTTTGCGCAGGTCTCCATGTCCGCAGCCAAAACCGCGGGCAGGTCCAGTCACGGGCCGAATTATAACAGAATAATTTCGCTTCAGGTAGGGGCTTCGCGATTCTGTCAATCTGTTACGTCATGATTTGATTTCGCGCGATTTACCTGTCTGCCTTCGGCAAGGCCTGCAGCACGCTACGCAGGCGTGTCTGCGTCTCCAGCGGGAACTCCGGCAGGCAGCGCCGCACAATCCGCAGCAGCATCGGCGGCGGGTTGATTCCGATCACCTGACGCAAAAAATACGCCGTCTCGGTTGGTGACCGGCGCGCCAGCTGCACCAGCAAATTGCGCAGCTCATTTTGCAATTCCCCCGGTGATAGTGTCAGCAGCGGACTGACCGTGTTGTACACCGCCGGCAGGTTTTCGAAGTTTCGGTCAGCTGCCAGTGCTGTAGTTGCCAGGACTGCCAGTCGCACCATACCCGGGTCGGCAGAACTGAGCCATAGGCGAATCAAATCCAGCCATTTGGTTGAATCTTCCTGGCGCAGGCGGGCTGAACCGATTGCAAATAGTGTTTCCAGGTGTGCAAATTCAACGCCCGGCATCGACCAGGCTTTCAGATACCCCAGCACCGCATCGACATGTTCAGCTGAAAGATTGCCAAGCAGCACCGCTGCCAGCCGGCGCGGTTCGGTTTTCTCGGTTTTCCATAGGCGCTCCGCCACTTCCATGGCAGCCTCCGGGTAGCGCGGCGCCAGGAAAGCCAGCCGGTCCTCCAGCGCCCGCATCACGATAGGCGCAGTCCGGTAACTCGAGTACGGCAGCCCGGTTTGACGAACCGCCTGACCAGGTTTATAGGTCAGGTCGGCATAACGCACCAGCAGCGCTACCAATCCCTTCTGAAATTCATCCGGTTCGAGGAAGCGCTGAGCCAGTGTGCTGACCTGCTCGTTCAAATTGGTGAGCTGAACCGCTGGCATGCTGCTCTTTTAATAAGCTCTGGCAAAATAAACTTTCTTTTTGGCAGGTTCGCCGCACACGATGCATGTACCATCGCCTTCGAGCTGGTCGAGCGGCATGCAGCGGGTGGTCGCCTTGGTCTCGTCTTTGACCTTAGCCTCGCACTCCGTCCGGCCGCACCAATAAGCCAGCGCCCAGCCGTCCTGCACGATATTTTTCAGGTCATCGTAATTTTTAGGCTCGTGAATATGTTCATCGCGGAAATTGCGAGCTTTTTCCAGCATGGCAGCCTGGATTTCGTCCAAAACGGCCTGCACCTGGGCAGCCAAACCCTCGCCCAGCGGCAGCGTGGACTTGCCGGCTCGACCTGGCAAGTTGCGGCGTGCGATGGTCACCACACCGTTGTCCACATCCTTGGGACCAATCTCGACGCGCAGCGGAACGCCGCGCATTTCCCAATCGTTGAATTTGAAACCTGGTGTGACCTCGGAGCGCGTATCGAGTTTGACGCGGAATTGCGCCAGCTGCTGGTTCAAAGCTTCTGCTACCGGCATCACCTTGGCTTGTTCCTCGTCACTGCGGAAAATGGGCACAATCACTACCTGAATCGGCGCCAAACGCGGCGGCAGCACCAGCCCCTGGTCGTCGCCGTGGGTCATGATGATGGCGCCAATGAAGCGGGTGGATAAGCCCCAGGAGGTTGTCCAGCAGTGCTGCTGCTGGTTTGCCGGGTCGAGATATTGAATGTCGAATGCTTTGGCGAAATTCTGACCAAGGAAGTGCGAAGTTCCTGCTTGCAGCGCGCGAGTGTCGCCCATCATGGCTTCGATAGTATAGGAATCCGAAGCCCCCGCGAATTTTTCGGTTTCGCTCTTGCGCCCGGGTATCACCGGCACTGCAGCTTCATTGACAGCGAAGTCGGTGTACACGTTCAGCATGCGCACCGTTTCCTCCACCGCTTCATCCTTGGTAGCATGGGCAGTGTGGCCTTCCTGCCAGTAGAACTCCAGTGTGCGCAGGAACAGGCGTGTGCGCATCTCCCAACGCACCACATTACCCCACTGGTTAATCAAAACCGGCAGGTCGCGGTAGGACTTGATCCACTTGGAGTACATGTAGCCGATAATCGTTTCAGAGGTCGGGCGAACCACCAGCGGCTCTTCCAGCTTTTCCCCGCCGCCAATCGTGACTACTGCCAGCTCCGGTGAAAAACCTTCCACATGTTCTTTTTCCTTCTCGAGGAACGACATGGGGATGAACAACGGGAAGGCGGCATTGCTGTGCCCGGTCGCTTTGAAGCGTTTATCCAGTGCGTCCTGAATGTTTTCCCACAGCGCCCAGCCGTACGGGCGCACGACCATGCAGCCGCGCACCGGAGCATAATCGGCCAATTCGGCGCGTAATATCAGCTGGTTGTACCATTCGGAGAAGTTCTCGCTGCGGGTGGGAAGTTTGTCGGTGTTCATAAGGAGGTTTTATTCCAATCGGCGTGAAATGCAGGGATGGCCCTGAAAAAAATGACAAAATTTAATCAAAATTGTGATTGACCGCCAGCTCGAGCGCGGTTTGATTGTCGGCGGCAAAATTCAGCCAATGCCAGTCAGCTTCTTTGGCATAATATCCCAATGTAGCCCGGTATTCGCTGAAAACCCGCCGCCAGCCTTCGCCGATCAGCACCAGTGGTTTGGGGCGAATGGCGTTGATGACCAGCAGGTTCCAGTACAGCGTGATCTCAGTAAATGTCCCCGGACCGCCAGGCAGGGCAATGGCAGCGTCGCAGCCATCGATCAACCCCTGCAGCCGCTCCAGCAGGGTTGAGCAGCGCCGCTCTTCGATCACCCATGGGTTGGCGCCGCCGGGACGGTAGCGCTCGATGACTTCTGCTGTAACGCCGATGACATGCCCGCCGGCTTCATTCGCCCCGCGGCTGACGGCTTCCATGGTGCCGACGTATCCACCGGTCAACACACTATGACCGGCGCGGGCGATCATGGCGCCAAGTTCCTGCGCGGCGCTGTAATCCGGGTCTCCCGCGATCGGTTTTCCGCTGCCAAATACGGTGATGTTCATCTTTGCAGGCCTTATTCCACTTCGTCAGCATCCCAGATACGCTGGTAGTTGTGCTCCAGCTTGTCCAGGATGGCTTTTTCCAAATCGATATGGGCGACACTTGCCAGTTGCAGCAAATACAACGCCACGTCCGCCAACTCGCCGGCTAATTCCTCCCGGTTGACCGGGTCCTCGCCCCATTGAAAGTGTTCGAGCACCTCGCCCGCTTCCAGACCCAGCGATATGGCGATATTGCGCATCGTTTGCGGACGTGGGCTGGCAGGATCATACCAGCCTTTAGCTTCGACAAACTTATGCATGGCAGTGGTGAGTTCGTGAAGCTCCATTATTCCGTCCCGGGTTTATCGCCTTGTAGCGCCAAAAGAGCTGATCGGGCAGATTCAACCTGCTCCGATTGCCAACCGTCCTCGCGAGTCATGCGGACCAGGTGTTCCAGCACAAATTGCTGTGCGGTCTCGTCCAGCCCGGCAAACGTCGCTCGGATGCGGTCGCCATCCCGCGACAGCAGCCCATCCCAAAGGATTTCCAACGGATCTTGTGCCATGGTGTATTATTTTACTTTATATTTTGTCATTGCGCCTATAGGGCGGTCTCCTGAAGGACGCCGGGACGGTGTGTGATCGAGGGAGCATAGGGCGCTTTTGCGTGCGACGGAAACAATCTGCCCGTGTCATTGCGACGGAGCGAAGCGGAGGAAGCAATTTGAGATCGTCATTTTGAATGGCGTCGTGACCTGATGTTAGGTTCAATGACAATAAAAAATCCGCCCGAATGGGGCGGATTCTATAGATCAAATTACCTGACTTATTCTTCCTTCTTTTCCGCGAGTTCCTTCTGGCGGGCTGCCACGATTTCCGCCTGCACGTGCGCCGGCGCAATCTCGTAGCTCGAGAATTCCATGTTGAAGATTCCGCGGCCGCCGGTCAGCGAGCGCAGCTGGGTGGTATACCGCAGCATTTCCGCCAGCGGCACCGTCGCGTTAATGATCGAACGGCCTTTTTCGCTGTTCATCCCCTGAACGCGTGCACGGCGGGTGTTCAAATCGCCCAGCACATCACCCATGTGATCTTCCGGAACGGTGATGGTCACCATCATGATCGGCTCGTACAGCACCGGGGTGGCATCTTTGAACGCTAATTTGAAAGCCTCGCGTCCGGCAATTTCAAATGCCACCGGCTTGGAGTCAACCGGGTGTTCCTTGCCGTCCGTAACCGCCACCATCACCCCGCGTACCGGGTAACCGGCAATGACGCCTTCTTTCGTGACGGTTATGATACCCTTCTGAATGGAAGAGAAATACGATTGCGAAATGGCACCGCCGACGACTTGCCAGGCAAACTCCAGCTCTTTCTCGGGCAGCGGTTCAACCCGCAGATGCACTTCGCCAAATTGACCTGACCCGCCGGTTTGTTTCTTATGGCGGTACATGGCTGATGCTTTTTTGGTGATCGTTTCCTGGTAGGGCACTTTTGGTTCGCCAACCACAAAGTTCACCTGGAACTTGGTCTCGGCGCGCTTGATAGCCACATCGATGTGCTGATCACCCATACCCTGTAAAATGGTCTGGTTGGTTGCCATTTCGTTATGCCAGGAGAGAGTCATATCCTCTTCACACAGGCGTGTCAGCGTTGGGCTGATTTTGGTCGAATCAGCCTGAGTCTTGGGCAGAATCGAAACCCGGTACAACCCATTGGGGTATGTCGGAATCGGTAAGGTTATTGGGTGCGCCTTATCCCCAAGAGTGTTGGTTGTCACCGTCTCGGAAAGCTTCGGGACCACGCCAAGATCGCCGCTGTGGATGACTTTGACGCTGGAGGCATCTTTACCACGTGGAATACTGATGGTGCCAAAGCGTTCTTCGATGCCCTTCGTATGGTTCCAGACACGGCTGTCAGGCGTTACCATGCCGGAATACACCCGGAAGAAGGTCTGTTTGCCGACGAACGGATCGGCAGTCGTTTTCCAGACATACAACGCCAGCGGACCGGCGTCATTGGCTTTGATTTCTTCAACGCCGTTTTTCGTCTCAGCCTTCACCGGGGCGATTGCTGTCGGGGAGGGGAAGAAATTGATCATGGCATCCAATAGCGGTGCCATTCCTATTTCATGAGAACCGGCAGATACAAACACCGGGGCATAACTGCCGTTTAGGACAACGGCTTTCAACCCGCGGATGATTTCTTCGCTGGAAAGCTCGCCAGATTCCAGGTATTTCTCGAGCAGTGAGTCTTCGCCTTCAGCTGCTGCCTCGACCAGGGCAAATTTGGCTTCTTCGACAGCATCCTGGTATTCAGCCGGGATATCGACGACCGTTTTACCATCCCCCTTGTAGGCTTTCATGGTAATCAGGTCTATAACGCCCTGAAAACCAGCTTTTTCGCCCCACGGGATTTGCACCGTGACGGTCCGCATGTCCGAGAATTCTTTAATCGATTCCAGCGCCTTCTGGAAGTTGGCGTTTTCGCGGTCCATTTTGTTGATTAATACGAATCGCGGCAAATTGAACTGATTGACATAATTCAACGCGATTTCCGTACCTACTTCAGCCCCCGAAACCGAATCGATCAATACCACGGCGGCGTCTGCCACCCGCAGGGCTGAAACCACTTCGCCGACAAAGTCGGTGTACCCGGGCGTGTCCAGAAAATTGAGCTTGACGTCTTTGTATTCCACCGGGATGACGGTGGTGTACAAAGAAATCCCACGCTTATGCTCCTGTTCATCGTAATCGGAGGCGGTTGTCCCGTCTTCGATGCGCCCCAGACGGGTAGTGGCGCCAGTAAAATGGAGGAAGGCCTCGGTCAGGACGGTTTTACCCGCGCTGGAATGGGAGACCAGTGCAATGTTGCGGATGGACTCAGTGGTATACTCTTTCATTAACCAAACCCTTTTATGGATGTGATGGTGTCAGTCCGGCAATGAGTAGACTGACCGTGGTTCTTGTAAAAGCACACTTGGAGCAACCAGCAAAACATCCCCAATTATATCAGGTGGAGCAGGTCTTGTGGATCGAATATTAAACCAATTCTCCTTCCTCATCGGGGCTGTGGTGCTCTTTGGCCTGGGGGCTGCCTTGATCCTGCGGCGCGGCTTCACCGTGGGCAAAGGGGTATTGTTGGGCGTGCTGCTGCTGCTCATCGTGGCAGCCTGGATTGTGCTTCACCCCGCTGGTGACCGGACAGCCAGCCCCGAGCAAGTTCGCCAGCAGATCGGCGCCGGTAAGCCGGTGCTCCTCGAATTCCTTTCCCCCTATTGACTTGGCTGCACCGCGATAAAACCCGTCGTGGACGGGTTGGAAAAGGAATTGGCGGGGCAACTGATTGTCCTTCACGTGGATATCCACACCAAAAGTGGGCGAGAAATTGCCAACGAAATGGGTTTTGAATTCACTCCCACCTTTATACTTTTTGACGCTTCCGGCACGGAATTATGGCGCGAGGTGGGCGGCTTGGATACCGAGCGGGTGCGTCAATCGATCGCCCAATGAGCGGATTAATGCGCCGCCTGGAATTCAATCTGCGTTATCTGTTGGGCAAAACTCGCTGGGACACCGGCATGGTGCCGCCGGAGGTCAGAGATTACGTCTTGAATCACCCGCCTGGCAGAGCACTCGACCTTGGCTGCGGCACGGGTACTAACCTTGTTTTTCTGGCCAGTAATGGCTGGCAAGCTGATGGCGTCGACTTTTCCCGTCTGGCTGTCAATGCGGCACGCCGCCGTTTACGGAAGGCTGGTTTGAGTGCCGGGGTCTGGCTGGATGACGTAACAACCTTGACAACCATTCAGGGCGCATATAATTACATCCTGGACATAGGCTGTTACCACCAGCTGGGTCCAGCCGGTCGCGGCGCATATCGTTTCAACCTGACGCGTTTGATGGCGCCGGGCTGCGTTTTGATGATCTACGGGCACCGCTGGACGCCGAAAAGCAGTGTCGGGCACGGTTTGTCCGAAGAAGATATTTCCGAATTGGGAGGAGAACTCGTGCTGCGTCAGCGGGTCGATGGCAAGGATGCCCTCAGACCTTCTGTCTGGTTGTGGTTCGAGCGAAAGAGCTAATGCGTAAATTTATTCTGGTATTCGCAATTCTGGTCCTGGCTGGTCTGGCCATTTTATATTTCACCGGCAACCTGCGAGCGCTGGCTAATTTAGTTAATCCGCCGCAGGCCGCTATGGTCGATGACACCCAGTGCGGTTATCAATGGGCTACCCAACCACTGCCGGATGTAACCGCCGAACTGCAGCAGCGCCTTGAAAAACAGAATACACTGGCTGCCGAAGTCAACGCCGCCGCTTATGGCGAAAATTGCGTCCTGGCGGACGGCACGATTGCCCGTTTCCTGGCCAAACAGACGGATTTGTATTTTAAAGTCCCAGTCGCGGATATGGAAGACACGCAGAACCTGGGCGAACTGGCCGAAGGCATTATTCTCTTCGTCGAGGATATTCCTGCCGATTTGTTGGTCGGCCCAAATGAGGGCTACATTCAAATCAATTATTCGTCAGCCTTTGGCCAAATGGCCAGCCTGTGGTTCCAGCCCAGCACCGGCCGCCCGACCGACAACGCCTCCACCACGGTGCGGCCGAAGGCCTCGGGTTTGCGCGAAAGCTGGAGCACCAGGTCGCTGGCGGCGTAGGCGCGCGCGATCGCGTCGGTGGGTGGGGTGAACGCGAGGGCGTCGGCGACGCCCAGCTCAGCGGCCAGTTTTTCCAGCTCCAG
>Ga0209619_10001461_pt1 | contig 17387 bp, 16 predicted proteins | sample Rifsed16ft3_FD_184011 | JGI IMG/M metagenome (GOLD analysis project Ga0209619, IMG submission 184011) | Soil microbial communities from Rifle, Colorado, USA - sediment 16ft 3 (version 2) | ecosystem: Environmental > Terrestrial > Deep subsurface > Rock core/Sediment | place: Rifle, Colorado... | reverse complement strand
GCCGGTTACGTCCACCATAGTGGCGCCACCGTCCAACGTGCGGAACAGTGTGGTGCTGTTGTTGGTGAATGCGCCTCCGCCGAACCAGACGTGGTCGGGGTTGGTGGGGTGGACACGCATCTCAAAATCGTAAAAGCATTGGGTGTTGCAGAAGGTCGAGCCTTGAGCAGCGGCAATAGGAGACCAGTTGGTGCCACCGTCAGTGGTTTTAAAGGTGCCTGGTGAGAGAAGCGAGCGAGAGCTAGTCAGGGAGTCGGCAAAAGACGCATAAAGAATATTCGGTGCAGAGGGAGCCAGGGCCAGCTCGATGCGGCCCAGGTTCGCGGTAGGCAAAAGGTTGGCACCGGCGCCGGTCAGCTTGACAAAGTTTGCGCCGGCATCAACGGACTTATAGACTCCGTTATCGGTATCTCCTCCGGTGGCTCCCAGAGCGGCATAAACGATGCTGCCATCGGTGGGATGGAAGACAATGGCCGTGCCCGCCGCGCCGCTGGCCGTGGCCACCAGACTCCAGGACACACCGGCATTGTCGGAACGATAGATGCCTGAGGCCGCGGAGCTATTCCGATTGCGCGCGGCGGCGAGAAGGATACTTGAATTGGTGGGGTGGACCGCCAGGCCATGGAAGAAGAAGCCGCCGCTCTGCCTGTCCGGTCCAGTGGGAGCAGCAAACGTGGCGGCGCCGAGCTGGGCGAAGGTGGGAGTGGCGGAAGCTGGATTGGTGATCTTGAGGACGCCGGCACCGTACACGGCGTCGCCGTTGAAGTTTCCTTCCCCCGTACCGACATAGAGAATTGTGCAGGGGCCCGGAGCACAGCTACTCGGGTCCAGGGCCAAGGAGTTGGAGCCGGTGGCCAGGGAGGGCTGCTGGTCGGTGAGCGGCGTCCAGGTGGCGCCTGCATTGGTGGTCCTCCAAACACCGCCCGCCGCCGCGCCAGCATACACAATGTCCTGATTGGTGGGGTCCACGGCGAGGGCAACGACGCGGCCTGAGGCGGTGGGAAAGCCAAAGTTGTCCGCACCGGGCAGTGGGGCCACGGGTTGCGGTCCAATCAATGTCCAGACCGTTGGGCCCGGAAAAAACGTCTCCAAGTTTTCCGGATTGGCGCTGAGCGGGTCGCGATTGGCGCTGAGCGGATCGCGCAGGTTGCGCAGCTCAACCATCTCGTCCAAACGGTTCAGCGCCTTCAGGCGCGCGTCGGAGGGGATGAAGCCCAGGGGGTAGGCGCGCTGATGAAAGAACCAGTCGTCGCGGCGGCGGATTGTCTCCGAATCTTCCCTCTCCTCCTCCCCGGCCACCTCGCCAGAGTCCGGAGATAGTTTTTCATTGACACCATCGGGGGCGCCGTCGGTTAGGGTGGGATGGAAGACAAGGCGAGGCTGCCGGGCCGGAGTTCGAGGGGTGGCCAGCGGAGGGATTTGCTGCGCGGAGGCGACAGAAGCCGCGGGGGCCGGCTGGTGCGCGGATGGCGCGAGCTGAGGCGAGGCTTCCCTGCTGCGAGTTAGAGCGAAGACCAGGAAAACCGAGAGCGCGAGACCAAAGGTCAGGGCGAGATAAAACCAGCGACGACCTGAGTGAGAGGGGCTGGGTCTTGGCATGTTGGCCTCCGGCGAGGAGTGTGAGCGTACGGCTGTAATTGCTTGGCTAGACTCCCGGGACGCAGGAGTTCGCCTGCTGCAAAAAATTTCTGGGCAAAATGCCGCTCGCTGGCAACTCTGGGGGACAACTCAGGAGACCGGACAGGATGAAGCTGCTGCTTATGAAGCAACCGGCAGAGAGAAGCGCCCCACCCTTTGAGCCGACCCGCCCAGCAAGTATTGCGAACACATAGAGTGAGGCGCCAAAGAAAAATGCAGCCTCGAGAGGGAAACGATCCGCCGGAAGATAACGCTGCGACCGGACAAGGTCAAGAGAATTCCGCAGCGCACCGAGGCCAAGCGGTCTGTTAGAATGCAGCGCCCAACCGGCGAGCCGGGCAAGAGAAAAAGTTCATTTCCGGGGCGGAGGGACCAAGCAATGACACAAACCTACGAGAACCATTCACGGACCGTGCCGCTGTACCACCAAGTGGCGTTCCCGATCCTTGCGCTGAACTTACTCTATGGCGTGTATCGGGCAGTTCGTTGGGCGTCGCTGGAGACGGCGATAGGCGCGCTGGTCGCCGTGGCGCTGCTGATTCTTTTCTTCTATGCGAGGATTTTCGCGCTGACGGTGCAGGACCGGGTGATTCGACTGGAGATGACCCTGCGCATGGAACGGCTGCTTCCTGCCGACGTGCGCGGGCGGGTGCATGAGTTCAGCCCCGGCCAGTTGGTGGCGCTGCGCTTTGCCAGCGATGGGGAGTTAGCGGAGCTGGCGCGCAAAGTGCTGGGCGAAAACCTGCAGGACAAGAAGGCCATCAAACGAATGATCAAGAACTGGAGACCGGATACCCTGCGAGCATAACGCTTGAGCGGAAAGCGGAAGTGAGGTAAAAGGGCCATCCATGCCTTCCCTGGCCAGACGCGTTTTCCTGAGATCACTTGAGGGTGTGCGCGGCGGACACCTGGAAGTGGTTTGTCCGGATCACACATACTCGTTTGGCGAACGGCAGGCCGGACTCGAAGCCACCATTGCCATCCACGATGAGCGCTTTTTTTCACGCGCGCTTCTGGGCGGAGACGTGGGAATCGGCGAGTCCTACATGGATGGGGATTGGTCTTCACCGGACCTGGTATCCGTGATTCGACTGGCTGTCCGCAACATAAATGAGCGGGAAGAGGAGAACCGCCTGCTCTCAGCGGTGCGCCGGGGGCTGGATGCTTTGCGACATCGCTGGCGAGCCAATACGCTGCTCGGAAGCCGGAGGAACATTCGCGCCCACTATGACCTGGGAAATGAGTTTTTCCGCCTCTTCCTGGACGACAGCCTGATCTATTCCTGCGCGTACTACCAGTGGCCTGACGACAGTCTGGAACGAGCGCAGATTCAAAAGCTGGACCGCATCTGCCGGAAGCTGCGCCTGGCTCCGGAAGACCACGTTCTGGAAATCGGGACCGGCTGGGGCGCTTTTGCTTTGCATGCGGCGCGGTACTACGGCTGCCGAGTGACGACCACGACGATCAGTCGGAAACAGTACGCGCACTGCGCGGAGCTGTTTGCCCGACAGAGAGACCTGCAGGGGCGTCTCGAATTGCTGGAAGAGGATTACCGCCACGTGGCGGGAAAGTTTGACAAGATTGTGAGTATCGAGATGTTCGAAGGGGTGGGGTACGAGAATTACGACACGTTTTTCGGCGCCTGCGACCGCCTGCTGAAACCAGAGGGCACGGCGCTGCTCCAACTGATCACGATCAGTGACCAGAGGTTCCCTGCGTACCGCCGGCGCTGCGACTGGATCCAAAAGCATATCTTCCCCGGGTCGCAACTGGCCTCGCTGGCCGAGGTGCTGGCGTCCCTGGCGCGGGCGACGCGCATGGCTGTTTATCATGCTGAAAACATCGGTCTGCACTACGCACCCACGCTGGCGGAATGGCGGTCGCGTCTTCGAGGCCGGCTGCGAGAAGTGCGCGCGCTGGGGTTTGACGACCGGTTCATCCGCATGTGGGACTACTACCTGGCCTATTGCGAGGGCGGCTTCCGCGAACGGTACATCGGGGACTACCAACTGTTGCTGACTAAGCTGGGCAACCCCCGGCTCTTGATGGAAGAACCCTGGAGAGAGGAAAGCCCGCAGCAGTTGACACTCCCCTGCGACCCCGTCGTCTAGACAGAGAGACGATCCCGCCTGCGGCCGGCGCCAGCCGCTTCTTTACTGCGCCTATCAGCACGAAAGACAAACTGCGGAGAAGCCGGGGCCGCTGGAGGAAGGGGTTTGGAGCCGCGGTTTACTGTGGCGTGGCTTCCAGATAGAAATTGTACGCCTTGCAGCCACGGCCCTGGAACGTCCAGAGCTTGTCGAAGAGGCCGCGGACCCGCAGGTTGCCGAAGTCCTTGTATCCCATGCGATAGCAGGAACGGAGGTTAGAATAGTTCGAAGCACGCCTATCTGATTGATGCTTTCAAATTCCATTTGAACGCCCGTTGCCGGCTGGCAACGATGGGCTAGGGCAAATGGCAGGACTTCAGGCCGTGTTTTTCGAAGTATTGCTGATGGTACTCCTCGGCCCGCCAGAACTCGGAGGCGGGGAGAATGGGGGTGACGATCTTGCGCTTGAGGCGGCCTGAGGATTCCAGTTTTGCAAGGGAGGCGCGAGCGGCGGCCTCTTGTTCCGGCGAGTGAAAGAAAATTACGGAGCGATACTGCGTGCCGAAGTCCGGTCCCTGCCGATTGAGCTGAGTGGGATCATGGATGCTCCAGAAGAGATCGAGGAGCTGGTCGTAAGTGACGCGCGAAGGATCGTATTCGACCTCGACAACCTCGGCGTGGCCCGTCTCTCCTGAACAAACATCGCGGTAGGTGGGATTCGGGAAATGGCCACCCGAGTAGCCAACGGCGGCTGAGACGACTCCGGGTAACTCGCGGAAAGCCGATTCAACACTCCAGAAACAGCCTGCGCCAAAAGTCGCCTTTTGCGTTTGTGCCATGTATCCTCCGCGAGGTTGAGAATACCGTTCGGAGATTGGATGTGGCAAGCCCCTGGAGGGACTCGAGCTCTTCAGGACACGCCGCCTTGCACAGCCAGGCTGGAAGCAGGAAGAATGGGAACCACTTTTTACAATTTTTTACAAGGATTTGATAGTTCACCACAGACAGATAGTGTATAAAGGCACCAGGGAGAATCACTCCCGAAGGAGATTTATGAATTCGAAGAAGACCATTCTATTGGCCACGATCGTTCTGGTCGCAGCGATGGCGCTTGTGGCCGGGGGCGACAAGGCCGGAAAACTGGCCAAGCTGAAGGCAGATCTGAACCTGTCTGACCAGCAGGTAAGCCAGCTCGACGCGAAGATGACCCAAATGGAACCGCTGGGCGCGCGCATCGGGACGCTCAAGGACGAACTGAAGACGTTGCAAGGCGCAAGCACACCTGACACGAAGGCGATCAGCGCGAAAGAGGCCGAGATGATGGCGGCGAAGAAAGAGTACAAGGAAAAGTGGGCCGCCGCATTGAAGTCGGTCCTCTCGACTGACCAGTGGGCCAAGTACGAGCAGATGCAAGCCAACTACCAGAAGCCAGCAGGGGCGAAGAAGTACTAAGCCGTAGAGGGAAAGGCCCGGGCGAGGAGGTGACGAGCCTCCTCGCCCTTTTTTCATTTGCGGAGGAAGCAGGGAGACGGAGTAGGTCGCCCATTCGGGAATCAGAACATGCCTGAGGAATCCATTTGCCTGCGAGGGTAAGTGGTGGGCCTGGGGAGAGTCGAACTCCCGACACGCGGTTTAGGAAATAGAGCGCCCCTTTTAATGGGAGTTGAAAGTTTTTGATTATATTAGACGCGTGAAAGAGTTCCGCAGCGGACGTTTTAATGAGTTTGTACCCGTTTTGACGCGTTCTGAACCGAAAACTATGACACTTTTATGACACTTGAAGGCCCGTCTGAACCTGCTGGTGTACACTAGCCCGGGGTAGCTGTGCGCGGCGAGAGCGGAGTTCATCGAGTTCAACAACCACCGCCGGTATCACGAAGGGATCGGGAATGTGACGCCGACCGATGTGTACTACGGTCGGCGGGAAGAAATCCGGAAGCGAAGGGAGGAACAAAAACGGCAGACGCTCTCCGAGCGGTTCCAGTACAATCTCAGCCGGAAATCCCTGCAAGATTCGGGAGAACCTCATCTCCCAAGGGAAGATGACGCCGTGAAGCAACTGCTTGGTATCCTTGTCTTGATGGCCGCTCTACTACGCACAGGGCCTGGCAACGAATCAGGGCATACGAATGCCCGAATCAGGCTGGTGCCCGTCTACGAATTCGAAGCGGACAACGAAGTGATCTCGCCGCGAGCCTATTTCAGTTCCAGCGGCGAGCTGGTCTATTTGCGGCACTGGCACAAGCCTCGCGTATCAATCCTCGATTGGAAGAGACAGTTGGTGAAAGGGGAGGTGGATTTTTCTTATCTCCCTTGCGGCCCCAGTATAAACCCACGCTACAATCCGCTTGCGGGGCTTTATCCTTTCCCTGGCGGAGCCTTCACTCTCCTCCGCTACTGCAACGCGATCTATGTGCTTGACAGCCAGAACCTGAAGGTGGTCGCAAACCTCGTGGACGGACGGACTCATAACGGTTTGGACTGGGCTGTTTCCAAGTCGGGGCAAGTGGTCGCACTCATCGTTTATAACAAGGGGGAGAAAAGATCCGAATTATGGATCTACGAAGTTCCGCACTGGGATCGTCCTAAAATACTGGACAGCGACCCATTGGGGGGGCTCTCTTTGTCCTCAAATGGCAGGACAATCACCGTTGGTTTTGATACCGGGGATCCTCGCCGACCGGCGGCTTCAGATCGCCGGATGGGAGTAGACCTGTACGACACAACCGATGGCCGGAAGATCAAACGTGTCCTGTCGCTTGACCACTATAAAGCCGGCTTCCCCCACGACAATCTGTTTCTTCTGGACGAAGGAAAGCGTTTGCTGATTTCGGGAGTGCTGGTCGAGGGCAGGTATGTCGAGGGTAGGTATGGAGTCAGCATGTGGGACACCGAGTCTGGAAAGCTAGTCCGCGTCATTCACCATGAGAAAAATCCGGAATTGATCACCGTTTCCCCGGACGAAAGGTTGGTTGTGGTCGACGTACGTCCCAACAAGCACAAGCCCACACGAGAGCCAACCCGTGACTACAAGATTTGGGACCTTGAAACTGGCCAGCTTCTGTACGAGTCGCCTGAGTATAGACCCTACTTGTTCGTACCCCGGCTAAATGCATCGAACTATCTCCGGGCCAACTATGGTGCCACGGTTCAGTTTTCTCCCGATGGACAGTTCCTCTTGGAAGTGATCGCGGGAAAGAAAAACAAGCTGACGATTTATCGGATTGAAAGAGGAGAATGATGTGCCCTTCATGCCCCTTCAGCCCACGAGGCTGGCCGATTGGGGCCTTCCTTTGGCCGCCTGCCTTGCCGCAGCACAATGCTGCGGCAGAAGGTCCCGCCGCAGCCGTTCCCGCAAATCTGCTCAACTTTGCTCAATGCGAAAGTATGCAATGGCTGGTGGCGTCGAGCGGCTGAAAGGCCGATGCGCAGCGGAAACTCTTCCCCCGGTGATTCCGTGCAATCTAAAGCCTTCACTTTTACTACCCCTCACGACCCGTGTTCTCGTCCCGGCAGATGCGCATTACGGTGCGCCGGTTCAATCGAAAATCTCGTGCAATGCGAGCCTTTGGCCATCCTTGTCGGAATTTCTCGCGCACCATCTCGGCGAGGGCATCGCCGACCTTGTTTCCGGGGCGCTGCTTTGGAATCCGGTAATAACCTCGCCTTTTCGCCATCCCCTAGCCTCAGTCTGCCTACGCTCCGGTTTCCACTGGATTGCAACCGAGAAGCACCAATTCCTTGAGTCATTCCTCAGTCGCACCGCGCTCGCTATTAAGTAGCTTCGTGCGTTTTACTCCGCACAACTCGATGATTCGCACTTTGACTTCTTGACGACTCTCCTCCGCGATGGGTTGCACAGGTTTTCCGCCGATGCGGTCAAGCACAGTTTGTAGTGCCCAGGGAACCCCACTCTCCGCAAGCTCTACAAGCCGTTCCACCATCCGCTGAAACTTGGTCATTTCGCCGTTGCTAGAGGACGGCCTTTGCAGTTCCTTTGCGAGTGCTTTCCTGAGGTATTTCTGAAAGGTCAGAGACTCTTTGGGGACGCCGTGGCGGTTGATTCTAGCGTCGCCCTTTTCAAATGGCCTGCCCGGCCCACGCCGATTCATGGCTGCAATTGGCTGTTCGCTGGCGCTGTGCGAGAGCCTGAGCAACCGGTGAACCCGAGGCTCAGAACCGTAGCTTGTCAGACGGGCTCAATAACTCAGGGGTGCTGAAGTCGAACACAGCGAGTGCACGCTTGCTTCAATTGGTAGAGAATGTGACAGACTCTGTTCCCATATTCTGGCTGAGCGTGGCCTTTACTGTGGTGGCCTTGGCCCCAAGCCGAGCCTCCAACGCTGCCCAGAGTGCATCGAGCGGGAGGATGTGACTCGCTTCGAGCCACCGAATAACACCCGCCAGCGCTGCGAGGTTTGCTCCTGCAATCTTCCTCAGCGGCAGCCGCAAAACGCGACAAGGAATATCTGGCAGAGTCAAACCTTCATCGGCCAGGATCAACGTGTCGTGTTTGGTTTGGTCGAGAATGCAGTTTCGTTCCAGCTCCTTCAATCCATCGGCGGACACAACGATGATGACGTCCGGCTGCTCAACGCCAGTAAAGAGGATCTCCTTTTCGCTGAGAATTACTTCAGACAGAGAGAACCCGGAGCCCTGAGAAACCGGATTGTCATTTTTCAAGGTCACGTGCAGGCCGGAGCGCATTGCCGCCTCCGCGAGCACACCGGCTGCGGTTTGGACTCGTTCACCGGCCGTTCCGGCCAGGATCACACCGATTGGGCGAGGGAGATTTCCTAGCTGACCATTTGCGCGGACTTTTCGCGCGAGGATTGGCCGTAACTTAGAGGCCATTTCGCGGTAGACATCTTTGAACATAGGCCTGCGTTCGTCTCGCAAAATTCCCAGTTGAAATCCGCACCGGTCGGCGACCTGCTTGAGTTGTGCGCCGGTCAGTGCATTCCAGCGAGTGGCATAGGCTGTGCACAGTTCCAGAATCTCGACAACGGCGAACCCGGGATGAGAAATTGCCTGTGCGAGGACTTCCGCCAAGTTGCGGTCCGTGGCCAATTGGCGTGCGACGAAGGGAGCGCGTGCCGCCGAAAGGCATTGCGCCAAGTCGAGCGGCGGCGTGGTGTTTCCGGCTTGCGTCGTTGACGTCACAAACCCGAGCGGTGTGAAGGCGGAGTTCTGTCCTCCGGTCATGCCGAAGAGGAAATTATTGTGAACCAGAACGGTGACGTCGAGGTTGAGCAGAGCCGCATTCACCAAATGGTTCAGGCCAATCATCGCCCCGCCATCGCCAATCAACACGACAGGCTTGAGTTTTCCTTCGCCGAGAACGGAATCCGCCAAAGTCAAGCCTCCCGCGAAGGCGGTCGAACGACCATGCGTTGTATGGACAGTGTGAGGAGTCGCAAATTGGGCGTCGGCCAGGCCGACACACCCGATATCGGTGACGATGACTAACTCGGCCGGCGGTATCTGGAGCTTCTCCAGTGCTTCACCCAGGGCGCGCAGGACGATGCTGTGGCTGCAACCCTTGCAGTAGGGGAAAGCCGAGTCCCGCTTCACGTAGGGCGAGCTCATGTTGCGTCCACAGGTTCGAGGATCTCGCCCGGCGTAATCATGTGACCGATGGCGTTGATGCGAACAAGCCGGTCTGAGCCGACAATCGGTTCGAGCACGGAGGCATATTGGCCAGTCAGATTTTCTTCCACGACAAAGACACGTTTGCAACCAGCCGCAGCCCGCACAATTGGCCTCTTGGGAATGGGGAACAGCGATTTAATCTGCAGAAATGACACTCGTCGCCCCTGGGCACGCAGCTGGCGGACGGCGGCGCGGGCTGCGCGCGCTGAGATTCCGTAGCTCAGAATCAACTGGTCTGCGTTTTCGCAGGGCTCTGCATCGATCAAGGCGATTTCGTCGGCATGCGCATCGATCTTCGCCTGCAGATGGATGAGCAATTCCAGCACTTCCGGCGCATTCTTTCGCAGACGGCCTTCCTGGTCATGAGCCGAGCCCGTAGCCACGACGCGTGCCCGTTTGCCAACTGCAGAGAAAGCCGGCGGTTCCTCGAGACAATCGCAGGCGTATGTACGGAAGCGCTCGGCGCTGTTGGTAAAGGGTTTTCTTTCGACCGGCGGCCAGCTGCGGAGCGAATCAGTGTCCACCGCTTCCGAGGTCATGCCAACTTCTTTGTCCGAAAGCACGATAACCGGCGTGCGGAGACGCTCCGACCAATGGAAGGCGGCTTGGGTGAGTTCGTAGCACTCACGGGAATTGGACGGGGCCAGCACAGGGATTGTGTAGCTACCCGATGTGCAGAACTGCGTGAGCAAAACGTCGCCCTGCGCTCCTTGTGTGGCCCCGCCGGTCGAAGGACCCAGGCGCTGCACCACCGCAATCACCACTGGCGTCTCGGTCATCACCGCGTACTGAACCGTTTCGATCATCAGACACCAGCCCGGCCCGGAGGTTGCGGTCATCGCCTTTTGCCCTGTGAGCGAAGCACCCACGCAGTACGCCAGAGCCGTGATCTCATCGGGAGCCGCAAGAGCCAGACCACCCCGCGCCGGCAGCTCCCCCATCATCGTTTGATAGATCTCGCTGGAAGGCGTGATCGGGTATCCGCTAAAGAACCGGCAACCGGCGTCCATTGCTCCTAATGCCACTAGGCGGTTGCCGGTGAGAAGCTCGAGATGTGATGCACCAAGCATTCCAATCCATCTAGAGGGGAGCACGCCACACGCCAGGCAGTTGGGACTGCTATCTCGCTGCAAGAGAAAGACCTGTAACCCCCGGCTCTTATGCGTGAACTGCCCCGCGTGTGTAAGTTGGCGCAGGCTTGGAGAGAAGGATGAGGGAGTTGGCCCAAGACAGCCCAAGGGGTTGGGCGTAGTGGAATTCAACAGCGGTGCAAGTCTCTTGATTTGAATCAAGAACGGGCCGGTCTAGACCTCCTGCGGCTGGCGGCTGGATTGCTCGCCCCTAGGGAGGGAGCGCTTGTCGAGTGTCGTGGCTCCCAGCCGCGCCGGAGGGACGCTTATGAAGCCGCTCGTCGTCCTGCGCGACTACCTTGTCCGGCAGTTTCCCCAGGACATACACCAACAGGACAACTGCACCTGCGGTGCGGCCAACCATGTGCGGATTCAGTTCTTCCGCGTTGAAGGCCGCCCGGCCGTGGCGGTCTTTCCAGAAGGCATGGCTGTGGACTGCGAACGTTTGAGCCACGCGCTGGGTTCCCCGCAGGTAGAGCCGCTGCCCGAAGAGGAGCTCGACGCCATCTACGCGGACACAGAACTCGGCCATATGCAGCCGTTCGAGAGCCCGTTTGGATTCGGCGTCTATCTCGACGCCAGCCTGCTCTCTCAAAAAGAGCTGGTCTTCTGCCCGCGGATGTTCTTCGGCCAGGCGGCCCGGGAGTGTTTCTGTGCGCCGCTCCTGGATTTCCTGAATCTGACCCATGCCCGGGTCGTTCCCCTCACCTTTATGGCGCCGGCGGCCGCTGACGCTTGGGCTGTGTAGGGCAACTCCCGAGGAGGCTTCCGATGAAACGTCGCATAGTGATCCTGGGCGCGGCGGGGCGTGACTTCCACAACTTCAACGTCTGCTTCCGTGACTCGGAGCACGACCACGTGGTGGCCTTCACTGCGACGCAGATTCCCGACATCACCGGGCGGCGTTTCCCGCCGGAATTGGCCGGCGCCCGCTATCCAGATGGGATTCCGATCGTGCCCGAAGAAAGCCTCGAGCAAGTGATCCGCGAGCAGGCCGTGAACACGGTGGTTTTCTCCTACAGCGATGTCTCGCACGCCCACGTGATGCACCTGGCGTCGCGGGCCGTGGCGGCAGGGGCCGACTTCCTGCTTCTCGGGGCGGACAGCACGATGCTCGACGCTCGCGTGCCGGTCGCCTCCGTATGTGCGGTGCGGACGGGCTGCGGCAAGAGCCCGGTGTCCCGCCGCGTGGCACAGGCGCTAAAAGAACAGGGCCTGCGCGTGGCTGTGGTGCGTCACCCGATGCCCTATGGGGACTTGCTGTTCGAGCGGGTCCAGCGGTTTGCATCTTTGGAGGACCTAGAGCGGCAGCGCTGCACGGTGGAGGAGCGCGAAGAGTACGAACCACACATCGCGATGGGTACGGTCGTCTTTGCCGGCGTGGATTATGAAGCGATTCTTGAGCGCGCAGAGAAACAGGCGGACGTCATTGTCTGGGACGGCGGCAACAACGATACGCCGTTCTTCCGTCCCGATCTGGAGATTGTCGTTGCAGACCCGCTGCGGCCCGGGCACGAGGTGATGTACTACCCGGGTGAAGTCAACCTGCGACGTGCCCACGTTGTGGTGATCAACAAGGTGGATACGGCGCCGGAGTCAGCGATTGAAACCGTGCGCCGCAACGTCCGCGAGCTGAACTCCAGGGCACAAATCATCGAAGCGGCCTCTAGAGTTTATGTGGATGAGCCCTTGCAGTTGAGCGGGAGAAAGGTTCTTGTCGTGGAAGATGGCCCCACGCTGACCCACGGTGAAATGAGCTTCGGGGCCGGCGTGGTTGCGGCCCAGCGCTACGGTGCTGAACTGGTGGATCCGCGGCCGTACGTTGTCGGCAGCCTGCGGCAGGTCTTCGCAAAGTACCCGCATATCGGCCCGCTTTTGCCGGCCATGGGCTATAGCGAACACCAGCTCGCGGAGCTCGAGGCCACGATTCGGGAGACGCCGTGCGACCTGGTACTGGTGGCCACGCCGATTGATCTGGGGCGCATCATCGTCATCCCGCGGCCCGCCGTGCGCGTGCGGTATGAGATCGAAGAGCGCAGCCGGCTCACGATCGGCGAAGTGATCCGGGAATTCGTGCACAGCCGCGTCGGAGTACACGCGTAGCGAGACGGAGGCGAACCCATGCGCCGAAGCTATTCCACGCTCGTATCTCATTGGCATTTGCGCCCTTGTGCCGGGCATGTGAAACGCGACTTTCTTTCGCTCCACGATCTGACGCCCGATGAGTTCGAGGGCCTGCTCGATCTGGCGGCGGAGGTGAAGCGTCGTCCGGAAGCATTCCGTCACGCGCTCGAAGGCAAGGCGCTGGCCATTGTCTTTGAAAAGCCGTCGCTGAGGACGCGCATTTCGTTCGAGGTGGGCATGGGCCAGCTCGGCGGCCAGGCGGTGTACCTCGGCCCGGCGGATGTGGGCCTTGGCACGCGCGAGATCGTCACCGACGTAGCGCGCAACCTCGCGCGGTGGGTGAACGCGGTCGCCGTGCGCACCTTCGGCCACAGCATCCTCGAAGAGATGGCGCGCGAAGCGCACATCCCGGTCATCAACGCGCTGTCGGATCTGCTCCATCCCTGCCAGGCGGTCGCCGACTTGCTCACTCTCCGCGAGCACAAGGGCACGCTGAAAGGCCTGCGCATGGCCTACCTCGGCGATGGTAACAACGTGGCGCACGCGCTGCTCCAGGCCGCGGCCAAGTCGGGCCTTCACCTCGTCGTGGCCTCGCCGCGAGGCTATGAACCGAAAGCCTCGATTTTCGCTGAAGCCCGTGAAGATGCCAGAGCGACCGGCGCCCAGTTACTTGTGGTCGAAGACCCGGCAGATGCCGTCGAACGCGCCGACGCTGTGTACACGGACGTTTGGACGAGCATGGGACAGGAGATGGAGGCCGCCGCGCGGCGCGCCGTCTTCAGCCGGTATCAAGTGAACCGTTACCGCCTGGCGCGGGCGAAGCCCGACGCTGTGTTCCTGCACTGCCTGCCGGCGCATCGCGGCGAGGAAGTAACCAGCGAAGTGCTCGACGGCCCGCGTTCGATTGTGCTCGACCAGGCCGAGAACCGGCTCCACCTGGCCAAGGCCGTGCTGCTCGCCTTGCTGGGAGAGGGGCACGTATGAAGCCCATCGCGATCATTGCGATTGGAGGAAACTCGCTCGCGCGCCCGGGTGAGCGGGGTACGTTTGAAGAACAGCAACGCAACGCCGTCGAGACTTGCGAGGGAATCGCCGATGTAATCCAGGCGGGATATCGCGTCGTGATAACCCACGGCAATGGTCCTCAGGTCGGCAGAGCCCTGCTCCGCGGGGAGCTGTCCGAACCAAACCTGCCGGCATTGCGATTGGATGAGTGCGATGCGGAAACCGAAGGCAGCATCGGCTACCTGCTCGAGCAGACGCTGGGAAACGTGCTAGCCGCGCGCGGCATCGATGCGAGCGTCGCCAGTCTCATTACGCAGGTGGTCGTAGACCCCAGCGACACCGCGTTTGGCACGCCCACCAAACCCATCGGGCCATTCTATCGCTTCGAGGAAGCCCTCGAGCGCAAGCGCAAGCTCGGCTGGGAGATGGTGGAAGACTCCGGGCGTGGCTGGCGGCGTGTGGTGCCGTCGCCGCGGCCACTGGAGGTTCTGGAGCTGCCGGCCATCCGCGCGGGGCTCGCCGCTGGAGTGATTATGATTGCCGCGGGAGGAGGCGGGATTCCCGTTGTGCGACGCGAAGGCCGCCTCGTCGGGCTTGAAGCCGTCATTGACAAGGACCGAGCCTCGGCCCTGCTGGCGCGAAACCTCGAAGCGCACCTGCTGCTTTTCTCGACGGGCGTTGAGCAGGTTTACTGGCACTACGGGCGGCCGGACCAGCGTCCCCTCGACACTCTCACTTGGGAGGAAGCACAGCGTTATCTGCACGAGGGTGAATTCCCGGCCGGCAGCATGGGGCCAAAGATCGAGGCGGCGCTTGAATTTCTCGAGGCGGGCGGCCACCGCGCCATCATCACGTTACCGGAGAAAATGAAAAGCGCACTACGCGGCGAGGCGGGGACTGTAATTTTGGCGCCGGTAGCGGTGGCGGGCAGTGAGCGGGTCGGCGTGCGCTAGGCCCGCCGGGGGAGGTGACCATGTACGCGCAGCGGCTGGTTCAGTTGATTGAAACACACGCGGAGGAACTGGCGCGCGGCTTGATGGAAAAACTCGCGCACTCCGAGAAGGCCGACGAATTGCGAAAGGTTCCCACGGCCGAGCTGCAGCAACGCGTGTATGAGGTGTATCGGAACTTGGGCGACTGGCTGCTGACTAAGACCGAGGCCGATATTGAGCACCGCTACAGGGACATTGGCGCGCGCCGCGCCGCACAAGGCGTTGCGCTGAGCCACGTGCTGTTTGCCCTGATGGCAGCGAAGGAACACCTGTGGTCCTACCTGCGTTTTGCGGGCTTGGTCGATCGCCACGTCGAGTTGTTCCAGGAGCTCGAGCTGTTCGAAATGGTGGACCGATTTTTCGACCGCGCCGCATACCACCTGGCCCGCGGCTACGAGCAGGCCGTGAAAACCCGGGCCGCCTGACTGCCCGGGCTGGGACCTGACACGAGTATGTAGCAGCGCAGCATGCTTTGCCATTCTTGTTCACTTGAGATTCTCGGACGCTTCAACCCTGGCACGATTCTTCGCGAATACACTGATGTGTGCGACTTGAGCACCTCTGAGATCAACTGAACCCATCTGAGAGGCTATGGTCTAGAGACTTGGGTGCACCCATTGCTAGATCACTTCGCTGCCCGTAGTAGACATCCGCCGCAGTCACATTGACCCCCTTTGTTGGCCGCGCAGCCTCGCGCGGGCTGGGGGTGAACCGAAGGCCTAAACTGTAGCTTCCTGAGGTTCGCCCATTGCTTTCATGCCTGCTGAAACGCAACACGAATCGTCATAGAAGGGAAAGTACCTAAAGGAAGCGATAGAAATGGGCCATAACTCGCAGCGGTCGCGGTAATTTGGCGCCTACCGAGGCGCCGGACTCCTCGAAAGGGACAAGAAGACCATCTTCTAGGGTAGGTGGCAGCTTGGATTGCTGAGAATTGCATCAGTTGGGGCCCGGCCAGTTGGCATGGCGATTGCACAACCATGTACGGAGGGTTGTAGCAATGACGCGCTTTAGGGAGGAGCCTGGGCGTCACTTTGTGGCGGGATTCTTCTTGTGCCCGGTGACCAAGCGTGAGGTGCCACTGGAGACATTGGTGCCCGGGCCCTGGGTGGAGTGGCCGGTCACGCTGCAGTGTCCGGATTGCCACAACGAGCACCAGGTTCAGTACGAAGATATCTTGCACAGAGAGCCCGCATTCGGTCACGAGTGATGAAGAGGCTGGACCAACGTCCAGCTTGTACTGCGGGGGCGGTACCTCTGCCTCCCGTCTAATCCTGAGCCAGCGCCGGATGTGCCCATGGCCTCCACGGATACCGAGCAGGCTGAAAAGATCCTGGGACAGTTCGAAGCTGCCCGCGCAAGCCTGATCCCCATTCTCCAGGAAATCCAAGCCACGTACTACTACCTGCCGCAGACCGTTCTGCGGCGCGTGTCGCAGAAGCTCGACGTGCCATTAGGTGAGGTCTATCACGCCGCCACATTCTACAACTGCTTCAGCCTGGAGCCGGTGGGAAGCCACCTCGTGCAGGTCTGCTTAGGGACGGCGTGTCACGTGCGCGGTGGCCCTCGGGTGTTGGATCGCATTCTGCGCGACTTGAAACTTCCCGAGCCCGGGACAACAAGAGACTTCTCTTTTACGGTTCGCACGGTGCGCTGCATTGGTTGTTGCGGCCTAGCGCCGGTGGTGCGCGTGGACAGCCGCGTTCACCATCACCTGACGCAGGCCAAGGTTGGCGGGATGTTGAAGTTGTACCGTCCGAAGCTGGCAGCGGACCAGGAACAAATCACGGCAAACGAGACGGAAGATGCCCAAGCTACACTCAGTGCAGGAACTGAATGAACTGCGAACGGCTTGTCTGGCCGCGGCGGATTCCTCGCGGCCGTGTCTGACCGTGTGCGCGGGCAGCGGCTGCACCGCCGCCGGCGCGAATGAAGTGCTGGAGGCGCTGCGCCGGGGACTCGAGAAGCGCGGCCTGGAAGACAAAGTCACGGTGAAGAGCACCGGGTGCCACGGCTTCTGCGAAAAAGGCCCATTGATGATCGTCTGGCCGGAGGGCGTGTTCTACAACCGCGTGGCGCCGGCGGATGCGGCGGTGCTCATCGCCAGTGTCAGCAACGGCCGCCGTCCGGTCGAGCGGCTTCTCTACAAAGACCCGGTATCAGGCAAGACCGTGCTGCGCGAAGACGAAGTTCCTTTCTACGCGCGGCAGCAGCGCGTGCTGTTCGGCAACAACGGCCGCATCGATCCAAAACAAATTGAGGACTACCTGCGTGTCGGCGGCTACGCGGCGCTGGCCAAGGTGGTCTCCGGGCTCACGCCGGAAGAAGTGATCGGGTCCGTCCAACGCTCCGGGCTGCGCGGGCGGGGCGGCGCGGGCTTCCCCACCGGCACGAAGTGGGAAGCCATGCATCGCCAAACAGCCAATCAGAAATACATCATCTGCAACGCGGACGAAGGCGATCCCGGCGCTTTCATGGATCGCTCGCTGCTCGAAGGCAATCCGCACAGCGTGCTCGAAGGCATGATCATCGGCGCACATGCGCTGGGGGCCAGCGAAGGCTATATCTATGTCCGCGCGGAATACCCGCTGGCGGTTCAGCATCTGCGCGTCGCCCTCCGCCAGGCGGAGGAGTACGGCCTGCTCGGTGACAACATCTTGGATTCGGGGCTGAGCTTCCGCATCAAGCTGGTGCAAGGCGCGGGCGCGTTTGTCTGTGGCGAGGAAACGGCGCTGATTGCCTCAATCGAAGGCCGC
>Ga0209619_10001457_pt1 | contig 17408 bp, 20 predicted proteins | sample Rifsed16ft3_FD_184011 | JGI IMG/M metagenome (GOLD analysis project Ga0209619, IMG submission 184011) | Soil microbial communities from Rifle, Colorado, USA - sediment 16ft 3 (version 2) | ecosystem: Environmental > Terrestrial > Deep subsurface > Rock core/Sediment | place: Rifle, Colorado... | reverse complement strand
GGCCGGGCTGCCGTCGAAATCGGGGGTCTATATCGCGCGCGCCGAGGGCGCCGAGATCTGGGACGTCGAGGGCAAACGCTATATCGACTTCATCGGCGGGATCGGGGTCTACGCCCTCGGCCACGCCGACCCGGACCTGCTCGAGACGGCCGTGGTGGCGGCGGCAGGGTCGTTCTCGTCGACCGCGCAGATTTTCGTGAGCAACGTGCCAGACCCCGTGGTACTTATCAACGAACGCAGGTCGATGGTCGCCGAGGAGATCGTCGTACCGCCTGCGATGTCGACGCCGAGGAACCTCATCGCCGAGTGATGCGTGATCCCGGAAGTTACGCCGACCCGCAGAGCGGTACCGTCAGTGAACACTGCTGCATTGCTGTGCCAATAGTCGTCTCCGCCTGCGGCTACACCTGTCGGCCCATAGGTAGCCATCTAGAGGCCCACCCGCAACGGCCACACCGTATCAGCGTCAACCTCGGGCGGGTCGTAGTACACGTACCCTGCCTCGTAACGTCCCCTACTCAACGCGGGTGGTTCGACGGACACTGATTGACGCCAGCCAGTCAGATACTTGGCCTCGGTGACGAGCAGTTCGGTGATGACCAGCCCGCCTTTGACCGCGACGATCAGCGTTCCCTGGGCAGTGAGGCCTTCAGCACGGTTCTCTATCACCGTCCACCCGCCCACCACGAGCGACTGATAGCCAGCAGAGGATAGCCATTCGATGCCGCCCACAGTCACCTTCCCACCCTGCGGATGAGTGGTCGTGAACCCGCCATCCGCCTGCAAGCGGAATCCGAAGCCGAGCGCAGCATTCGCGGTGGCGACGAACAGGCCAGGTCCCACGATCAGATCAGAATCAACCGCGCTGCCATCGGAGTTCCAGAACGCGGGGCCAGTCGAATGCACACTCACATGCCCACCCGTATCCGTGTCACGGAACCGCACCGTGTTACGCACAACCTGACCCGCTTGGGGATGCAGCTGACCCGCCTTCGGATGCGGAACAGTTACCCGCACACCATCCACGAGACGCACAACCGTATCCGGGAACACCTCCGGATAGCGGGGTGCGGCGAGACGTACTAGTCCGGGACGGCCCTTCCCACGCTCATCCGCGGTCACCTGATCAACAGGACGGGGCATCAGCTACCCCTTCTGATCGAGCCGGGTCACCAGTCGGATCGGCCCGGACTCGACGACCCGCGGTCCCCGCTTCTCCACCTTCGATACCCGGCGCAGCTTGCGGCGCTTACGCGAAGACATGGGTGAGGCTCCCTGCTGGGATCCGGAACGTGTCACCGGCGGCGACCACCTTGGACACGGTGAGCGCCCCACCCAGCCGGAAGGTACCCGCGGTCGAAGCGGTCCACACACCCACATGGGTGACCGTGACCGCCGGCATCCCGGCGAAATCGATGATCGCATCCGACGTGTAGGTGCCTCCCGATGAGGCGACCTTGGGGATCGCCTGACGGACGTAGGAGCCTCCGGTCACTTCCGACGCCCCCGTGGTCCCTGGCGTCGCGGTGTGCAGCGACAGGTACACGTTGGCGTCGGAGTAGGCGGTGGCGTTGAACACCCCGCCGTTGAGTAGGTCTGAGAATGTGGTGGCTACGGGCATGTGGATCCTTTCTGATTCTGGTCTAGTTTCGGTGGTATCCGCCGACATGGTCCAGGAGGTCGTCGACCATGTACAGGCCTGCCACCCGGGCGATCTCACGTCCGTCGATTTTGATGGGCAGGTCGACGAGGATCTGGAGGGGCTGCCCGGATGAGGGTCTCTGCCCGGGGAGGATATCGACTCCTCCCCCGGGCCGGGCCCGGAGCATCTCAGCACCGGCCTCACCGGCGATACCCCACTCGCCGGGTCCGAGGTATCCGCCGCCGGCGAAGGCCGGTATTCCTCCGACACCGAACCCGCTGAGTGCCCGGCCGATGTCGGTGATCCCTAGGGCTTCGACGACCTGTCTGACGTTCGTGTAACCCATCGACCGTAACGCTCTGATCTGATTCTGGTCGATGTCGATGCCCTGGGATTCGGCGAGGGCGGTGAGGTTCCGAAACGAGTTGGCGTGCAGGGACCCGAGGTATTCGGAGAGTTGGCTGGCGTCGGTGATCCCGGCGGCCTGCGCGGCGGCGCCGAGCGTCGCCGCAGCGTTGCCGGCCGTGGCGGCGGCGGCTGCGATGGCGGCGTTGACGATCCCGGCGAGGGTGCCGCTGATGATCCCCTCTGTGGACGCGAGACCTTCGGCGATTCCTTCGCCCAAAGGGACACCGATCTCTTGGGCCGTGATCTTGGATGGGGACGCGATGCCGAGTGAGAAACGGGAACCGGCGATAGCCGTACGGATCTCGCCGACCAGCCGGTTCTGGAGGTTCCCGGCGAGGCCGTACAAGCCGGAGACGACGCCGTTGGCGAGGGCGTAGCCCAAGTCGACCGATTCGTCTGTGAGGCCGCTCATGCCGCCGATGAGTCCCCGGATAGATTCTTCGGTGAGGCCGGCTTCGCGGGCTGTTCGGATGAACATGGCGATGGTCTCGCCGGTGGCGAGCCCGACAGCTGCAGCAGCGGCGGTCTCCTCGGCGTGGGCTTTGATCAGGTCCCACTGCGCGTCCTCATATTCGCTGGTCGCGGTCTTACCTTCCGTTTCGAGGCGGCTGAGGGTCGCCACCGCGTCGGCGACGTCGGCTTCGGCGGCCCGCAGGTTGTAGATCGGGTCGAGGGCCTTGAGCCGTTCGTCGGCGAGGTCCTCGGTCGCCTGGAGGACACTGAGGGTGGCTTTGGCGGTCAGGTCCATGCCGTGTTTGAGTCCGCCTTCAGCGTCGGTGGAGTGGTCGGCCTGGGTGTCCCCGGCGGCTCTCGCCGCGGTGAGCCGGTCATGGTCGGCGATGAGGCTCCCGAGGTTGCGGTCGTATTCCTCCGCGGCGGCACCCGCTTCGCGGGTCGCCTGGTTGGTGCGGGCCAGGGATTCCTCAGCGGCACTCAGACCGCCGCTCAGATCGTGGTAGCCGACGGTCAGTTTGAGAAGCTCGCTGTTGGAGAGTTCCCCGGCGGCCTGCGCGGCGATGAGCGCCGATTCGAGGGTGTGGGTGGCGGCGGTGTCGCCTTCGACCGCGGCGATGTAGGTGCCGGCGGAGATCTTGGCTCGGGCGAGAAGTTCGAGCAGCCCCTCCTTCTCCAGCCGGTTGACCACATAGGCCCGGGTGTTTTCGGTGATCGCCCCGGTCTCAGCGTCGAGGGTGCCTCTGAGATCGTCGGAGAGTTGCTGGGCCTCCTGCTTGCGGCGGTTCCAGACGGTGAACATGGCGATGGCGGCGGTGATGCCTAAGACGACCGGGTTGATCGCCCCGGCCAGTTTGGAGAACGCTCCGGAGATGCCGCCGCCCCGCAGGAAGTCGCCGAGATACATGAAGCGGAGACGGAGCCCGTCGACCAGGGCACCGAGGCCCCCGGCTTTGAGGGCGAAGAGAGCGACCGCGGCACCGGCGAGCACCATCGGTGAGGGTATGTCCCCGAGGGCGTCGGCGACCAGTCCGAGCGCTGGGGCCAGGATTTTGACTGCCCCGGAGACTGCTTCGAAGGCGGGGGCCAACAGGTCGGCGGCGAGGGGGACGACGGTTTCGAAGATCGGGATGAGCGCCGCGATGGCGGGGATGAGCGCCTCGCCGATCTGGACCTGGGCCTCTTTCCATCCGGCGTTGGCACGGCGCAGCGAATTGGCAGTCGAGTCCTGGGTGCGGTCCAGGTCACCGACCGCCTTGGATGCCTTCGAGTAGGCGATTTCGACGGTGGCGAGCGCCTTCTCCAATTTGGTCAGATCCTCGGCATGGGTCTTGCCGGTGTCCATCAGGGCACGCTGTTGGACCTCGACTTCGGTGACGGCGATGCCGTAGGTTTTGAGAGCCTCGCGTTCTCCGTTGATCGCCGACTGGAGGGCGGCGAGCACCGCGGGGGCTCCACCCGCAGCGTTGGAGAAGGAGGCGACGTCGCCGGCGAGGGTCGCCATCCGGATCGACAGGTCCGCCGACTCGTCCTCGGTGGCGCCGAGACCCTGGACCACCGACCCGGTGATCGCCAGCATCTGCTGCAACTCGTAGTTGGCGAACCCGGCCTTGTGGGCGAAATCTTCGACGAAGTCCGAGACCCGTCCGGTGGCCGGGCCGAACGAGGTGGTGAACGCGGAGGCGGCCTCCTCCGCGTTGACCGCCGCGGTGACCGCCTCTTTCCCGAGCCGGGCCAAGGCGGCGACCCCGATGGCGATCCCGCCGGCGAGGGCCGCCTTCTTCACCGTCTCGGAGAAGCGGTTGAACCCTGTCTCGGCGGAGGTCATCGCCGCCCGGGTCTTGTCCTCACCTTCGAGGATGATTTTCTCGCGTTGTGTGGCCACCGTGACCGCGAGTCTAAATCACTGCTCCCCCGGGGTGGCGCGTGCCGCTTCGAGTCTGGCGATGGCCGCCAGTGCCCGGTTGACGTTCCGGCCGGCTGGGGTAGCGGCCTCTATGGCCCGGGCGGTGGCGTCGGCCCGTTCTTCGGCGACGACGCTCAGATAGCCGAACGCCAGGTCGACCTGATGTTGGGGCGCTGCGGGCAGCCACTCATACGGCAGGCGGTGGAGTTTCTCCAGAGAGAGGTAGTAGATCATCCTCAGATCCGGGTTCGTTCGGATCGCCGCTTTTCGCATCGTCGAGCGACGCTCCGGCGCTCAGATCCCAGATCGCGGAGGCGACGTTGCAGACCGCGTTCCAGTTGAGGGTGTCTCGGATCGTCTGCGCGTCGGACCAGTCCCAGATCCGGCCGCCTTCGGAGTCGACGACTCCGAGGATGAAGGCTCCGGTGACCTTGCGACGGAACTTCTCGTCGGCATCCGCTTCGGTGTACTGGCGGCCGAGGGACGCTTTGAGGATCCTGTTCGCGGTCGCGGCCGCCGCCTTCTCAGCCTTCGACGCGCCTGCCCCCATGCGGACCAGTCCGTCGAGTTTCTCCATGTCGGCTTCAGGGGCGTCGCGCAGCACCGGGGCGTTGACGTAGGCGGCGAGACGTTCGTGGCCCATCGGGATCGCCCGGATCAGGACGGTGCCACCGAAGGCGGGGACTTCGATTTCGGTGATCGGCGACGCGGAGGAACGGAGGATCTCGTCTCGGGTCAGAGGCATGGTTTCCCTTTTCTCGGGTATGGCTGAACGATAGCGGGTTCCCTGGACGCGCCAGGACCCCGCCCCCTGGGTTGGGAGGGCGGGGTCCTATGGGCATGCAGCCGACCGTGGGAGGAGGATTGCTGCTCTGGCCAGCCTATACGAGGTCGACGGCTCCGGAGTTGATGCAGACCGCGGTGATCGGGGTCGCCGCGTTGATCAGATGCCCGGTCCGGGTCAACCGGACCGCTTCGGACGCGTTGGGGGTCGGTTCGGTGAGCCGGGCGTCGGTCCACGCGATCTTCGGGATGTTGATCGTCACCGACCGTTCCAGTGGCCCGGTCTCGTCGTAGTCCAGTTTGACTTCGAACGAGTCGGTCGCCGACGGCTGGTACACGGTCTCGGATGCCGCGGTACCTGCCGCGGTGCCGTAGTGGGTCGCCAGGTAGGCGTCGATCTGAGCGTCGTCGTCGACGACCTGGACGACCTCGAGGTCGGCTTCGAAGCCGAGTTTGGCGAGATCAGATCTGGTGATCGCGTCAGCGAGGATGCTCTCGTCATAGAGCCATCGCAGGGTCAGGGTGGCCCGTTCGACGTTGGTCACCGCCGCGCCGTCCAGTTTCCAGGTGGCATCCGAACGCAGCCACGGCCTGCCTGTCTCGTAGGTGTCCGTGGAGGGGGACACGACCCCCGGGGAGAGGCCTCCGCCGGTGACGATCAGCATCGCCTCGGGTCCGGAGTCTCTCTTACGGATGTCGATTTGGACTTCGGTGAAGAAGGCGTCGACGATCCGTTCGGTCACCTCGTCGGAGATGTTGCGTTCCGCTGAGAGCCAGGACACCGTGTCAGCGGGGGTCAGCGTATGGGTGTACGGGTCGGCGGCCCCGGTCTTGGCGTCGGCTCCCAGGAAGAGCGCGAGGATCGCGGTGGTGATCAGGGGACGTGCCGGCGTCGCGAACCGGAATCCTGGCACGTAGACGTCTTTCACGTCCCGGGCGATGTATGGGCCGGCTCCGGCCTCACGGATCCGGCGGACCGCCTCGTTGTGGGTCAGTTCGACCGCCTCCATGTAGGCGGCGAAGAACGTGGCAGCGACCCCGGTGCCTTTGACGGTCTGGGGGGCGAAGCCGAAGTAGTTGACGGCCGCGGCTGGGGAGAGGGGGACAGTGACTGCCATGTTCAGGCCTCCTGGTCAGACACGGCGGTAGGGCCGGTCGGGGGTTCGGACTTGGTCTTGGTGGTCTTGGGTTCGGGCCGGGCGAGGTTCGGGTTCGTGTCGATCTCCCATTCCCCGACTTCGATGATGTCGCCGTCCCGCAGGTCACCGTGGTCGGGGGAGTAGCGGGGACCGCCGACCCAGATGGCTTTCGCACGCTTGTCGCTCATGAGAGGTCCTTTCAGATGATGGTCCAGGTGTGGAATTCGATGCCGATGCCCCAGCAGAGCGGTCCCATCAACGCCAGGACGACGGGGGCTTCTATCCGGGTGCCGATCAGAGCGTCGGGGCCGGCGATGTCCAAGCAGGTGCCGCTGAGGGTCCGGTTGGCTTCGATGGCGTCAGCGATGGCGGTCGCCAGGTCGACGGCAGCGACATAGCCGGGGGTGATCGTCGCCCCCGCGGGAGGGTAGGTGGTGGCGGTGGCTACGGCGTCGTCGACGTCGATGGGTCCGACGTAGCCTTGGATCCGCCACGGCCGGAACCGGGCCCGATGTGCCTGCTCGAGACGGCTGGTGACGGTCTCGCCGACCCCGATTTCCCAGGCCCGGATGACGGGGACACCGGCGATCTCGGTGATCCACAGGTCGTTGGCGACCCCGTAGCGGGGCCGGTTGTAGACCCGGCCGACGTCGGTGACCGCCGAGACGGTGGTCAGTAGGACGGCGAGCTGGTCGGCGTATTCGGTCATCAGCGGATCTCCCTGACCAGGTCGTAGCCGGCCTTCTGGAGTAGGCCCCGGACGACGAGGCGGGCGTTGGCCCATCCTTTGGCGACCATGTGCGCGCCTTGATAGCCTCGGGCGCCGATCTTGCGGGCGACCAGGAATGCGACCTGCTCACGATGCGGGCCGGGGGGGATGCCGAGTTTGGATCCGACCCAGGGGACCAGGGCCGCGGGTGGCGGCATCCGGCCGGGGCGGCGGCCCTGGTCGCGGACGTCGTGGTAGAGGATCGGGTTGGCGAGGATGGCTTTGGGCCAGGGACTGCCAGCGCCCCGCATTTCGGTCTGATATCCGCCACGGAGGGCACCGGACCAGCCGACCGGGGTCTCGAGGACGACTTCTGTCTTGGCGATCTCGATGCTCAGACGCATGGCGACGGCGAGCAGACCGGGCGCTGCCTGGCGTCCCCGTCTGAAAGCGACGCCGGCATGGTTGGGGACGACCCGTGCGTTGAGCGCTCCGCTCATGCTGAGGCCGGCCCTTCGGCGATGTCGAAACGGAACAGGTCCGACGGGACGGTCTTACCACCAGTTGGGGTGACCCACACCCTCGCCTCGTAGGGCCCGGAGGTGACGTGGATCGGGTCCGCGGTGCCCGGCGTGTAGGCGACGGTCCCGGCGGCGGCGGAGACAGTGGCGATGGTCCCGTTGGGCACGACTGCGGTGCCGGTTCCGAGGGCCCGGATTTTCAGGGCGTAGGTGGGTGTCGTGTAGCCGGAGAGGTTCCAAGCGGCGCCTTCGCGGTACAGGGTGAACCCGTACACACCGGCGAGGAGGTGGAGGCCGCCGACAGCGCCGATGGTCCCGAGGTCACGGACGAGTTCGGTCATCAGACCCTCCGTCGGAACAGGGTGTTGGGGAACACGTCCTGGTCGTCGATGGCGTAGGCGATCTCGGACCGGGACTCCGCGGCGGTGCCCGCGGCGTCCTCGGGGATGCCCAGGACGATCTCCTCGTAAATGCCACGCAGCACCTTCGCCGCGGTGAACAGGGGGGTCGGGTCCCTCTCGACGGTGTAGCCGGCAACTTGGGCGGAGGACTGGCGGGCCCATTCCACTGCGGTGGTGCGGACCAGGTCGGAGGCGGCGAGCGCGGCGACGGCCTCGAACCAGGGTGTCGGGATCTTGTCGACGCTCGCAGTGTCGGTCGGGGTCGGCCAGCGGGCCCCATAGGTGATCTTGGCGGTCTCCGTGGCCGTCGGCACGGCGCTGCGGAGCCGGAAGGTGGTGGTGCCGGGCAGGACCAGGTAGTCGCGGGCCTCGAGGTAGACGGGTTCCTTCTCCCCGGCGGGGTACTCGACCCGGATGATCCGGGACCAGCGGTCCTCCCATGAGGTGAGCGTCAGGTCGTAGAGGGCCCCGTTGCCGGTGAGGGTGGCGACGAGCTCGTAGGGACGGTCCGTGGAGACGACCGCGAACGCTGTTTCGAGGGCGAACGGGATCCGTGTTGCTGGGACGGCTTGGACGACACCGAGGTCTCCGAGCCGGGCCCGGATCCGGTCCTCCCACTGTTGGCGGGTGTGTCCCATCTCGTCGGTCCTCTCAGAGTGGCACGCGGTTCCCGTCCCCAAGGGTAGACCGGACGGGAACCGCGGCCTGGCGTGTACCGCTACTGGAGCGGTGCGGCGGTGATCAGGACGAAGCCGTCGAGGACCATGCCGGCAGCGGCGATGGCCTTCTTGATCGACACCACGTCACCGAGCGCGAGTTCGAGGTTCGCCGCGGTGCCTGACAGGGTGAGCGCCTTACCGTCGAACGCCACCACGTCGTCTGTGGTCGGTGTGTCGAACGCGAACGTGGCGATCTCGTCGGTGCCGGTGCCAGCGGCACCCTTGTTCTGCAGGGACAGGGTGGCGTAGTTGGTGGCGTCGCCGGTGATCGCCGTCTCGGGCACGAAGGTGACTCCGGTGACCTTGCAAGCGATGGGGGCGATCAGGACTGGTTCCTCGTCGGCGGTGCCGGCGGTGTTGAAGTCGACGGGGATCGGGATGTGGAATCGGATCACGTTGAGCAGGTCGGAGAGCCTGGTGGTCATGTTGGGGGCCTTTCGTCTCGTTGGCGTGCGGGGGACCCGTTACCCCGGATTACCCGGAGTTCGGATCCCCCAGCACGCTCAGGTTGGTGGCGTGGGTTAGGCGCCGACGGGCTCGAACTCGATGCGGACCTTGCCTTCGACGACCTGTCCGGCGGCGCCGAGCGCCTTCTTGATCGACAGGATCTGACCGGCGGTGACCACCAGGTTCGCTGCCGTCGCTGAGAGGGTGAGTGCCTTCTCATCGAAGGCTGCGACGTCGTCGGTGGTCGCGGTGTCGAACGCGAAGGACGCCACCTCCGTCGTACCCGTACCGGCGGTCCCCTTGTTCTGGACTGAGATGGTGACCGTGTCCGTGGCGGACGCGGTGATCGCCGTCGCCGGCACCAGTTTGACTGCGGTGACCTTGTACCGCTTGGAGGCCGGGCATGTCCATGCGGGCCACTCGTCGGCGGTCCCCGCGGTGGCCCACGATGTGGGGGTGGGGACCTCCACGAAGTCGGGGCCGAGCAGGTCGTTTCTGAACGTCATGTCTTGTTTCCCTTCTCCCGCTCGAGCGGGGTGAGGGGAACCTCCCCCAGGGAGTCCGGAGGAGGTTCCTGCTCGGTGGTCTTACTGCGTGCCGCGCTGGAAGCCGCGGTAGTCGAGCACCGTGAGGCCCCAGATGTGACGGACCTTGTAGGTGATCGTGTCGGCGGTGAACACCGATCCGACCGCGGGGGCGTCCTGGATCAGGATCTCGGGATCCTGGCGGCCCAGGTAGAAGCCGACCTCCATGGTCGGGATCGACTTGGGGTCGGCGATGAGCATCCAGTCGTTGGCGTCGGTCCATGTCGGGACCTCGATGGGCACGAGCCCCTGCCAGGGGTTCGAGATGTTCCCAGCACCCCAGGCGTTCGACGCTGCCTCACCACCCGCCACGGACGACCCGGATTGGGTCAGCTTGAAGGCGGTGACGAACAGTTCCGGCGGGACTGCCAGGAACTTGGGGGTCGCGGCCAGGAACCCGGACGTTTCACCGAGCCTGGTCTGGGTGACCATCAGGTTTCGCAGCGTCCCGATCCCCGTCTCCCCGAGGGCGGCGGCGGTCGTGTTCGCATGCGCCGAGTCGAACAGCGCCACGTTGTCGTAGATCGTGGCGTTGCTGGCCAGAGTCGTCTGCCAGATCGCCCGGTACAGGGTCAGGGCGGCAGCGCGTCCGAGGCTCTTGGGGATCCGGCGGACCGCGCCGATGTCGTCGTTGGCGATGATCTCGAGCGTCAGGTCCTCCGTCCCGCCCTTCTTGGTGATCGCGTAGGTGGCTTCCTCATCCGTCGGCGACGTGAGCGCCGGGTAGGTCCCCTTCTCAGCGACCACGGTCAGGACGTCGTAGCCACCGATCCGGTCTCTCCGCTGGGTGCGGAAGTCGGTGATCGGCACGATGTCGGACACGATGAGGCGCCACGAGTTGAGGCTCGGGTCGGAGTATTCGGCGATGGCCCGGCGGGTGATCGAGTCCCCGAGGGCGGATGCCCAGGTGGATGAGATGATCGACTCGCGGAGTCTCCGCTGGTCCTCCGCCGACGCGAAGGCCCCAGCCGATTCGGCGAGCAGCCGGCGGTTGAAGTCCTCCGTGTCGTAGGGGCTGTATCCACTGAAGGCGGCGTATGCCTCCTTCAGGCTCCGGAACGGCCGGATGTTGCCGACGGGTTCGCCGGCGAATAGGCCGTCGAGCGCCTTGGCCCGGTCCTCTGCTCCGGTCTCGGTGACCGTGATCCTCTGACCGGGCAGCGGCTGCGGCCGTGATGCCAGCACCGCGTCCCACAGGTCGGTGGTCTCGGTGATCTTGGTGAGGATCGCTGCCTCGGTGTAGTTACCGGCGGTCACGGTCTTGCGGATCTTGGTCTTGGCGTCCTCGGGCAGGTTGGTCGCGCCGAGCGCCTCGGAAAGCACGAACCGCTGTTCGACGCTCCCCGCTTCCAGGATCCGTTCGGTGGTCTTGGCCTTGGCGGCCTCGACGACGGGCTCTGTTGCAGGCGGGGCCACGGGTGCAACGGTGGCGTTGTACTTGGCGAGCGCCGCAGCACGGTCCTCGTCGGACAAGCCGTCGAGGAATTCATGTAGTTCCTTGAGATCCACGGGGACCTCCCCTTTCTGCCTCGACGCAACGAGGCGTTCGAGCCGTCCGCCGGCGGCGGGGTCGGCAACGACGTCCACGGAGTGGACCTCGACGATCTTGGTGACATCCCGGATCAGCCGGCCACCCTCAGCGACCGGCTTGGATGAGCCGGAGACATCGTGGGAGAAGCCGACCAGGTTCGGGTTCCTGGACTGGTAGGCGGCGAGGAAGAGGGACCGGATGTGCGGCGCTGATTCGGCGACATGGAATGTCGACTGCAGCGACCCGTCGTCCTGGGCAGCGACGTCGGTGTGCCAGCCGGCGAGGTTGCGGACCGCGGAGGCGTCCCGTTCGGCGTCGGTCCGATGCCCATCGAAGGCCTTCGCACCCTCATACAGGTGGGCTGCTTCGGTGAGGACTTCGGGCCGGTAGCGGCGTCCGTTGAGGCTGACCCCGGGGCGGACCATCGTGATCCGCCACACCCGCCCACCGTCGGGGCCGATCCCGTCGACCGATTCGAGGATCCGGCCGTCGGCCTCGAGCGGTTCAACGAACCGGGTCGCTTCGGTGTACTTGTCGGCCGAGTTGGCGAGCACCGCGCGGGCTTCGGCGGTGTATCCGACGTTGGCGGTGACCTTCTCGGGATCCCCGAAGGTGACGGCACCGGCGTCGGTCATCGTGTACGGATACCGCTGGTACTCGGTGCCCTTCTCGTCGCGGATCTCGATGATGACCGCGTCCTCGTACACCTCGACGGGCCAGGAGTCTGACGGTTCGCCCGGCTTGGCGTAGGTGGCACGCCAGGCCCGGTGGACGGAGTCGACCCGGCCGGTGAGGGACTTCGGGTCGGTGGCCTCGGTGGTGGTGGGCTTCATTGATGTGCTCCTGGTCGAAAAGGCGATGGACCCGTGAGGGTCCTGGTCGCCGTGTCGGTCCTGGTATCAGCCGGCGTCGGTCTTATGCTCGCCGATTCTCGCGATCAATTGCGCTTTCGTCCCGCCCACCGACAGTCCGAGATCGGTGGCGAGCGCCTTGAGCGCTTTGATGTTCAGGCCGGTGAGATCATCGGCGACCTGCACCGCGGGGGTCTCCGGTTCGTCATCGACAGCGAGCGCGTATCCGGCGGGGACCGCTGTGTGCCCGACGTCGGCGTATCCGGCGGGCAGGGGCAGGTAGACGACCGCCCCGGTGGCCACGAAGGTGACCCGGATCTCGCCGATCAGCTTGTGGGTGACCGGGTCGGCATGGTCGGTGCATTTGACCGCCAGGATGTCTAAGCCGGTGTAGGGCCGCTGGTCCGCCCGGTCTTGGCGGTCAGGGTCGCCACGGCCGACGTTGATCTTGGTGAGCGCGTAGACGAGCAGCGGTTCGGTCATCCAGAGACTCCTTTGCTTGGTGCCTGGTATTCGGTGGCTGAGACTCTAACGCGGACCTTTTCGTCGGCCTTGAAGCCCATCGAGAATCCCTGCTCGAATCGGATCTTGAGCGATCCGTCGGGTTTTACTTCGATGCTCTTGACGACGGCGCCTTCGGCAGTCTCATCACCGACTTGGAGGAATTGAGCGAGGGTGACTTCCTCCGCCGTCTTGGCCCCGTCCTTGGCGAGCGGGTCGATCATGCAGGCGTCGCCGTCGGCGTTGACCGCCTCGCGGAGTTTGAACTGGCCGCAGGGCAGGACGGTGACCGACAGGCAGTGGCAGTTCGTCGATTGGCTGGCGGGGAGGGCCGGGTCATGTGGGTAGAGGGCTGGGAAGCCTCCGATCATGTAGGTGGCGTCGATGGGGATCGGCCCGACGGCGCCGGTTTCGGAGTAGTCGGCTTCGGCCTGGAGATGGTCGGGTCGTGCTCCGGGGAGGTGGGCGTTGATCCACCTTTTCCCGATCCGGGCGAAGCCGCCGGCCTGGCCGAGTGCCCGGTCGAGGTCCTCCTGAGATTTCTGGCCGGCAAGCGCGGAGAGGCGGCCGAGTTCGGTGACGGTGATCGCCCTGGCCCGGGTGTAGACGGTGGAGAAGTGGTTGGCGGTGCGGAGGCTCCGGCCGATGAGGGTCGCCGCCTGGCCGGGGGTGCGGGCCCCGGCCAAGACGGAGGTGAGTTCCCCACGTATGCGGCGTTTCAGGTCGAGGGTGGCTCCCTGGACGAGATCGGTGGAGAAGCCCGAGACGATGCCCAACAGATCGGTGGTGGCACTCTGGGTGATCCCGCGGATCTGGCCTCCGAACGCCTGGTCGAGGGGGCCCACCGCGATTTCCTCGCCGAGGCTGATGGCCTGGTTGCCGGCATCGGTGATCGCTGATCCCCATCGGGCTGTGGCCCTGGCGGTGAGATCGTCGAGTCCTTCCTGGGAGAGACGCAGCAGCGCGGCGGTGCCTTCGGACGCGTCAGCGAGCGCCGACTGGATGGCCCGCTGCATGTCGATCAGGGTGGCGGCGACTTCCGTGTCGAGACCGTCGGAGAGGTCGTCGAGGCGGCGGAGGAGCCGGCGGAGTTCGGCCCGGTATTGGCCGGGGGACGGTGTCGTCCCCGACAAATGCGACTCGGCCTGGATCGTCATGCCAAGGCGTCGGCGTAGCGGCGGTACGACTCGAGGGCGGAGATCTGCATGTCGGCGTCGGCGTCGGGGGCGGGGAGTTCGTCGGCGGGGATACCGAGGGCGGGGAGCATTTGACGGACGACTTTGACCATCGTGTCGCGTCTGATGGTGCCGAGCATGTCCAGTGATATGAAGGCTGAGGCTGTTGAGGCGAGCGCAGCGGCGGCGTCGACGACCTTGCGGTCCTCGATTTCGGGGGCGACGACCTTCACATGCTCGCGGGCCGGTTTCTCGGATCCGCGGACCGGCTGGCCGTTTTCGACGACAGGGAGGATGGGGGGGAGCATCCTGGCCCGGACTTTGGCGTCGACGGCGACCTGGGCGAGTTCGACCGTGTTCCGGGCCCACTCATCCTGGGTGTCCGCCAGGCTGCGGAGGACGGGGACGTCCATCGATTCGGCGGTGGAGCGGTTGGTGTCATTCGGGTCGCCGAGCCAGTGGGGGGCGAGTCCGACGCCCGACGCGATGTGCCGATGCTGGTACTGCGCGGCGGGCACATCGTCGCTGGTGCCGAGTGTCGGGGATACCGCATCGATCTTCATGGCGTCGGTCTGATAGCGGACCGACCCGGTGCGGGGGGCGGTCGTGCCGAACAGGGCCTGGGCAGCGGCGACCTCGTTCTCGCCTCCTTGGACGGTGACTGCCCAGAAGTGGGAGCGCAGCGCCTTCTGCCGTTCGAGGAGTTCCCATAGGACCTGGTCGTAGGCGTCGAGCCAGTCGAGCACGGGGAGCAGGAACGGGGTACCCCGGGTACCCGCGGCGATCCGGTCGAACAGCCATGTGCAGACCTGGCCCTTCCACAGACCGGCGTCGGGTTCGGTCGGGTCGGTGTTCATCCCAACGATCCGCAGGGTCTCGGTCTCGGCGGTGAGACCGGCCCGGACTTCGATGTCGGTGAGCAGCATGTTGTTGGTCGGGTCACGGAGGATCTTCTCGACGGTGACTGGATCGATGTAACCGACGGTCAGGTTGCCGGTCTGGTCCTCGGCGATGGGGAGATGGGTTTCGCCCATCAGGAGATGGTCCCGGGTGTAGTTCGAGTGGTTGCGGTCCAGGCGGTTGCGAGGGCCTTTCCAGAAGTCTGAGACGACGGCGTCGACCTCGGGGTTGGTGGCAGTGATGTCGAAGCCGACACCGGACATGAACGAGCGGTAGATCGAGATGATCCGGTTGGCGAGCGGGTTCGCCCGGTAGAGGGCGACGGACAGGTTCATCGCCTTGATCAGCGTGGTGCCTTGAAGGTCGCGGGGCGCTGCGCCAAGCCGGCGGTAGGAGGCGTCGTCGGAGTCGACGAGGGGCATGTCGCTGACCGACTCGACGACCCGAGTTGTGACTGGCGGTGGGCTGAACAGCAGGCTCATCTCGGCGGTCTCCGCTTTCGGGTCTTGGCGTTGCGGGTGAGAGCGTAGGAGACGGCGATGCATCCGGCTCCGGTGGCGGCGATCCCGGCGGGGATCGAGATCAGCCAGGCGGCGGCGATGAGGAGCGCTACCCCTGTCGCCTCCAAGATGCTGGTGAGGGTCTCCACACGCGTGGAGTGTAGGGGCCGGTCAGCCGCGCCAGGTGGAGGGTCTCGGCGCGGTGTACGGATCGTCGGTGTCGGCGTGCCGATGGTCGATCTCGGGGTTGTGGGTGGCCCCGGCGATCTCCCCGATGTGGCGGAGGTCGGCCCATGACCAGTAGGCGGTGTCGACCAGGTCGAACGGCTTGGTCCTAGGGAAGCGGCGCAACGCCCGTTCGAGGGTGGTGTGGGTGCCACGGACGTGACGGATGCGGCCCCGGTCGTAGTCGGCGAGCATCTTGGTGGCCCGGCCCGCTTTGGAGGGGACGCCGGCGCCGGGCCGGTCCCCGGTGCGCTGCCGTGACGCCTTGTCGCTGGCCATGCGGGGCGCTTCGCCCTTGCGGATCAGCCGATGCGTCTCGAGGTTGCGGACGGCTTCACGGTAGACGGAGGCCCAGGTGTCACCACCCTGGTCGGTTTCGATGCCGACATGGTCGGCGCCTAATTCGATGGCCTTGAGGACGGCCCGTTCGAGGGCGTCCTCGGGGGTGGTCCGCTGTTCCCACGAGTAGAGCCGGTAGATGCGGCCGTCGGCGCCGAGGGCGTCGGCTTGGATGCCGAAGGCGTCGGACTCGTCGGTGGAGGTGACCGCCGGGTCGACCCACACGACGACCCGGTCGAGTTCGGGCAGAGCATCCCATTCGACGAGGATCGCCTTGAAGTCGATGTGGTCGAACATGCCGCCCGCGGGTGGTTCCACGTTGTGTTGCCGTTCGGATGCGAAGGCGGTGAGTCCTTCCTCATGCATCTTGGCCTGCGCGGTCTCCAAGTCGAAGCCTATCCACGTCGCCTCCCCGGCGGTGATGTACCAGAGGGGATCCCCGGTCTCGGGGTCGATCCGCTGTTCGACTTCGAGGCCATCCACCGCTGGGATCGGGCCGGAGAGGATCCGGTCGGTCAGATAGTCGGCGCGGCCGTCGGTCATGCGGGTGAAGAACGAGTCGGCGTGGACGAGGTTCTGGATGGCGACCACCACTAGGTCCTCCGAACCGGCGGGGAGGATCTTCTTGGTGATCGCGGTGATCTTGTTGCGGGTGACGGCCGGACCGTCGAGGGCGTCGTCGACGTCGTCGAGGATGATCAGGTCGGGACGGTCCTCGATCATCCGCCGGCCACGGATGGCCTTGTCCAAGCCGACGGCGTCGACCGTGAAACCTGCCGCGGTGGTCAGCCTGTTGCCACGCCAGCCGCGTGAGTGGCCATACTTGCCGACCCGTCGGGCGCTGAGCGCCGGGTAGAAGGCACCGACCTCGGGGGACTCGAGCATCGACCCGATTGAGGCGACGTGATCATCAGCCTGGTCCTGTGTCGCGCAGGTATACCAGCCGTACCGGCGGGTTTGGAGGGCTCCGAGTGCGACGGTGGCCATCTCCACGTTGGTGCTTTTCCCCCCACCTCTCGGCCAGATGCCGACGAAGGCGGGGGCCCGGTGTCCTTTACGGATCTGCCAGACCCATTCCCAGAACCGGAGATGGTGGGGCCCGTCGGTGACGATGCGGCCAAGGGCGTCGGTCAGGTAGGAGGGGAAGAGAGTGAGGCGCCACAGACGCCAGTCGGCTTCGAGTTGGGTGACCGGGTCGGACTGGTCCACCGTATGGGCACCAGGATACATCATTTGCGGACCGGGTTAGTGTCGCGCCCCCGCATCCGCCCTTGTCCGGCAACGGTATCAGTCTCCGGATCCGGTGTGACCGGGCCGGGTTGTGCCCTTGGCCCGAGGGGGGTTCCGTCCCGGTCGCAGACCCGGGCGGTGCGGCGCTGCGAACGACTACAGCGGGGGCATCGTGGGGCCGGTTCCCAGGTGCCGTCGATTCGATCCGCGCAGTCCTCGAGCGCCCTATGGATCTGCCGGTTGAGGTCCGCCTTCATCGCCCGGTAACGGCGGGTCGCCGCACCCTCATCACGATCCCCCGTGGTGGTGCCAGGCCGGCTCTCGTAGGAGCGGCCCAGGGTCGGGTCGCCGAGCCGGTCGAGCCGGTCCCACATGTCGACCAGTCGTCGCAGGATGGTCTCCTGCGCGTCACCGACGCCCCGACGGTGTACCCGGTAGGCGGCG
>Ga0209619_10001456_pt1 | contig 17411 bp, 14 predicted proteins | sample Rifsed16ft3_FD_184011 | JGI IMG/M metagenome (GOLD analysis project Ga0209619, IMG submission 184011) | Soil microbial communities from Rifle, Colorado, USA - sediment 16ft 3 (version 2) | ecosystem: Environmental > Terrestrial > Deep subsurface > Rock core/Sediment | place: Rifle, Colorado... | reverse complement strand
AACGATCTATTAAATACGATAAAGAGAGTTTATGCATCGACTTTTTATCAGGGAGCAAAAGATTATATCAGGATAACTTCATATCGTCTTGAAGAGGAAAAGATGGCTGTGATCATTCAAAAAATGATTGGTATTTCACATAATGAGAGATTTTATCCCGATATATCAGGCGTTGCAAGGTCATATAATTTCTACCCGCTTCCACCTCAAAAAACAATTGATGGAGTCGTATCAGCAGCATTAGGGCTCGGCAAAACTGTTGTTGATGGTGGAAATACTGTAAGATTCTGCCCTAAGTACCCGACGGATTTAATTCAATTTTATACTGCAGAAGAATCAATGAGCAGCACACAACACGAATTTTATGCTCTCGATCTTGCAGGTAAATCGGATTTTGGATATGCTACTCATGATCTTCTTCAAAAGCAGTATAATTTAAATGTTGCCGAAAAGGACGGAACGCTGCATTTCGTAGGTTCAGTTTATTCTCCCGATAATGATAGAATAACAGACGGCTTATCTAGACCTGGAGCAAGAATTGTAACCTTTGGTCCTGTTTTAAGGGGAAAGTTGTTTCCTCTTCCTGAAATCTTAGATCTTCTTTTGGATATGGGAACATGGGGAATGGGAACTCCGGTTGAAATTGAATTTGCCGTTACAATGTCTGTTAAATCGGGAATGCCAAAAGAATTTGGTTTGCTGCAGATGAGACCATTAGTTGTTAGTCGAGAATCTGAAGAGTTGGATGTTGAAAATATAGACCCAAAAAAATTAATTTGCCTAAGCAATCAAGTTTTAGGCAATGGGGCGCTTACCGGAATTTATGATGTTGTGCTCGTCGATTACCATCTGTTCGATAGATCTAAAAGTAGGGATGTTGCAAAAGAAGTAAGTGCATTTAATCATCTGCTAATGAATGAAAAGCGTCCTTATTTGTTAATCGGTGTTGGAAGATGGGGCTCTTTAGACCCTTGGCTTGGAATACCTGTTAACTGGGAGCAAATTGCCGGTGCAAAAGCAATTGTTGAAACAGGTTTTAAAGACATGTCTGTTGAACCATCTCAAGGATCACACTTCTTTCAAAATATAACTTCGTTTATGGTTGGTTATTTTAGTGTAAATGAACATAAACATCAGGGATTTTTAGATTGGGATTGGCTTCTTAATCAACCCAGTATTGAAGAAAAAACTTTCACACGTTTACTTAGATTCGACAAACCGATACAGGTCAAAATGAATGGACATCTAACAAAAGGAATAATATTTAAACCGGGAGAATCTTAATTATTATTTATTTAGATTTCATTATCAGCATAAAGCCAATAATTAATAAAAATGGAAAAAGAACCCAAGCAACCTGAAATATTTGATTCATGCCCGCATTGCGGACACAAACTAAGTCCATGGCAGCAAGTTTTGCTTAGTGTCGATCGAGCATTAACTTGTAAAAACTGTTGGTACAGGATAATCCTCGATCCACCAATAAAAAACGAAAACGAGGATAAATCCAAAGAAGATAAAGCAAAATTTGAGGAATAAAGATGCAATCATATAATTCTTTCAGAGTTGCACAACAGCAAATTTTTGAAGCAGCAAAACTTTTAAATTTAGATGAAGCAACCATAAAACTGCTAACCTCACCTCAAAAAGAATTCAACTTCACTTTGCATGTAAAAATGGATAGCGGAAAAACTGAAATCTTTCAAGGTTATAGAATTCAATACAATTATGCACGCGGTCCTGCAAAAGGGGGAATAAGATTTCACCCCGATGAGACGGTTGATACAATACGTGCATTAGCGAGCTGGATGACTTGGAAAACCGCGGTAGTTGATTTACCTCTCGGCGGTGCAAAAGGCGGCGTTTGCTGCGATCCCAAAAAAATGTCTGAACGTGAGCTTGAAAATATTTCACGAGAATATGTTCGTGCGATTGCTTCCTCCATCGGAGTCGATAAAGACGTTCCCGCACCAGATGTTTATACCAATCCTCAAACAATGGCGTGGATGATGGATGAGTACGAAACAATTATTAATCAGCATCATCCTGGTGCTTTCACTGACAAACCAACGCAAATCGGTGGAACAGAAGGTAGACGAGACGCCACGGCAAGAGGCGGCGTTATTACTGTGAGAGAAGCATGTAAAAAACTTGGAGTAGATCCAACTGGGAAATTTGCGATCCAGGGATTTGGAAATGCAGGGCAGCGCGCGGCTCTGCTACATCAGGAAATTTTAGGCGGTGGAAAATTAATTGCTGCGAGTGATTCTCGTGGAGCAATTTTTCATTCGGAAGGATTTGACACAAAAGAGTTGGTTAAGTATAAATTGAAGAACGGGACTATTGCTAATTTTCCGGGTGCACAAAAAATTCCCCACGAATCTTTGCTTGAGCTAAATGTTGACGTTCTATATCCCGCAGCATTAGAAAATGCTATTCATGGAAACAATGCCGGAAATATAAAAGCTAAAATAGTCTGCGAACTTGCTAATGGTCCAACAACTCCTGAAGCTGATATTATACTTAGCAAAAGAGGAATACATGTTATCCCCGATATTCTTGCAAGTGCAGGCGGTGTAACTGTTTCCTACCTCGAAATGGTTCAAGACAGATATTCATTCTTCTGGGATGAAGAATCAATTCACAAAATCGTCGATGAAAAGCTTACCAAAGCTTATCACAGAGTAGATGAAGCTGTAAGAGAAAAGAAAGTTCATCCTCGCTTAGGTGCCATGGTTGTGGGCGTTGCGAGAGTAGCCGAAGCTTGCAAGTTAAGAGGCTGGGTGTAAGATAATTTTTTTTGAAGTTTTTTAACTAATTTTTTATCCGGTCGGTATTTTACCTGACCGGTTTTTTATATTAAGTAAGAAAAACATTCACTTCAATGCAAGATTTTATTATTATCAGAGATATTGTAATCATTCTTCTGGTTTCAATTCCTATAATTTTTCTTTTTAATAGACTACACATACCAAGTATCGTTGGTTTTCTTGTTGCGGGAATGATAATTGGTCCATACGGCTTCCAGCTTATATCAGAGTCGAACCAAATAAAACTTATGGCAGAGGTAGGTGTCATCCTACTATTATTCACCATAGGACTTGAGCTTTCTATAGAAAAACTTTTTTTAATGAAAAGATTTTTGCTATTAGCTGGCGGGCTTCAAGTATTATTAACAATTGCACTATCAACTATAATATTCCAACTTTTAGATTTTCCACTGAACAATAGCATTTTTTTTGGAATGCTGATGAGTGTATCAAGTACCGCCATAATCCTAAAAATATTATATGACAGGAATGAACTAGAATCTCCGCAGGGTAGAATTGCTTTGGGAATATCACTATTTCAGGATCTTGCCACCGTCCCAATGATCCTGCTTTTACCAATTCTAGGGATTGCCTCTGCAGAAACTCAAATAAATATTTTACTTCAACTGGTTTTTGCTTTCGCATCAGTTTTTTTGATAATTATAGTTGCTCGATTTTTAATGCCTCGTATTTTATATCAACTTGCCAAACTAAAAATAAAAGAGGTATTTACAATTGGAATAATTCTCTTGCTGTTAGGTACAGCGTATCTAACTCATTTAATTGGGCTTTCTTTCGCTATAGGGGCATTTGTTGCCGGATTAATTCTTTCCGAATCTGATTACAGTCATCAGATTGTCTCGGAGATTCTCCCTTTCAAAGATGTCTTCAATAGTATTTTCTTTGTTTCGATTGGAATGTTGCTAAATCTCCATCTTATCATCATTATTCCATCACAGATTGTTTTCCTTGTAGTTGGCACTATCCTTCTAAAATTTCTAATAGTTTTTGGAGTTGTTTTATTATTGCGTTACCCGGCGCGGGTTGGTATTTTGACTGGTTTAATCCTTGCGCAAGTCGGGGAATTTTCATTCGTGCTAGCACAAGAAGGATTGGGATACAATCTCTTCCCTGCTGATTTGTTTAATGCTTTTTTAGCCTCAGCCATTTTCACAATGCTACTATGTGCTTTTCTATATCAATTGTCCCCAATTATTGCTGACTTTTTCAAATTTTTTGAAATAAATATCAAGCAGAATGAATTAAGTAATTCTCTGGCAAATTACAAAAATCATGTTATAATAGCTGGATTTGGATTAAATGGAAGAAATTTAGCAAGAGTTTTAATGGAAACGGGTATTAAGTATATCGTGATTGAATTAAACCCAGAAACAATCCGACAGGAAAAGAAAAAAGGTGAGAACATAATTTTTGGAGATGTTACAAGAAAAGAAATCCTACAACAAACCAGTATAGGAGCTGCACTTGTCTTTGTTATAGCAATTTCCGATCCCGCATCCTCAAGAAGAGCTTTAGTGCTAGCGAAAGAATTAAATCCACACATATATATTATAGTAAGAACTCGTTATACCAGTGAGATAGAAAGTTTAATTGCTCTCGGTGCAGATGAAGTTATTCCCGAAGAATTTGAGACCTCATTGCAAATTTTCAGCAAAGTTTTGAGAAAGTTTCATATTCCCCTAAATGTCATAATGAAACAGGTCTCAATATTGCGTGGTGAATCTTACGACATGATGATAACAGAAAAACCATCCGCTCATTTATTAATTAATTTAAATGAAATTTTAGCCGCCGGATTAACTGATACTTTTTTTGTAGATGATAGTAACATGTTTATTGGAAAATCTTTAAGTGAAATAAATCTAAGAGTAGAAACGGATGCGACCATTATCGCTATTGTTCGTAACGGAAAAACTATAACTAATCCATCGGGAAGCGAAATTCTAAATTTGCACGATACAATTGTTATTACCGGAACTCATCAAGCAGTAGATGATGCCTTTGATTATTTGAGCAATAAGAATGTTTAATTGAATTTACATCGAAAGATTTTCAATTTTATAATTATTTTAATTCCCAAATGTTTTAGTCAAAATAAATTTAATTATGTGAAGAGCTTCATTTACTGTTTTTTTATAATTCAGATGTCAGCTATAACCATTTTTCCTCAAAATCAATTCGTAAGTGCACGTGATTCTAAGTTCATACTAAAAGGTAAAGATTTTAGATTTTTGGGATTTAATGCTTATTACCTTCAAACAAATGCTGCAGATGCAAGTAAAAGATATATTGTTGATGATGTTTTATCATTTGCAAAAACTGCTGGGTTTAAAGTAATTCGAACCTGGGCATTTAATAATAATTCTGACAGCGTTTATCCCGGTGTAATTGCTTCAAAACCAAATGAACTTTTGGAGCAAGGACTTATTGGATTAGATTATGTTTTAGCAAAAGCTAAAGAGTATGATTTATTAATTAATCTTTGCTTAGCCAATAACTCTCCAGATTATGGTGGGATAGAACAGTATATTCGATGGGCTAATCAATATCTTACACCGCCAACTTCACAGCCGTTTTTACATAATCATTTTTTCACAGACGATTCAATCATAAGCTGGTATAAATTTTATGTTGGCAGCATTCTTAATCGTGTTAATACTTTCACCGAAATTTTATACAAAGATGACCCCACAATATTTTCATACGAATTGATTAATGAAGCATCTAATTCGGGAATCTCTTACAGCTATATTAAAGACTGGTATGAAAAAACATCGGAATATTTTAAGAGCATAGATACAAACCATTTGTTAACTACCGGTGAAATTGGATACGATGCCGATGCATCAAGATATTCAAATCTGGATTTTTTCTATAACGGATCCGACTTTTTATTCAATGGTTCTGAAGGAACGAGCTTTGTTGTAAACTCTGCTCTTCCAAAAATTGATTATACATCTTTTCATTCTTATCCTGAAGCATGGAATATGAATGCCAAAGCAGGTATGACCTGGATAAAAGATCATGCTGAAATAAGTGACGAGTTAAATAAGCCAATTATTTTAGGTGAGTTTGGTGTAAAGCAAAATAAAATTTCTATTTATGAGGATTGGCTTCAGGAAGTTAAAAACACAAAATCAAAAGCAGCTATGGTTTGGCATTATGTTCACAACGATGTTGTAAACAATGATGGCTATGGTTTTAATGAATTTAATTCACCGGAGTTGGTAAATCTGTTCAAAGATTTTATCAAAGATATTACCGAGGATATATCTGTACAGTTTGCCGTAATTCCCGACGAAGTAATATTATTTCAGAATTTCCCAAATCCATTTAATCCTGTGACTACGATTAGATATGCCTTGCCAAAAGATGATTTTATATCAATTGAATTATGCAATAGCCTTGGAGAGCTTGTTCAAGAAATTGAGAGGAGTTTTAAGCCGCGTGGAGAACATGAATTGACTCTATCGTTCAACAATAATCTTTTATCAAGTGGAATTTATATTTACACTTTAAGAACTTCAGATAAAACCATTTCAAAGAAGCTTGTTCTTTTGAAGTGAAACCAAACTAAACTTGTCCCACCCAGTTATCATCATTTTCTCTGAATGAATTTCTGATCTTTTGATAAAGCTCATCCGGCAGTTTCCCCTTTTCAAGCATCATAAAATTTTGTCTAATATTCTTGATAGAAGAACTTCCAATTATACAACTGCAAACTCCTTCGGTATAAGCAGTAAATCTAATAGCAGCTTCAGGCCAATCCATGTCAAGTTGTAAGTTCATCTTCTTCATCCGAACCCAATACTCTTCACAGTATTCTCCTTGTGGTCTACTGCTAAATCTCCATGGAACATTTGCAATCGGGTGTTTTGCAATAACTCCAATATTCTGTTTTTTTAGTTAAAGGAAGATTTCCTTCAATACTTCTTTGATCAAATAAATTAAGCGAGAATTGTACACTTCCAAATTTCCCGGAAGAAACTGCAAATACAAGCGCATCATTTTCTCCGGAATATGCTGCCATTCTTATTTTTCCGTTTTCAAGTGATTTTGTTAAAGCTTCAATCACTTCTCCCCTTTGTAAAACTTCAAGCGAACAAGAGTGAAGATGAACTATATCAATGTAATCGGTTCTTAATTTTTTCAATGCGTCATCAATTCCCATAATAACCGAATCATATGTCCAATCACTCACACCGCTAATACCATAACCGACTTTTGTGGAAATGATAATTTCATTTCTTCGATAGGCCAAATGCTTTCCAATTCTATCTTCGGAAAGTCCGTACGCACGAGCAGTATCAAATAAATTTATTCCGAGATCTAAAACTGAATTCAGAAGATTCGAAATTTCTGCTTCAGTCAAATTATTTTCGCCAATGTGTCCCGCTCCAAACCCTAATGTTGAAACTTTTATATCGCTTTTTCCGAAAGCCCTCATTTTCATTGTATCTTCCCTAAGATAAAATGTTTTAATGAATTGTTAAGATAACTTAGAAAAACGACAAGCAATTTGAAATTCTCGACCTTTATTATGGCTTCAAACTGTCCAATTGCTTATTCAAGATTGCTTAATAAAATAAATAGCAATACTTTGAAAAATACTTGGATATGATCAAAAAAATAAGATCTGATTAAATCTTAAAGTGATATGCCTCTAATTCATGTGTACTATTTCGTGGCAGCCATTTATAAAAAAAATCCTATTTTATTCACAAAACAGGCATTTACTGATGGCACATGACTTGCGTTTCTGAAACCAAATAAGACACGAATTTAATAAAGGACAGGAAATAATATGGCAACAATAGTAAATAGCATGGACAGAGTAATTTCAAATTCAAAAAGACAAAATCTAATTATTCAGATTCTATTTAAGTCGTTATTAGCCGGAATGGTAGGATATTTTATTTTCATTTTAACAGTCACTGGATGTTTTTACTTGATATCAAATACATTCAAAGTGGGTTCCACTCAAATTGGCAGTACTACTTTGATTATTTCATCAATTGGTTATTTAGTTCTTTATTCTTTCTTCCTTATAAGGGAGATGAGAATTAATAATTTCTGTAAATAAAAAGATGATAAATAGGAGATTAAATTTTTAAATGAACGAAATTATGAATTCAATTCCAAGCACGAATGATGAAAATGTAGTTGAGAGTAAGTCTCAATTTCTTATCAGTTTGAAGAAATACTTAATATTTCCGATCAAGGCAGGATTTTATGGATTTGCTTTGGTTTTTTCTATAATTTTATTTTTGAAGCTTCTTTCATTTCTTTTTGGGATTAACGAAGTGTTTACGCTTGATCTTATGGATGTGATGCTTTCATCAGTTGGTTTCTTTCTAATGTTTCTAATCTATATTCTTAAGAACTTCCATTAATAACTCACCGAATCATAAACCCACTAATTAAAAAGTTATTTCCACTTCAACATAATTTTCAATTTTGCGTTCATTAAATTTTCTATTATTCCTAATAGAATTCGGAACGAAATATTCTTCGGTTCTGTTTACATCTGTAAACAAAAGTTAAAAAATGAGTTTAGTGGTATCGTTAATAATTTTTATTCTATTTTGGTGGGCTTTGCTGACAACCATATTTAGTTATCAGCTCCATAAAGAAAACGAAGATTACGCAAGAAGACTCGGAGAAAGATTAGAACCTAAAAGGATTGCTAAACCAAATTATATGGCTGAGATACACAATTTGCTTCTTCTTCCAGTTAATTTTAAATCTTTGAAAATTTATCTTAACCGTCTAAACTTGATAAGAATACGAAGATTAATACTTTTGAAGATAACCTTGAAATATAAATTTTCAAATTATCGAAAAACTTCTTTCCTTTCTTCTTGGCATCATATATTTGAATTCATTTAATCACTTCTCCAAAAACAGTTTTGCAGCGTAGAAAAGAAGAAACACCGCAAACATTTTCTTTATGATTGTTTCCGGTAATTCAACAGCAATTTTTGATGTGATGTAGCTACCAATAATAAAGGTAATACACATAATTGCAGCGGCTTTAATATTTACAAATCCTGCTTTATGATAATTTAGTACAGCAAGTATGCCAATGGGAAGTAAGAGTAATCCAAGTGAAGTTCCTTGTGCGTTTTGCTGAGAGTAACCCAAAAGATAAACCAAAGCAGGTATTATGATTATACCACCACCGATCCCAAGGAGTCCGCTCATAAATCCAGCTAATAAACCAATAAAAAGCAAAATTAAAATTTCCATATATATAATTCCTTTTTTAAAAATTTATAAAATAAATTTAATAATATTTGAGGTAGGATGATGAACCCAAGCCAAAAAGATACTCCTGACTTCTGCCAAAATTTTTAGATAATCTTAAAAACTGGGAAATTAAACTAAAAATAAATGGGTTTTCTAAATTTGTCATACTAATGGGTGGAATCCATAACTATCGTTAGATAAACCTGACTGCCGAAGTATGATAAAACAATTATTGAATGCCTACGGCATTCTTTCACTTATGTTATTTTATTGGTTACAATAATTGAATGCCTACGGCATTCTTATAAATTGACTTCGTAGAAGTCATATTATTGTAATATACTTAAAAGCAACTCTCGACTAATCCTCGGAGAGGATTTATAATTCAAGAGTTGACAATAGAAGTACTTAAATTTATATGGTTCACGCAAATGTTATTTTTACTGTAAATTCAGAAATCAACCAATTTTTTAGATAGCACTTAAAGATGAACAAAGAAGGAATCTTAAAATCTTGTCATACTAATTGGCAGAAGTCAGGAATAAATTTAATAATATTTGAGGTAGGATGATGAACCCAAGCCAAAAAGATACTAGATTTTGTGTGGGTTAAACGTTTTTGTGAATGTGAAAATAATTTTTATGTACCATGGGGAGGAGTTTCAGCCGGGGGCTGATTTGTCTTTGGCGAAAAATCTCAGATCCCTCTTATGAATTGTGTAAATTGGTAGTATCCATTATTTTTGTTTTGTACCCCGGAGAGGAGTTGAACCTCCGACCAACAGTTTAGGAAACTGCTGCTCTATCCACTGAGCTACCGGGGCATTTATCCTTTAAGTTTATACTTAACTTTTCAACTATCAAAAAATAAACAACTTTGTTTTTAAGATAAAGGTGAATACAATTTTTATTCTAAAGCTCAATTATTATGAGGATGGATTTGATAAATAAATGCGGTTTTAGAAGGAATATCATACTCAAAATTCACGCCTAATTTATTTTTAGAAGTGAATGATCCTTTTTCACCCGACAAAAGCTCTTCATAGGAAATTTTTTGTTCATCAAAATAGAGGGAAATTTTGTCTGATATATCTCCCAAGTTAAATGCTATGACAAACCAGCCGTCTTTTTCTTTACGCTCAAAAACAAATGATTTTTTTTCATCATTGGAATAAAGAATATTCAATGTTCCTTTCCGTAAAGCTAAATTACTTTTTCTGAGATGAGCTAATCCTTTATAAAAATTCAGAAGTTCTCTATTCTGTTCAACTTTGAATCGTCCGAATCCTTTTTTGAATCCTGACTCGTTAGTTATGATTTCATCATCATACTTTAATTCATCCCAAATCATAGGTTTGCGATCGTGAGGATCATCAGCACCCCACATTCCAACTTCGTCGCCGTAATAGATCATTGGCGCACCTCGATACGTCATTTGAAAAACCGCAATCAGCTTTTGAGTTTCATAATGAACTGCATCTGGTTTTGTGGGAGAATAATTAGGATTTCGTTCATTTGCATCTCGATCGTAACCTCTATCTGGATTCACAATCATAGATAACAATCTATCTGTATCGTGGCTGTCAACTAAGTTTTGCAGAACATCTAAATACTCTCCTGGATACGTAAGATCAATCTCTTTTAATTTTTCTATGAACTCCGAAACTTTTATCTGATTTTTATTCGCAATAAAAAATTCGTTTACCGCAAAAGCAAAGTTGTAATTCATCAAAGCGTCGAATACCCCATTTTCAGAAATAAAATCAGGGGACAATTCCCATAGTTCGCCGATGATTATTGCATCGGGATTTATGGACTTTACTAATCTTCTCCAATCCTTCCAAAACCCGATAGGGACTTCTCTGGCAACATCTAAACGCCAGCCATCAATTCCATCTGAAGGATCGCCATCATCATTTGGGTCCATCCATCTTAATGTTGAGTGAAAAATATATTGCTTCGGTCCTTCGTGAAGATCATCCGTGGTTCTGTTAAACTCTGGAAGAAATTTTGTCCCCCACCAACCTTTATAGTCAAATTCATTTTGTATTGTAGTTGGATCATCAAAAGATTTAACAATGTACCAATCCTTGTAAGCTGAATTTTCCCCTTTTTCCAAAATATCTTGAAAAGCCCAAAACTGAATTCCAGTATGATTAAAAACGCCATCAATAATGATTTTCATTCCGCGATTATGAACTTCTTGAATAAGCTTCAAGAAAATAGAATCGGCTGAAGTCCAAATCCAAGTTGATGGCTCATGCGGAATTTCGTTTTTAATTTTTTGCTCATCGTTTACAGGATTTGCTCCAAAATTAATATCAATGTGATGAAAAGTTGATCCATCATACTTATGCAGTGAAACAGCATCGAAAACGGGATTAAGGTAAATTGCTCCAACTCCCAAATCTTTTAGGTAATCTAAGTGATTAATTATTCCCTGAATATCGCCGCCATATCTCCTTTGAAAAAGATGATCGCGAAAATTGCCGCCAAGTGATTTTTCCCATTCGCTTTGTTCAAACCAATTACTTGTCCATTTGCTAACTTTCCAGTTAAGAGGAATAAACAAATCATTCTTAAAGACTTTTTCTGCCGCTGGTTCATTATTAGTATCACCATTTGCAAAACGTTCGGGAAATATTTGATACCACACAATTCCTTTTGCCCACTCAGGTAAAGCACTTTGAGGAAATAAGAAAATGTTGAGTAAGAGTGAGTATGAAATTAAAATGAATGATCTCATAGTAACAATTGTTTTTTAATTATACCGAGAGCTTCAATTATTGAATGCGGCTTATATCCCAACTCCGTTTCTGCTTTGATTGTAATCAAACCTGATTTTAATGGACGCTTAGCCGGTTGTTTTAATTCTTCAGTAATAATTGGTCTAATTAAATTTTTATCGAGATTAAAATACTCTGCGATAAGCATTGCAAATTCAAACCGGTTGATAAAATCTCTTCCGCCTATGTTATACAGTGCATATTTATCGAACTCAATTATTTTATTTATTGCTTGTACAAGATCTTCCACAAAAGTCGGATTGTTAAACTGATCATGAACTACGCTTATCTGTTTTTTATCAGAAAGACTATTAATCACCCACCTAACAAAATCGGGGCGGCTATTTGCAATTCCATAAAGAACATTAGTTCTAATGACGGAATAAATAACAGCGCCAATTTTAAGAGCATTTTCACTAGCAAGTTTTGTGCGTCCGTAATAACCTAAAGGATCAGCTTTTGCGTTTTCATCGTAAGGACCGTTTAAGCCATTAAAAATATAATCGGTGGAGATATGAATTATTTTTGCATCAATTGTCCGGCACGCTTCAGCAAGATATTCAACTCCTTTAACATTTATCTTCCAGGCGGTTTCCCTTTCGGTTTCACTTAAATCGACATTTGTAAAACCAGCAGCATTGATCACCACATCCGGATAAAAATCAAAAATAACCTTTTTAACATCATCTCTTAATGTCATGTCGCATCGAAGATAAGAAACTAGATTAAAGTAAGGTTTATCCTCAACCGAACATCCTAATAGCTCAACATTTTCTTTTGAACCGTAAAAAGCGATTAAACGCTGACCTAATAGCCCATTGGCACCAACGATTAATATTCTTTTTTTAATTATTTCGTGTGAAAACATATATTTTCTATAGTTTTAATTCTTTCAAGTTCTGAGTTGACGCTGACTTTCCCGCCACGTAATTGGCAGCAGTTAAGGATTCACTAATATTTTTCGTCTTCAAAAATGTATATAAGAAAACCCCGCCGAAGATATCTCCACAACCCACTTTATTTAATGTATGAATTTTTTCTGCTGAAACAAAAACCGATTCAATCTCATCATTTCGCTTAAAGTACGCACGAGCACCAGCGTCACCTTTGGTTACGATAAAACATTTAGTCCCTCGTTCCAAAACCTCGGCTGCAATTTGTGATTCATCTTGAGAATGAAAAAGTGTTTTTGTTTCAAGCTCATTTGATTGAATAAAATTAACTAATGAAGCCCAATGATCAAATTCGGGTATTCGTCTAAAAACCCTCGTTTTACTTTCATCAAAACCGCGAGAAAGTGAATGGACATCAAGATAAATTAAACCGTTAAAATGCTTTCTTATTTCTTGAAGCTGTTCTAAAGTAATATCAAATCCGGTAATCATATTAACCAAAATTCCATCATAATTATTTAATATGCTGTAATTAATATCAAGATTTTTAGAAACGTTCTCATAACATTCGGTCCGTTCCTCTGAATCATGAATCATTAAATGCACTTTCGGGATTTCATCAACCCAACTAATATTATATTTGTTAATCTTATCATAAACATCAGAGAATAAATATTCATTACTTTTTTGAAGCGCTGTCACTAAATGAATTTCATCGTCCGTTGTGATTATTTTTGATAACCCCAGTACAGAATAATAAATTCCGCCCGGTTTTACATACTCTTCATCATTCTGATGAATATGATCTTGAACCGAGTGACCAATCAATAATATTTTCATAAGGTTTTAAACCAGAGTTTATAAAAAATCCAAAATAATTAATTCCTTAAAAAACTTTATATTTGTTTAGAACTAATTAATTAAGATAATTATTAATAATTAAATTATAGAAAATCATAGCAGTATGAAAATCGGGATAACATGCTATCCAACCTATGGCGGAAGCGGGGTTATAGCTACTGAACTCGGGAAAGCATTAGCACAACGCGGACATCAAATTCACTTTATTTCTTATGCTCTGCCTTTCAGACTAACTAGTTTTGTTGAGAACGTCTTTTTTCACGAAGTAGAAATGAGCAACTATCCTTTGTTTGAATTTCCACTTTACACTTTAGCCCTTGCCAGTAAAATGGTAGAAGTAGTCGAATTTGAGGATTTGGATTTGCTGCACGTTCACTATGCTATCCCGCATGCAAGCAGTGCATATCTTGCTAAGAATATGCTCAAGAAGAAAAAGGACGTTAAAATCATTACCACTCTTCACGGTACGGATATAACCCTTGTTGGATTAGAACCTTCTTTTCTTCCGCTTGTAAAATTTAGCATTGAAGAGAGCGATGGAGTCACGGCTGTATCGAGATTCTTAAAAGAAAAAACACTTACAAATTATTACATCGAAAAGGACATAGAGGTAATTCCCAATTTTATTGATACAGAATTATTTAAACCAATGGAGGCGTGTACATTTAGAAATCATATTGCCCCCGCAGGTGAAAAAATTTTGGTTCATACATCAAACTTTAGACAAGTGAAAAGAGTTCCCGACACAATAAAAATATTAGAACAGGTTATTAAAGAAGTTCCAACAAAACTTATACTTGTTGGTGATGGACCGGATAGATTTGAATGTGAAAGACTTACACGACAGCTAAACTTAATGGATCATGTTAAGTTTTTAGGAAAACAGGAAGGATTAGTGGAGATATTAAATTCAGCAGATATATTTTTAATTCCATCACAATCTGAAAGCTTTGGCCTTGCAGCTTTAGAAGCAATGTCTTGCGGGAAACCTGTCGTCAGTTCAAGCGTTGGCGGATTACCTGAATTAATAAAGCATAATGAAACCGGATTTATTGCAGAAATTGGCGACGTTGATCGAATGGCAAAATATGTGATAGATCTTTTGACAAACAAAAAGAAGTACGAGGCGTTTTCCAAAAATTCAAGAGATAGAGCATTAAATAAGTTTGATAAGTCAAAAGTTATTCCGATATATGAGGAATTCTACAATCATATATTGAACGCTTAAATATTTATCAACTTAATTGTGATCGGTATTCTCATTCTCCAACATTGAATTAGTAATATTTCCCGCTAAATGGATGAGAAAAACTTCATATCGCTTTGGGTTAAAGCTCTAAATGACGAATCAATAAAGATCTTTCCGGAAGATTTTGCTGCTGCGTGCGAATGTCAAAACTATACACTCCCTGGAAAAAGTCTTTTAATTGGAAAGGATTTTTTTGGTGAATATGAATTGATTAGTGCAGAGGGTTTAGAAGTTCTTCGGGTTAATAGCTATGAGAAAGCAAAATTTTTTATTTATGCAAATAGAAGTAAACCAAAACACCTTTCTGTTCCAATTGATAATTCTGTCATAAAAGACACGACTACAAAATATGAAAAATATTTGAATTCAATTATTAAAAGAATTGATCAAGATTACCGAAAAAAATTTTCGGGTTCAAAGAATTTCACTGAAATTATAAATCAAATATTCAATCATCTAAATTTAGTCCGACTAAAATAATTTCAATTGAACTACATCAGTGAAAATATAATAAATTATATCAGCTCGATTTATGGAAGCGATCTAACAAAATCTTACCAGGAATTAATCAACCAACAGCCCACTCAATTTATTAGAGTAAATCTTTCTAAAATATCTGAACATGAATTATGCACAGCTCTGAAACGAAGATACGATATTGACTGTGACAGAGTCCCAAATTATTTAAACATCTTCAATGTAAAAGACAAGAATAATCTTCTCGGAAAATCGCTCGAACATATTCTTGGTTATTATTACATACAATCTTTTTCTTCATACATACCACCTTTAGTTTTGAATCCTTGTGATACTGATATTGTTTTAGATTTATGTGCTGCTCCGGGATCTAAGACAACAGAGCTTGGTGAGATAATGAACAACAAAGGCACAATTGTGGCAAATGAAATTCAGCTTGATAGATTGAAATCTTTGGTGCACAACATTGATCGCATGAATCAAATGAATGCTGGAGTTACTCACTTTAAAGGTGAGCAGCTAAATACAATTTACGCTGATTACTTTGATAAAATTCTTGTTGATGCACCTTGCAGCGGTTTGGGAATTATTCAGAAAAAAAATGAAGTGAATGATTGGTGGACACTTGAAAGAGTAAGACGACTGTCTGAATTACAGTTAAAACTGCTTGTATCAGCCATTAAAATGTTAAAAATTGGTGGAGAACTAGTTTATTCTACTTGCACACTCACTGTTGAAGAAAATGAATTAATTATTGACAAGATACTCAAGAAATATCCGGTTGAAGTTTTAGAATTTGATATCCAAATTCCTCACAAACACGGAATTACTTTTTACAATGGTCAAAGTCTAAATCCCTCTCTTGAAAAAGCAAAAAGAATATTGCCGTGGGAGGTTGAATCAGACGGATTCTTTATCATAAAGCTAAGAAAAATAGGAGAGACTGAATCTCCATATAAAAGAGACTTACGAGTACGGAATGTGAGATTATTGGAACATGATCACAAGCCGATAAAAAATCACTTAAAAAATATTCAAGATGAATTTGGAATTGAAGAACAAGTGCTCGCTCAATTCAAATACATAATCAAAAGTAATGATATATTTTTTGTTGATAAGAATTGGTTTGATCTGAATCCGGGATTATTCGAGAGAATCGGAACAAGGTTTGGAACAATCAATAAAGACAATAAAATAATTCTCAACACACAAGTTGCACAAGTTTTATCTCATCATATATCAAAAAACATATTTGAGATAAAAAATTCGGGTGAACTAAAGTCTTACCTAGAGGGCGGCACAATAAAAACAGCTTCTACTCAAAGAGGTCAATGTGTAGTTAAATATGAAAATTATACTGTCGGTACTGGTGTTTTTACAAACATAGGATTAAAAAGCCAATTTCCTCGTGCGTTTAGAACTCAAGAAATTAGCTTGATGCAATAACATATTTAACGTGTAAAACCAGACATAATAATTTCTAACCGACTTAACTCCAACCAAACATTAAAACCTCTGTTGTACACTTTCATCGTGTTGACTAAGATCTAATCCTATTTCTTCTTGTTCTTTAGTCACACGAAGCGGTATTAAAAGATCGGTTAGTTTGTATAATAGGAACGATCCTCCAAACGTAAAAACAGAAACTATTACTAATGCAAGCAAGTGGATAAAAAATGTTTTCGTCTGTCCGTAAACCAATCCAACTCCATTTGCAAAAACACCAGTCATAATCATTCCAACAATTCCTCCTAAACCGTGACAAGGAAAAACATCTAAAGTATCATCCAAAGTAGATTTAGATTTCCATGATACAGCAAGATTACTGACAATACTCGCAACTACTCCTATGAAAATGCTTGCGCCCACAGAAACATAACCAGCTGCCGGAGTAATGGCAACCAAACCTACAACAGCACCAATGCTTGCACCCGAAGCAGAAGGTTTTCTTCCAAGCAGAACATCAAAAAATATCCATGCAAGTGCAGCTGAAGCTGAAGCAGTATTTGTAGTGGCAAATGCAAGAACCGCTAAACTGTTTGCCCCTAAAGCAGAACCTGCATTGA
>Ga0209619_10001455_pt1 | contig 17413 bp, 17 predicted proteins | sample Rifsed16ft3_FD_184011 | JGI IMG/M metagenome (GOLD analysis project Ga0209619, IMG submission 184011) | Soil microbial communities from Rifle, Colorado, USA - sediment 16ft 3 (version 2) | ecosystem: Environmental > Terrestrial > Deep subsurface > Rock core/Sediment | place: Rifle, Colorado... | reverse complement strand
TGTCTTCCAGAGGTTTGAATGAACAATCTGAGATTCAAAGTTAAGGCAGTCATATGTTACCCCCAGACGCCAGCATGTTTTTAGTTGTTCAGCAAGAACCCGTCTTGTTATTTTATTAGCAAAACTGGCAGTATCTGATGTTCCTTCTTCAAGTTCCTTTAATACTTTAGTTCTAAATTCAACAAGTTTTTTATCAGTCTCATATTTTTCCGTAGTTTGAACGTATACTATGTCTCCACAATAATGATCAAATTTTTGATCTTTTGGAGGCACTTCAGAAAATCTACCATACTTGAAGCCTACTACTATATCCGCTACTTGCAAGCCAGAATCGTCTACATAGTTTAATACTTTGACATCGTATTTTGCCTTCGATAATATTCTGGAAACGGTATCACCAACTATTATGTTCCTCACATGCCCTATATGCAATGCCTTGTTTGGATTTACACTTGTATGTTCTACTACAATCTTGGTCTTGTTTCCTATATTTACGGAACCGTAGTTTTTGTCAAGTGACGCTGTAATAGTAGAACTATTTAATGTAGAGTAATTTGCAAAAAAATTCACATATCCTGATGTGTGTGGCACAACTTGTTTTACAAACTGGCCCAAATTTTTCTGGTATTCTTCAGAAATTTGTTTAGCAACATCAAATGGTTTTTTCTTTAATAACTTTGCAAGTAAAAATGCAACATTACAGCTAACATCACCAAACTCTGATCTTGAAGCCTCAGTTACCTCAAATTCAGTTTGTGGATAATGTAGCTTGGTACAGATCTGTCTAGTGTTTAGTTTTATCTCATCAAGTAAAAGCCTAAGAGTCATGAACTACACCTTTGATAACTTGAGTGATATATGCTCAAGTGCCTCTATGACACCGTCTCCTGCTTTTCCTGAAACACTCATGCTGGCACAGGATTTGACATTTTCTGCAGAGTTGCCTAGTGCAATACTAAATCCAGCCATCTTAAACATCGGTACATCGGTTTCACTATCTCCTATAGATATGACATCCTCATTTGAAACAGAAAGCATCTTCATTACTTCGCCAAATCCCCGTACCTTGTTAATCCCTCTTGAATTAATATGAAATGCATACTGACTATCAGAAAGTTCCACTGGCAAGTTATTTTCCTTGACAATCTTTTTTGCGACATCTATGTCAAATGTTCTCTCAAGCACAACCTCAGTCATCCTAGGAAATACTGGTTTTATCTTTACTTGAGGAATTTTTGATTTTAGGAATTCAAATGCTTTCATACATTCATCTTTGTTCCCCAAAAGTTTATGAGCAGAAGGACCAGATGTGACAACCCCACCATTTTCACCAACAGCAATACGTGTTGTACCAGCAAAAACTGACAGTACGTATCCCTCAACAGAAGATCTGCCCGATACGAAAATTACCTTGTGACCAAGCCTTTCCATATGCCTTAAGGCTTCAAGCGCATCTAGACTAACTTGACCGTCGTGATTTTCTGTTATGGTGCCATCTATATCAACTGCAAAAATTTTTGGATGCATCAACTCAGATATTCTATTGAAGATAAATAACTCCTCCCCATTAAATAGACAGAGCTAAAATAGCATTTTTTTATAACAAAACCATGCCTCGTAAAGGAAAGATTACAGAGATTTTTAGCAAGGCTATCTACGCTGACAATCCCACTTCCTACACAGTAGGATATCTTGACTATGATTCCATAAAAGAGGTGACCCTACTAGAGTTCATAAAAGTGTCTGATAACTTTGAAACAATACCAATAACAAGAATACGTTTTATCAAGAAGGGAAATAGGATTTTATTCCATACAACCAAAAAGTGAACTAGATGGGAATTCCAGAAAAAATTCAAGCAATAAAGGACGAGATGGCTAAAACGCAAATAAACAAAGCCACAGAGCATCACGTAGGATTACTAAAAGCAAAACTTGCAAAGCTAAAGCGCGAACAAGAAGAGGTCAAATCAAAATCAGCTGGAAGCTCGGTAGGCTTTGATATCAAAAGAACTGGTGATGCAACCGTTGTTTTGATTGGATTACCAAGTGTTGGGAAATCCACATTGTTAAATCAAATTACTGGTGCAAAATCAGCCGTAGCTTCATTTCAATTTACAACAGTTACAGTAGTTCCTGGTATGATGGAACATCGTGGTGCAAAAATTCAGATTCTTGACTTGCCTGGAGTAATAAAAGGTGCATCAACAGGAAAAGGACTTGGAAAGCGTGTATTAGCAGTTGCAAAAAGTGCAGATTTGGTGTTACTTATTCTTGATGTGTTTCAACCGTATCATCTTGATGTGGTAAAAACTGAGCTTGCAAATATTGGCATAAGATTAGACCAAAAACCACCAAACATAATCATAGAAAAAACATCAGATGGCGGGATAGGTGTAAGCCAGCAGGTAAAGATGACAAAGATGTCAGTTAGCCTACTAAAAGATATTCTACGAGTTTATGGAATTAACAATGCTAGGGTGTTGATTAGAGAAGATATTGATTCTGAACAGTTAATTGATTTTGTGTCAGGTAACAAGACCTATATTTCATCACTTACATTAATGAACAAAATAGATCTTGTAAACCAAGGTTTTCTAAATGAACTCCAAGCTAACATAAAAACAAAAATCATACCCATATCAGCAGACGCGAACATCAACATAAATGCCCTCAAGGACAAAATCTACGAAAAGCTTGATTTTATCAGAATTTACATGAGACCAAAAGGCGGGGAAACTGATTACAAAGAGCCTCTCATAACAAGAAATGGTTCCACTGTTTTGGAGATTTGCAATAAATTGCATCGAGACATGAAAAAAGAATTTCGGTATGGTTTAGTTTGGGGTAAAAGTGTCAAATTTGGAGGTCAAAGAGTAAGTCTTCATCATTATTTACAAGATGAGGATGTTCTTACTATAATAAAAAACAAAGGTGCTTGAGCAAAAGCTTTTGTCTGCGGATCATTGTTGAAGATCATGGATCAGGAATGGGAGAACCGGTGGTGCAAAAAATGCATGGCAAAAACAAAACAAGAAATTATTTTCATGCCTGAAATTCCAACATACAAACGAAGAAGGCAGTACAAATGCACAGTATGTGGTGAAAAAAGTTGGTTGCTAGGAAGAAGACCGTCAGCTGAAAGTGTTTATTGATCAAATTGCGATCAGAAATTGTTGGTTTACAAAAAAATTCGTTTAGAAATTGTAATCAATTAGTGTAATTTTGTTTAGTTTAACTATAGAAATGCAAGTTGATTCTACATTTTTCTAATGGCAAAAAAGCGATCTAAGAAACCAGCTAAACGCAGATCAGGTAAGAAAAAAGCTACGAAACGACGAAGATAGTTCTGATCTAAAAAATGGTTGTCGCTGCTTTTTAAGCGATAACTTGCATATTTTTAGATATAACTTTCCTAGCTGAACATCTGCCCTGGTGGCGAAGATGATTTACCTTTTATTGCGTTTCTTTCTACAGTAAACTTTCTTTCGTTTGGAATTATTGAGATTTTCACTGAAGTATTAATTGCATAGTGTGGTGTTCCATCAGGATTTTTGTAATTAGTTGCAATTCCTACTCTATCCAAATCTACTTTGACTTTAACTATAGTACCATCTTCAAGTTTAAAAGATACAAATTCGTTGCCCGTTCTTTCATGATCAAGCATCTTGAAATCTATCTTGTCCTTTGACTGACTCATTAAACATGAAATTATCTTACACTTATTTGAAGATGCTGACTAGTAGAGGTAGCTTAGCAACTTTATTTGCTGCTCTGTAGTTATCACATTTTTTGAAGTGAGTAATTCAAGCAATTGTGTAAGTATTGCTTTTTCTTGTTCTGAAAAGCCCGTTGGACCTTTTTCTCCTGGGGGACCTGGGGGACCTTTTGGACCTTGTTCTCCTGGAGGACCTTGTGTACCAAGCGGACCTTGTGGACCTCGAAGGCCCTCTTGACCTCTTGGACCCTGCTCGCCTTGTAATCCTTGAATTCCCTGTGGACCGTTTTCACCTGGTGGACCTTGTGGACCTTGTGGACCACGTTCGCCTTGTGGACCTTGTGGACCTTGTGGACCCTTGTCACCTGGAGCACCTTGAAGACCTCGCGCACCTAGTTCTCCAGTTGGACCTGGCAGTCCTTTTGGTCCTTTATCACCTTGTGGTCCAGGAATTCCTGTCAGTCCTTTTTCTCCCGGTGGACCTTGAATTCCCTGTGGACCTTTATCACCCGTTGGACCTTGTGGACCAGTTATGCCTTTATCTCCCTGTGTGCCTTGTGAACCTCTTTCTCCTTTTTCACCAGGTGGTCCTGACAGTCCTTTTGGTCCTTTTTCTCCTGGCGGACCTTGAATTCCTTTATCACCAGTTGGTCCTGGCAAACCAGTAGAACCTTTGTCACCTCGTAGACCTACATCTCCAGTAAGACCTTTGTCACCTTTGTCTCCCTTGTCACCTTTGTCTCCTTTTTCACCAGGTGTACCTTTGTCACCTGTGGTACCTTTATCGCCAGATGATCCTTTATCGCCTGTTAATCCTTTATCGCCTTGTGGGCCTCTTGGACCTGGAGGACCTTTATCACCTGGAGACCCCATTGGTCCTTTTGGACCTTTTTCTCCTAGTATGCCTTCTCTCCCAATTCGTCCTTTTTGGCTTGTCGCTAATTCTCTAGTCGGCCTTGGTAATTCGTGCGATTCAGACGGTTTTTTTTCAGCAGTTTGAGAAACTTGACTTTCAAAAACAGTATGAATCGAGGAAAACTGGTCAGTAATTACAATCCATACTGAATCCCGCTCAAAGACAAAGTCAGGAAGTGGATTTTTGTCACTTCCAAGGACTGTACTAAATTTTTTATCCTTAACTCTAAGATGAAAGTTGTCTTTCCATAATGACGAAAAACTTTTTTGTGTAATCTCTTGTGCAGATGGTTGACTTTCACAGATTGCGATTTGGACTTCAAAAACACCAGATGGCAGTTTGAATGGAGAGACCCCTTCTATCTCCATCTTCCTTGTGCCACCGCTTGACATATCCTAGGTGTAATACCTTGGTATTTTTGTATTTTCCATGTCATAAAAACCAGGTTTACGAACAAAATTCAGATTTTTAAAGATCGTTTATCTTTGTATGGTATTTATCTGGCAAAAATCCAACATACGATCGTGAGAAAGCTCTTCAAAGAGAAGACAAAAGAGATTAAGAAAGAATCAGAATTGACAGATCCGGATTACTCTAGGAATAAACTTTACAAAAAAGGAATCAGGTTGATGGCAGATGAAAAGATGGAGGAAGCTGCCCAGACCTTTGAGCAGGCACTTAGAATTGATCCTGGGCATGTTGATTCTCTTTTAAAATTAGGATATGCTCGTTTTCACATGGATGATTATACGGGGGCAAATGAGGCCTATGATAAAGTGCTACAAATCGATGTTACCAATGCTGATGCGTGGAATCTTAAAGGACTAATCCACTATGAGATGAAAAACTATGAAAAGGCATTAGAGTGCGTTGAAAAGGCACTTGATTCAAATCCTACAGATGGAATGGCATGGTACAATAAAGGATGTTATCTTTCTATTTTAAACCATGTTCCTGAAGCCATAGAAGCACTCAAGCGTTCAATTGAGATCGATGTAAAGAATGCCAAAAGAGCTGTAAAAGATAGAGATTTTGAAAATGTCAAAGTTGATGAAGGGTTTAGAAGAATAGTGGAGGTCGTTGTTTTAGAATCTATACGACAAGGATATCATCATGTAGGACAAATTGTCTGGACTACAATGCTTGGCAAAGCTGAAGTTGAAGATGCTGCAAGAAAATTGTTAGCGAAGGGGTTAATTATAAAACTAGAAAAGAAACAAGGATTTCATACACAAGAATTTTATGAAATAGCTCCTGAGCTTGCTGAAAAAATGGGCATTGAAAAGAAACCTAAATTTCAGACCAAGAAAAAAAGTTCTGCATCAGTACAGCATCTCAAAGATATTAGTGAAGCTATACAGTCTGTCAAATCATCTATAGAAAAATTAGATGTTGAAGAAACAATTTCGAATCTTGATGTATTCACAGATCCCAGAAAAATGGGTCCTCAAATGATAGAATATTTTTTTGAAGAACACCGTGAGATAAGACTTTACAAAATTAGACTAAAGGATAGAGACATAGAATATTTGCAGACAAATAAGCAAAAAATATTAGAACTTTTTGATAACCTAGAAATGAACATAACAAAAAAACTACGAAGTACAATTACTCAAAATTAGATAATTATTCTGCAGAAAGATCCCAGTAGTTTGCGTCTCTTTGTGATTCAGTTGGTTTTTCAAGGGATTTCCATTCCTTAAAGGAACGTACGTATAACTTGACATTTTCCATACCTATTGATTTTAGTGCGTAATATCCCAATCCAGAAAGTGTTCCTACACTACCGCAATATGTTATGATTTCGCCATTAGGTGAAATGTTCCTATTTTGAACCAAGTTTTTTAGCTCCTCCTTTGGTCGCAGGATATTGCCAGGAGAAGCAAGCATCCTATATGGGATGTTAATTGCGCTTGGAATGTGGTTATCAAGATAGTTTAATCTTTCCCTGTTGTCAATAAGCACAGTATCTTTTTTTCCTTTTACAGATTCTAAATAATCCGCAGTTGCAAGAATTTCTGGTCTTAGTTTTAATGAATGGGTTTTTTTGTTAAAGGAGACTTGTTCTGTACTTGTTTCAAGACCCATCTTCTTCCATGTTCCATATGTTATATCCAATAGTGATACATCGTCATGACCTATGTATTGTAAAGTCCACGCAACTCTTGATGCAAGTGCACCAAACGTATCATCATATACAACTACCGGAGTTTCATCATCGATTCCAAATGATTGTGTAAGATGTAAGACTTTTTGTGGACCATCATCTGCAAGAAGGTTTGCAAGTGGCAAGTTTACTGCACTAGGGATATGACTTTGTTTATAGTCTTCTTCTTTTCGTATGTCTAATACACGTACACTTTTGTCCCTAATTTGAGTTCTTAATGAATCTGCATTTATTGTAATCTGCATAGTTTTTTCTGCACTCAAGCAGCGCATTCGCCCTTCCCTGTCTTTGCATGAAAACCACCATCACTTCCATAGTCAGCATAGAAATCCATGTCCACTTCTACAGCTGGAACGGTCACAATTGGCTGTAAAATTTGTTTTATACCGGTAATGGATTTTACAATAGGACCACCATGTCCATCTATGACTCGATGTACCCAAGAATTTAGTGATTCGCCAGGTTTTTTCTCAGATTTGAAGATTTCAATTATTTTTAGAATTACTGGGATTACTCTTTTTGCAGGTACTTTCATGCATGTTAATCCTAGCATGGCTTGTCCATCTGCTCTTCCACCAAGTGACATGGCGTATAATGGATACATGTTTTTACCCATTCTCCCTCCACCGCCGTAAAATCCAATGGTAGCTATTTCATGTTGTCCACAAGAGTTTGGACAACCACTTATCTTTATGCTAGAATCACGCAAATCGTCATCCGTGTCTAGTTTAAGTTCAAGGAACTTTCTTTGAATCTCTTTTGCAAGTCTATGAGAGTTTGTGATGGCAAGGTTACATGAAGTGGTTCCAGTGCATCCTACCACTGAAGCCATGGTAAGAGCACCAGGATTTGCAAGACCTATCTCTAATAGCTTTGAATACAGTCTTGGGAGATCATCATCTTTTACCCACCTAAAGATGATATCTTGTGTGAATCCATTTCGTACTCTGCCCTCGGCAGAGAATTCTCTAGCAATTTGAGCTATTGCTCTTAGTTGGTTAGCGGTTACATCGCCAGATTCCAAAGTCAAAAACACAGAACTATATCCATTTTGTTTTTGTTTTACAGTGTTGCTTTTTACCCACCTTGAAAAGCTGGGTGGTAAGGAAGAAGTTTCTGAGCTGACTGTTATTTTGTGTAATGCGTCAGGAATCTTGTCTATCTCAAGCTTTACTATAACAGATTGAGTTGCTCTTACGATTGCTCTTTCTTTTAATACAAGGGTTTTGAATTTTTCCCATCCCATTTCATTGACAAGATATCTCATTCTGTTTCGCGCCATGTTTTCTCTATTTCCCATCCTATCAAATATCCTAAGAACAGCTATTGCTGTGTATACTAAATCTTCTTCTGGTGTAAATTCCTCAAGTTGATGTGCTACAAATGACTGTGCACCAAGTCCACCACCCAAAAAGATCTTAAAGCCTTGATGCGTCTTTCCGTCTTTTTCAATTGTTTGCGGTATAAGGCCTATATCAGCGATTCTTGCCATTCCGTGTTTTTCACAACAAGTGAAATTAATCTTGAATTTTCTTGGCAGAGCTTGATTTAGTGGGTTTCTTAAAAGAAATTTTGCAACAGCAAGTGCATATGGTGTAGGATCAAAGATTTCATCATGACACACGCCTGCAAGTGGACTACACATTACATTTCTTACTGTATTTCCACATGCCTCTCTTGATGTCAGACCAACCTCCGCTAAGCCACGTATAATTTCAGATACGTCTTCTAAAATAACCCAGTGCAGCTGAATGTTTTGTCTTGTAGAGACATGCGCACTTCCTATTGAGCATGTTTCACTTAACTGCGCAATTTTTTCAAGTTGTTCTGGATAAATTTCACCTGCTGGAATTTTTATTCTCACCATACTGTAATTATCAGTCATTCTGCTTCCATAGGCACCATGTTGCAGTCTAAAGCGTCTAAAATCATCATGGTTTATTTTGCCTTGACGGTAAAACTTCACAGTTTCTGCAAATTTTTCAGCTTCCTCTAGCTTACCCCAGTTTATCTTTGGTTTTGGCAAATTATCAGGCTTAGATTGACTTGAACTAGTCTTATTCAACGTATACGTGATTTTCTCGTTGGAAGGAATATAAATTTTTGAATAGGGGAACTTTAGCTAAATGCAATAACAAAGCTGGACAAAATGGTAGCTAGAAGTTTAATGCAGTTTTGAAGATATTTCTTAGTTTAAGCTAAGTAGAATAATGTAGAAAAGAGTTAAATGATCACCGGCGAGAAAAAATTGCATGGCAGACAAAATCAACCTAGCAATAACAGGCATGGGAAATGTTGCCAAGACATTCATCAAAGGATTGGAGTTTTACAAAAATTCTACCGAAGGTCTCTGGCATCCAAAGCTTGCCGGATTTACAGCAAGCGATACAGCCGTTGTTGGTGTTTTTGATGTTGATTCTACCAAAGTTGGAAAAAAAGTCAGTGAGATCATAACAGATTACAAAATAAATTCGAATAACTTGGTTGTACAACCAGGAATTATTGAAGACCCAACACCTCCACATCTTATGAAACACGGCGAACTAAAATCTGTAAGATATGCAGAGTTTGTGAACTCGTTAAAGAAACTCAAGCCTGATTTTCTTATCAATTTAGTGTCTTCTGGGATGGATAAAACTGGGGAAAGCTATGCTAAGGCAGCATTAGAGGCTGGTTCTTCTTTTTTTAATGCAACATCCTCTAAAGTTACAACGCCGCAGATGAAGTCTGCCTTTGAATCAAAAGGGCTAATGATTCTTGGTGATGATATGATGAGTCAGTTTGGCGGTACAGCGTTTCATCGCGGAATGATTGAATTTATGACAAACCGAGGAATTACAATCCAGAAAGCATATCAGCTTGATGTAGGTGGAAATCCTGATACACAAAATACCATGGCTGAAGAACTTAGAGAAAAGAAGCGTAAAATAAAAACAGAATCCATAGCAATTGAGACGTCGTATCCTTTCAAATCTACTGCTGGAACTACAGAATTTGCTGAACAACTTGGCAATTCTAGAGTGAGCTATTATTGGATGGAGGCAAAGGGCTTTTTGGGTTCTACAGTAGAGATGGATTTAACCCTTAGAACAAATGACAGTGCAAATGGTTGTAATGTCATACTTGATTCAATAAGGGCTGCAAAAATGGCAATTTCCAAAAATGACTTGACCAAATCAGAGATTATTTCTGCATATGCATTTAAAAATCCGCCAAAGAAAATGAAGATAAGAGATTCAATTAAAGCATTTGAAGATTCGTTTGCTAACTGAGCAAACTATTAATGTGATGATTTGCGGATGAATTTCTATGCAACAGGCAACACATAGTGACGAAGTTCCAAAAATTTTTTCAGATGTAAAAGAAATGGAAATTACAAGAGCTATTGCCAATGAATTTCATGAGGTTCTAATCAATGGTGCAGATTCTGATGTTATAATAATTGGAGCTGGTCCAGCTGGTCTTACAGCAAGCAAAGAACTTGCCTCAATGGGTTTTAAGACCCTAGTGATAGAACAAAATAACTATCTTGGAGGTGGATACTGGCTTGGTGGATATATGATGAATCCTGTTACAGTGAGAGCGCCAGCACAAAAAATATGGGATGAGCTTGGAATACCATACAAGAAAGTCTCTGAGGGGTTATATCTTACTCCTGGACCTCATGCAGTCTCTAAGCTTATTGCTGCAGCCTGTGATGCAGGGGTCAAATTTCTAAACCTGACAAAGTTTGATGACTTAATTTTAAAAAATGGACGGGTCTCAGGAGTGGTTGTAAATTGGATGCCAGTTTCTGCACTACCACGAAACATCACGTGTGTAGATCCTATTGCATTAGAATCGAAAATTGTAATTGATGCTTCTGGTCATGATTCAGTTGCAGTAAAAAGATTAGTAGACAGAAAATTAGTTGATTGGAAAGGCATGAATCCAATGTGGGTTGATGATGGTGAAAACAGGGTAGTTCACAAAACAGGTGAAGTTTATCCTGGCCTTGTTATAGCAGGCATGTCGGTAACAGAAACTTATGGGATTGCAAGAATGGGTCCAACATATGGTTCAATGCTTCTCTCAGGTAAAAAGGCAGCCGAAGTGACCGCAGCAAAGATCAAAGAGCTAAGAAGATAAGCCATATTCAAGTATTCCTTAGTTTGAACATTGAAAATTTCCACAGTGTTTCTATACGATGAGCCATCTGTACATGAGATAAAAATAGAGAGGCTTGGCGAATTTATAAAAGAAAATTTCCATGTCAAAGTCGAAATAAGAGAAAATATTTTCAACTTTTGTAAATTCTCTAATCAAAAGACTTCTTATGAACTTGCATCTTGCAGAATTTTTGATACAAAAAAACCGTTTGAGAGGCACTATCCTACGGCTGAAGAAGTTGAGTTTGAGAAAGATTCGTTTGCTCGTAATGCCAGAGAGACCAATATTATAATGTATGATGGGTTTGAATTTCAGAAAATAATTACTAATCTAGTACCTAAAAATGAGCTACAGATGGACAAATTTCATCTAGTTTGCACAAACAAACTTACATGTACATATGATTTTGGCGATTATAGATATCATGGAAGAGCTGTGATATGCAGTAATCCTGCCATCATTTCTACTACAGGGGTTATAGAGGCACCAGCAAAATCGCGTGAATACTACCTTAGTTTGCTTACAAATATGATGCAGGGTCTTAACATAGATATCATAAAGAATCAATTCAAAGGAACATATCTTGAATATCATGATACAAAACTTGCTGACATCATCAAAGGATATGTGTTGCAAGCGTTATTTTATTATCTTACAGGAGAACCATTTTGTGAATCAAAAGAGTGTCGACTTTACAATGCACACTGGCAAGCTGATCTTTTGTATTCACAAATACAAATTGGCAAATTGTGTAATAAGCATAAACAAATTCTTGATTTGCTCACTCTAAATCGTGAATAATTTAAATATTGATTCATGAACAATGAATGAATCTATGCCTATTTCTATGAATCATTTTAACAAAAATGAAATCTAGTCTATACTCAGCTATATAATGGATATAAAACTTGATGAAAATTTAATGCCACTTAAGGGATTAAAGCATTTGTTTAACGGACTATATTTTCTAAACTTTCAGAAGATTTGATTTTGTTTTTCATGTAAGGAATTAGTTTTTCTAAATCTTCCATAGAATTATAAATTATATTTCTCTGATACTCGCTAAGTTTAGAGCCCATTCTTTGCTCATACTCAGAAATGTCTAGAGAAAATTTTCTAACCATATTCATAAGTCTGTGTGCTTCTTTAACAGGGTCTGAATAATTATCCCAACTGAAGGTAAGTTTTGAAATTTTTAAAGCTAATTCAGAAAGTTGGATATCTTTGAGCAGACCTTCTTCATCTGTATAAGAATCTAGATTTCTATCTTCTTCCCGCGTTTCTGAATCCAGTAGCATGAATATTCACTATCTATTACGATTAATAATAGGAAGTATGTCTCAAAATCTTACATCATCACTTGTCTCATAACCCTGTATTCTTCTCAATAATCACATTCCCCAGTATAACACGAAAAAGCATACTAAAAGCGATACACCACAAGAGAAAAAAGATTTTCTGTAATTCTTGGATTACTACAAGATTAACTTTCTAGCAAATCATAACCTACGACATTATCTAGTTACTAACGAAAAGTATCCTAAAATTACGAACAAAGGGGCTTTGCCTTTTTATTCTTTGTCGATAAACTCCTTAACAGTTGTTTATATTCGTCTTTTGATGTATCAAATAATAATTGTTCACGGTTTTAATGGGTTAAATTAAATATGTACTACGAATGAGTTGGTTTTATGCTGGCTCAGATAAAAGAAGACCCTAAAATTTCTGAAAAGAAGAAAAAATTTGATGTCATTATAATAGGTTCTGGTCCAGCAGGCTATACTGCAGCAATTTACACCGTACGTGCAAAACGTGACACCTTGGTAATTTCAGGAATATTACCTGGAGGACTGCTTATGCTTACAACAGAAGTGGAAAATTATCCAGGATTTGCAGATGGAATCTTTGGTCCTGAGCTTATGTCAATAATGAGAAAGCAGACAGAAAGGATGGGCGCTACCATAGTTGATGACGAAGTGGTCAATGTAGATTTTAAACACAAGCCGTTCAAGGTACTTACGTCTTCAGAAGAATACGAATCTGAAGCGGTGATAATTTGCACCGGTGCAAGCCCAAGAAAGATAGGCGCGAAAGGAGAACAGGAGTTTGGTGGAAAAGGGGTTTCATATTGTGCCACTTGTGATGGCCCATTCTTTAGAAATCAGGATATTGTGGTTACTGGTGGTGGGGATACTGCCATGGAAGAGGCCATATTTTTAACCAAATTTGGTAAAAGTATTCATGTTGTTCATAGGAGAGACGAACTGAAGGCAACCAAAGTTATGCAGGAACGTGCTTTTGAGAATCAAAAAATAAAATTCCATTGGAATAAGATTGTGGATGAGATTATAGGAAAAGACAAAGTAACTCAGATAATTATCAGAGATGTGGTAACTAACGAAAAACAGACATTGGATGCTGGTGCAATTTTTGTGGCCATAGGACATGAACCAAACACGAAGATATTCAAGGGACAAATTGAGCTTGATGAACAAGGCTACATTGTCTTAAAAGATCATACTAAGACGAGTGCGGAGGGCGTATTTGCAGCAGGCGATGTACACGATCATAGATATAGACAGGCAGTTACTGCTGCAGGGTTTGGATGTATGGCAGGAATCGATGTAGACAAATATCTTTCTGAGAATAAAAGAAAATAGCTACAGATAAAATGCTTGTGATAGATGAACTACTTTCTTTAGGGTTTCTGCATCACTTAGTACCTTTATTGCCACTAAATTATTTCACCTTTTTTATGGTAAATTCTAGATCTTTGTCAGTCTTATTAATCCCCAAAAGTTGGTGACCATTTCTATTAACCCATCTTGAAATGTCTTCTTCAGCTGCTGGATCATCTGCAATTACCTTTAGTACGTTGCCCACAGTCATTCTTTCAATTTCTATTTTTGTTCTAAACACTGGTTCGGGGCAGAACAATCCTCTAACATCAATTGTCTTAGTCTGACCTAATTCTGAAATAGCAATTCACCTAATAATTTAAAACGAAAGAAACAATATTAAAGTCTATTCTTGTGCGCAAAAATGTTTTATCAAGTAAGAATCATTGGCAGTATTGCTCTCAGATTACGTTCATACAAGATAGTGTGATCATAATTTTTAAAATTCACCTTATTAGAAAGCTTTGTTGTCATGTGTACTGCAATTTTATAAACGACCGTCCAGAGGAGGCTGTTTGGATTTGATTCAAACATATGGATTAAAAAGGTACATAATCCTGTCAGGTTTGGATGTGTCTCACGGAAATATTTTATAATTTCATCCTTTGAATTTGCTATTTTATATTTTGCGTGTTCAATCATTTCTTTACTTGTAATGTATCCAATCGTTCCAATAGAAATTCTGCCTTTCCGCATAGCGTCTAGTATACTATCAAGTGTATTTTCTGATTCTATGAGGTTAGTACACCTGCCAAGCGTAGAAATTACATGTGAATCACTACCAGCTATTTGTATCATGTTATTGGCTTTAGCAAAATGAGCCGCTCTAATGTTAGAATATCTGTCTACGTTGTTGCTGTTAAAGACTTCAATGAGATCACACAGAATTGCTTTTTCACGCATGCCGTTGTTTAGACCAAAGGGATGTGGCGCACATGAAATTGCGTCCTGTGCTTTTATCCTGTCCAAAATTTCTGCTCTAGTCTGACCAGGTTTTATTGTCTCAGAAATGCCATATGCAATAATATGAGCTCCACTGTCTGAGGTAACCTCCTCTGCTGGGTAGACTTGAAGATCTTTTAGTTTCTGGTGGTTTTCCTTGTATTCAAGCATGGTAGAAAATCCATCTAGTGTGTTATGGTTAGTGATAAACAAAGCATCCAAGCCCAGCTTATGAGCTTGTTCTAGTTGTTCTGAAATTGTTATACCACAGTCATAAGGTGTTTCAGTCAAACCAAGATGAAAGTTAGAAAATTCATTATGACAATGCATCTCTGTCTTTAAAATGTTCAACGGTTATTCGTACTACTGGCGTTACCATATAATCCTTATTTTACAAAATATTTCGATAGGTTATCTGAATAGATCTGTTGGTTTTGACCTAATCATATCTTTTGCCAGACTGTCTGATCTACGATGTTTGTAATTTCTCACTATAACAATTGGCGTATTGAGGGCTTTTCCCATAACAAGTTCTGCTGCAGAGCAAATCTCATCAGCAACTGCGATTGCACTTACATGTAGTGTTTTCCCAAAGGTGTCTTTTGTACCCACATAATCAGTAATTGCAGAAATACCTGCTATTCCTATGGCACAATTTGTTTGTCCTTCCCTAAACGGTCTACCACATGTATCCGAAATAAGTACGACAACATCTTTTCCCATTTTTTGAAATACTTGATCTTTTAGTTTCTTAGCAGTGGCGTCAGCATTTTTTGGCAGTAATGTGACATAACCATTTTTAACATTACTTTCGTCTACACCAGCGTTAGCACAGATAAAACCTTGTGTGGTTTCTGTTATTAGCACTCCATTATTCATTCGTACAATCTGCTTGGATTGTGAAAGTATTACTTCTACAACCCGTGGATCCTTGTCATATGCACTTGCAATACCAACTGCAAGAAGGGATGGTGTGATGATTGATAGATTGATGAGGTTACCTTCTTGTTTTGAAATTATTTTTTGTGTAAATACTAAAATATCATCATCCTTTATTTGAGGTTTTGACGATGATGATATTATGAGTTCAATTATGTTATCGTGTTGTTCTACATCCTTGGTAATTTCTACGGGAATTATTTCAAGTGACATTTACTAGTGTTATTATGTTATTATTTAAAATAATACCGGATTTATGCAAATGTTTGCAATTGTAGTTTGCTGCCGTAATGCTTGTTTATTATCCCAATTAGTAAAGATAGATCCTTTTCTTCAAGAGTCACTGTTGCCAAATCTTTCACAATATCTTGCGCTCTAAAGGCCACGCCAAGACCACATATATCAAAAAGTTTTACGTCATTTGCACCATCAACAACGACTACAGTATCTTTTTTCTTTTCTTTCCATTCTTTCACTTTAATCATAGCTGACTTTGATTTGTCAGCATCAACGTGTACTTTTACACCATCTAATTTTCCATCCTTGAAGACAAGTTCGTTTGAGAAGACGTAATCCAAACCTAACTCTGCTTTTAGCCTATCTGTCATTATTGAAAATCCTCCAGAGATTGCTAACAATTTCCAGCCAGCTGCCTTAAGAGTACTACAAGCCTCTTTTGCACCTGTCATGATCGGAAGAGAATCTGCAACCTCTTTGCATGTTTCGTAACTTATTCCTTTTAGTGTGTTTATTCTGGTTCTAAGTCCTTCTTCCCAGTCTATCACTCCTTCAATTCCTTTTCTGGTTATTTCCCAGATCTCATCCTGCTTGTTTATTTTTTCTGCAAGAGTGGGGAGATATTCCGCATCAAGCAGAACTCCCTCAACATCAAAAATTGCTAACAATTAGTTTCTGTTTTGAAACAGAAATCCTGATTATATTAATCTTAAGTGATCGACTGATGAATAAACCATTAGCAATATATTCTACATTACTAATTGCTTGCCATGGGTGAGCTACCACACAAATATGAAGTGCCAATTAAAGTAGCTACGAAACCATACAAGCTGCCAGACAATGTTAAAGATGAGCTAAAGTCTTCTGGCATGATGGACGAAAAAGGTAAGCTGAAATTAAAAGGGGTCAGTGCAAAAATGCTAAAACGAATGAAAGAAGAAGCAGTGGACTGTCCTGTGTTTAAGACAGAGATCGGATTTGTCCAATGCTTTGTATGTCCTAATTTTCAAAGTAGAGTAACTGGTAAAGTACTTTGTAAAGGCGACCCGCTCTAAAAACCAGAAGGCTCATTAGTACAGTTTTTTAAAATGATCTAAATTGAGCAAGGAGATAGGCATAACAGTTTCAAAAAAGGAAAATTTTAGCGAGTGGTACACTCAAGTTGTAATAAAGGCCGAACTTGCAGACTATGCACCTGTAAAGGGCCTTATTGTTCTAAGACCATATGGCTACTCTATTTGGGAATCTCTCAAGTCTTCGCTTGATGCTAAGCTAAAAGAAACTGGTCATGAAAATGGCTTTTTGCCAATCTTGATTCCAGAGTCACTTCTTAGCAAGGAAGCAAGTCACTTTGCTGGATTTAATCCTGAGGTCTTTTGGGTGACCCATTCTGGCGAGACAGAGATAGGGGACAGGCTTGCACTGCGACCGACTTCGGAAACTTTGGCATATTCTATGTATTCGAAGTGGATAAAAAGCTGGAGAGATCTACCTCTGAAGATTAATTTCTGGAACACGGCACTACGAGCAGAGATAAAATCTACAAAGCCGTTTCTTAGAACTTCAGAATTTTTGTGGCAGGAAGGGCACACTGTTCACGCAACCAAAGAAGAGGCAGAACGAGAGGTCATGACAATATTAGAAATATACAAGAAAATTGTTGAAGAG
>Ga0209619_10001452_pt1 | contig 17417 bp, 19 predicted proteins | sample Rifsed16ft3_FD_184011 | JGI IMG/M metagenome (GOLD analysis project Ga0209619, IMG submission 184011) | Soil microbial communities from Rifle, Colorado, USA - sediment 16ft 3 (version 2) | ecosystem: Environmental > Terrestrial > Deep subsurface > Rock core/Sediment | place: Rifle, Colorado... | reverse complement strand
TACAGTTATAAGAGGAAACTATATCCGTTGGATTAACGGGACGGGTCACTCAGATGGTGTCCAGATTCAAAGCGGCAAAAACATAATATTAGAAAATAACATCATCGAAAACGCGAGAACTCAGGCGCTGATGGCCAAGAGTACCTCGGATCCTTCAGGGGGTTTGGAAGGTTTAATCGTCAGAGGAAATGTTATCTATATGACCGAAGACTTTCCCGAAGCCGGAACAATAAGGTTAAATATTCACTCCGCCCCAAACTCAAAAATATACAACAACACCGTACACGGGGGTGCAATGGGCCTAAGATTTACTGATGGTTCCTACGGAGAGGTTAAAAACAATATCTTCTTTGGCAATGACTCTGACAACGGAGTCGATCCGGCGGAGTCATCGGTTGATTACAATATCTATTGGGGCGATCGACAAGGAACTCCTGCTCAAAACGGTGACAATGGAGCCCACAGTTTTCGCGCTGACCCAAAATTTTTAGACCCCGCCAGTCACAATTTTTACCTTCAGTCTGGAAGTCCCGCTATCGATGCGGGAACTTCCGATGGAACCCCGACAACTGATAGAGACGGCAACTTTCGCTACGACAAACCTGATACCTCTAACACCGGTGGCGGCGCCTATCCTTACTACGATATCGGAGCTTATGAGTATGGAGGTACCGGCGGATCGCCACCTTTTACATCCAAACCGATTGAAAGGCTCTGGGGACAAACTTCAATTGACACCGCTAACGCCATCTCACAAACCGGCTTCTCGAGTGGATCAAAAGTAGTCCTTGTGGCCCGTAATGATTATTTTACAGATGCTTTAGCAGGAGGTCCTTTGGCGAAATACGTCTCTTATAAGTACGGCACCCAAGCGCCTATTCTTTTAAGCAATCCCAATAATCTAACTAATGAAACCAGAGCGGAGATCCAAAGATTAGGGCCTGAGAGGATTTATATGCTTGGAGGTCCGGGTGCCCTCGGTTTTGGAGTAGAAGACGCATTAAGGGCTACTCCTGGAGTAAAGAGTGTGGTAAGGCTCTGGGGGCAAACTGCTTACGGAACAGCTCTAGCCATCAAGGCTGAGATGGCTCAAATCTCAGGAGAAAAAGGTTCTCCCGCTCCTATTACCGCAATCATCACAACCGGGGAAAACTTTCCTGATTCTTTGGTAATTTCAGCCCCGGCCGCTTCCAAAAACATGCCCATCCTTTTAGTGAAGCCTTTTGCAGGCGAACCTCCGCAAGAAACCAAGCTAGCTTTAGCCGGAATTACCCAAACCATAATAGTAGGAGGCCCGGGGGCGGTCCATCCCAATCTGGAGAAATGGTTGAATGACAATGGCCATCCCGTTCAGAAAAGACTTTGGGGACTCTCAGAATATGACACCGCAATCGATGTGGCCTCAACCGGCAGTTCTATCTTTAATTTCAACAGAACTAACACGATTATAACCAGGGGAGATTATTTCACGGATGCTTTGGCTGGTGGACCCTTGGCAGTTCGGTGGGGACTAGCTCCTATAATCTTAGTTAAACCTGATTCGGTTCCCCACGTTACCAATCTTTGGCTTAATGGTTATAAGAGCCAAATTATGAAGGTCTACATCTTGGGCGGCTCAGGAGCCGTTTCCGAGGCGGTGAAGACAGATATCGCCGGTATCATTATGTAGGACTAGGTGCCTTTTTCGCTTACTGCCTTTTTTCTAGCCAAACTCATAAAACCAGTGTGAGCCACCATCCGGTGCTCCGGCCGAACACTCAAATCCTTAACGTGCCAGGGCCGAACCAACACCTCAAAGGTCTCAATCATCGAAAAACTAGTTTTTCTAAGCGTTTCCACGTACTCATGAATCTGTAAGGTCGTGGCGATGTGGGCCAAAACAATTCCCCCGGGTTTGAGAGCTTTTTCAACCTGAGGCAAGGCCCGCCAGGGTTCGGGAAGATCCAAAATGACTCTATCAACGGTCTCCTCGGGAATCTCCTCGTAGATATTGCCTACCTTTAGCTCAAAATTTTCGGGTTTATCTCCCAGAAAACGCTCTATATTTTCCAAAGCGAGCGCCGCGAATTCAGGCCGGTTCTCATAGGAAATTACTTTTCCGCGATCGCCAACCGTTCTCAGTAAAGCTAAGGTTAAGGCGCCGGAACCCACCCCGGCCTCAAGCACGTTCGCCCCGGGATAAATATCTGCTCGGACAAGAATGGCCCCGATATCTTTTGGATAGATTATTTGAGTGCGGCGTTTTAGCTTTAGGATGTAGTCAGCCAGGGTGGGCCTAAAGACCGTTAGTTCTTCGCCCATAGAAGATTTGACCGCGCATCCCTCGGTTTTTCCCAGTATATCCGAGTGAGAAACTACACCTCTTTGATAGTGAAACTGCTCACCTTCTTTAAGAGTGAGCAAAAATCTTTGGTCTTTTTTGGTGACCAAAAGAATCATTTCTCCTTCTTTTAAAATATCCACCCTGATCCTCTCGCCCTCAAAAATTGGAAGCATCTTTTCCAATAAAGAATTTCTAACCGATCTCCCGAAACTCCAAAGTTAAGATGCCATATGCATAAACTCCACGTAGTTTACTAATTAAGAAGCTTAGCTAAGAAGGGGTTCCTGTGCAAACGGGGTGGTTGTTTCGGGAATAATCTTTCTTGTAAAATAAAAAGTGGGGAGGAGGAAAAGTGAAGGCGATTATCGTAGTAGATGTTTTGAACGGATTTACAAGAGAGGGCCCCTTGGCTAGCGACAAGTGCGCTGAGGTGATTCCTAATATTAAGAAGCTCCTTGAAAAAGAGGAGAAAGAGGGTTCAAAGATAATTTTCTTGGCCGACAACCACGATCGCGACGACCTGGAGTTTAAGATATTTCCACCCCATTGCGTCAAGGGCTCGAGGGAGTCAGAGGTGGTTGACGAACTGAAACCGTTTTTGAAGAATGGTATATTAATTCCAAAGAAGCGTTATTCCGGATTTTACAATACCAACCTTGATCAAATCTTAAAAGAGACAAATCCGGAGAAGGTGATTGTAGTGGGTGTTTGCACCGATATCTGTGTTCTTCATACGGTGGCAGATCTTAGAAACCGTGATTACGAAGTCGAGGTTCCAAAGGATTGTGTTGAAACGTATGATGCTCCCGGTCATTCCGCCGCGGAAATAGACAGGTTTTCTCTGGATCACATGAGGGACATTTTGGGGGCGAAAATCACCCAAACGTAAGAAGGTACAATATAAGGTAATAACCAATAACCAAAAGCCTAATTAGTCATTGAAACATTAAAGAATTCATTGGTCATTGGGATTTAGGAAGTTAGGGGTTAAAATGTTTCATATTGCCAATGAAAATGAGATCAAAAAAGGCGAAATTACGGACGTCTATTTTAGGCGCGGTGTTGAAATCCTAAAGAAAAAAGGAGTAGACAAGTGGGTGAAAGGCGAAGTCCGCGCCTCCGTTTTTCCCGAAGGCTGGTCCTGGGCAGTCCTAGGAGGGGTTGAGGAAGCTTTAAATCTCCTTAAAGACCTGAGTGTTAACGTGGTGACGATGCCCGAGGGAACCGTTTTTTATCCCGAGGAACCGGTTATGGTTTTGGAAGGAAAATATTTAGAATTTGCCGTTTTCGAAACCGCCCTATTGGGAATGCTTTGTCAGGCCTCCGGCATCTCCACCAAAGCGGCCCGTTGCGCGGTCGCGGCCGGGAACCGACAAGTTTATAGTTTCGGGGCTCGTAGAATGCATCCCGCTATCGCTCCGATGATTGAAAGAGCCGCGTTCATCGGGGGGTGCGAAGGCGTAGCTGTTGTGAAAAGCGCTGAACTAATCGGGGAATTTCCTATTGGAACAATGGCCCATGCTCTCATCATTACGATGGGAAGCGCTTCAGCCGCTTACAAGGCTTTTGACGAAATAATAGACCCGGCCATAAAGAGGGTGGCCCTAGTTGATACCTTTGACGATGAAAAGTTTGGGGCCCTTGAGGCGGCGGAAACGTTAAAAGATCGTCTTTTTGCGGTTCGTTTAGATACTCCCAGTTCCCGGCGGGGAAATTTTTTGAAGATTCTCCAAGAGGTGAGGTGGGAACTGGATCTTCGGGGATTTGACTTCGTGAAAATCTTTGTGAGTGGAGGTCTTGATGAGGAACAGATTGCGGAATACAATCGCTTTGCTGACGCATACGGAGTGGGAACGGCCATAAGCAACGCTCCAGTGATTGATTTTTCCTTCGATCTCATTGAGATTGAGGGTAAACCAGTGGCAAAAAGAGGGAAGATGTCAGGGTCAAAACAGGTTTTAAAGTGTGAAAATTGTGGCCGAAGAAAAATCGTTCCCCTGGAAAAATTAAAGGCCGGAGATCCCCAATTCGAAAGATGTGATAACTGCGGGCAAAAAATGAGGCCCTTGCTTGAAATGCTTTTAGAAAGGGGTAAAATTGTCCCTAAGCTCCCCACTGCTCAAAACATTCGTTCTTATGTCATAAATCAGCTTGAAAATCTTTCCCTTGATTAAAAATATTCGACTCCAAAGTCCTTCGCAACTTGAGGCGAAGAAGACGGCAGAAAGCGCTGATCTTGAGGCGTGCCTGGTCGAAGAAGGATAAAAAGATCATGGCCGTAAGAAACGCTTGAAGAAATAGGCAAGCTCAGTAAAATGGAATCTATGAGACAAAAATTTTTAGCGGTCTTTTTTCTTATTCTATTCATTATAACCCTGCACGGAGCTCCGGCTCAAGCTTCAGCGCCGGCTTTTTCTAGTCCCTCAGCCATCCTCATGGACGCTAAAAACGGACTGATTCTGGCGGAAAAATCCGCTTATGAAAAACGCCCCATAGCCAGCACCACTAAGATAATGACCGCTATTTTGGCGATGCAGAGAAAATCTTTGGATGATACGGCAACCGTTAGTCCGGAAGCTGCTGATGCGGGAGGTTCGGAGTTAGCCTTATCTCCGGGGGAGCAAAGAACCATTGAAGAACTTTTATATGGGTTGATGTTAAGGTCCGCTAATGATGCCAGTATTGTCTTGGCGGAGGAGGTGGGAGAGAGCACCTCAAATTTTGTTAATCTCATGAACGAAGAGGCCGAAAAAATCGGAGCCAAAAAGACCCACTTTGTCAATCCCCACGGCTTGTACGACCCCAACCATTATTCCACGGCTTATGATCTCGCCTTAATCGCTCGTTACGGCCTCAAAAATCCGTTATTCGCCCAAATTGTATCCACGAAAGAGCGGGCTATTTCTTGGCCGGGTAGTCCTACTCCCGTGGTCATCGAAAACCGCAACAAATTACTGCGACAATATCCTTACGCTATTGGCATAAAAACAGGTTATGTCAAGGAATCGGGCTATTGTTTGGTGGGAGCGGCCGCCAAAAATGGGGTGCAGTTAATAACAGTTATCTTAGGCGCGCCTTCCAGCAAGGTAACTTACGAAGACACGATAAAGCTTTTAGAGTATGGTTTTAATAATTTTAAGTCCCAAAAAGTGGTTGAAAAAGGCAGAGTTTACCAAAAGGTTGAGTTACCGATGCTTGCTAAGGAAAAACTGGCCCTAAAAGCCGCCCGTGATCTCACTATTCTTCAAGGAGATGGGCTCGAAGCCAAAAAGAAAATGAGAGTTAGGAAGAATCTAACACTCCCTATTTTTAAGAACCAAAAATTGGGGCAAATTACAGTTACTCAGGGAAATCAAGAGCTGGGAAAAATTGATCTTATTGCCTCAAAAAAGGTGCCAAAACCCAGTTTAGCCCAGAGGTTTTTGATATTTCTAAAAACCCTTCTTTACTAATTTGCCAAACTGCAATTCTAACCCAAAGGATGATTTGCTCTCACAAGTTTTATTATGCTAAACTTAAACCGTAACTTGAGGGAGGAAAGTTGACTGAAAAAAAAGTTTCCGAGCAAAATATTTTGGCTAAAATTCATGAAAAGAGTAATGAAGAGCTAAGAACAGTATTAGATGAACTCTACGCCGAAGAAAAAAGAATTTCGTACGAGCGTCGGGTGCTGCACGGTAAAATTGACATTCTTCGGGCTGAACTTGTCGAACGGCTAAAAGAAGAGCACAAAAAAGGCAAAAGCGTAATAACGGGCAAGGATGTCGAACGATTGACGGAGATTTTATCCAAGGGTCTTCGCTAATCCCCGCGTATTATTCGGATTTTAAGTCTTTTAAATTTTGAAAATTAAGTTATTCGAGATTTGTAATTAGGGACCGTTAATTAATAGCCAATTTTAATCACTTAAAGCAACAACAAAATGCAGTTTCCCCGTAACTGCGGGGCTAATCTAGGCCCCATGAATGGGGCAACTCCGGTTTAGAAACGCTCTGAGTCGTTTTTCAACAGCCGCTAATTGGTAATTTGTGGTGATTCTCACTTCTGGTTAGGTTTAACCGAGCGAAGGAGGGAAAAGATGAGTAAAAAAAGCGGGCGAAGTATTCGATCCATGTTGGAGGAAAAGATTCAGACCCCATCCCAAAAGCATTTTCACCACCTAGGAAAGAAAGATAATTTGCCGGCCGAGGAAAGTCACCCCCAAAATATTCACAAACGTAAGCAGCGTTTGCTTGAGATGTTTAAAGAAAGAGAGAAATCTTTAGCCAAGGGGGAAACAGCTAAAAAGAAAGAAGAATAAAGACTTCTTCTAAAATGGTGAAATGTATTGTAAAAAATGTGGTGCCAAAAATAGAAGCAGTGATAGATTTTGTAGCCAATGCGGCTCTCAATTGAAGCCCGAAAAAGAGTCTGACACCCAATCTTTTGCCCCGGCTTTCGAAGAAAAAGAACCACTAGTTGAACTTGAACCTCAAAAGGAACCGCTCCTTGTTGTGGCTAAAGGACCAGTTGTTGGCCAGAGGTTTCTTCTTGATAAAAAAGAAATTACTTTGGGCAGGGATCCCACAAGTGACATTTTTTTGGACGATGTTACGGTCTCTCGTAAGCACGCAAAAGTTGAGGCAAATCCCCCTAACGTGACCCTCCTAGACGTGGGTAGTCTAAACGGAACCTATGTTAATAGCGTTCGAATCGAAAAGACCGACCTTAAAAACAGCGATGAACTACAGATTGGTAAATTTAAGCTGATTTATCTGGCACCACAAGAATAAAATTGGGAGAGCTTTTGGCAGAAAAATATTTAACCATCGGACAGGTAGTACAAAAACTTCAACCTTCCTTCCCTGATTTAAGTATTAGCAAAGTTCGTTATCTGGAGGACGAGGGCCTAATTACTCCCGAAAGAACCAAAAGCGGTTACCGGAAATTTTCCGAAGACGATCTAAAACAGCTGGAAATGGTTCTCAATCTCCAAAGAGAACAGTTCCTGCCCTTATCGGTTATCAAGGAAAAAATTAAGTTGGCGAAACCAGGCGAATTAGCTTCTGAGCCTAAAATCCCGAAGGAGCCGCTTTTCTCTCTGACTAAGGACGAGAAGCGCTTCACAATAGCGGATATTTCCCAAAAAACAGGGCTCTCAGAACAGGAAATCCACAATTTAGAGACCTATAACCTGCTAAATCCGGAAGAGACTCCGGAGGGCAAAAGTTATGGTAGTTCGGATGTTAAGATGGCAAGCTTGGCCAAGCGGTTTTCAAAAATAGGGCTCGAACCACGTCACTTAAGAATGTATGAAACTTTTGCCGAAAGAGAAGCTCAGCTCTTCTGGCAGATTCTTTTGCCGGAGTTAAAAAGATTAAAGACAGACAAAAGCCAAAAAGTGCTGTCTGATCTATCCGATCTTTTAGACCAGTCTCAGGAAATGAAGGATATTTTACTAAAACGGGCGCTTTATCAGTATTTTGGGAATTTTTGATTTGAGAAGTCAAAATCCATCTGAAAAATTTCGGTTCATTGCCGATCAGATGTTGGGGCGCCTTTCGAAGTGGCTTCGGCTTTTGGGTTACGACACCCTTTATCTTAACCCTGCTCCTGACGGCAAGTTAATTGAGATAGCCAAAGAACAAAACAGGGTTCTTTTAACCAGAGACACCCATTTAATGGAAAGACGGCCGATAAAAAAAGGTATCGTTAGAGCGGTTCTTATACGCGATGATGCCTGGGAGAAACAGTTAGCGCAACTTGTAAGCGAGTTTGGTCTTAGTCCGAGAAAATTCCGGGACAGCCCTTTTTGCGGCGAGTGTAATTCGCTAATCCAAAAGATTTCTAAAGAAAAGGTAAAAGAAAAAGTTCCTTTGTACGTGTATCAAACTCACGATTACTTCAGCACATGTCCGAATTGCGGCCGTTACTATTGGGAAGGTACCCACTGGGAAAGAATTAACGAAAAACTGGGGAGTATTTTTGGAGGGTTTTCCTGAGTCTCGTCAAAAGTAGGCTTAATCTGGTGTTATAGTGGAAATACCTAAAGAACAGGGAGAAAAAATCGAAAACGTGAAGTTTGCCCATCCGAGCGAGAAGGAGTGTGCCAGAATCTTAGACTTTTACAAGATCGAGTGGCTTTATGAACCAAAATCCTTTCCCATCGAGTGGGGCGAGAACGGCAACGTTACTCAGAGTTTTACCCCGGATTTCTATCTCCCCGAATTTGACCTCTATATTGAGCTTACGACCTTAAATCAGAAACTGGTTACTAAAAAAAATCAAAAGATAAGAAAGCTACGGGGGCTATATCCAAACGTAAATATTAAAATTTTCTATCAGAAAGACTTTCAAAATCTTCTTATCAAATACAGCCTGCTGCCAAAAAAAGAATAAATACCAAGCTTATGTCCGAATCTTGAAGTAATTCTCAGTTTGGTTCTGGATCGGAGCCCGGGAATAAGAAATGATTATGATTGAAGACATCGAAAAAGTTTTGTATACAGAAGAAGAAATCCAAAAGAAAGTCGAGGAACTCGGAAGACTCATCACCAGAGACTACGAGAGAAAAAACCTTTTTATCATAAATGTTCTTAAGGGTAGTGTTGTGTTTTTGTCGGATTTAATCCGCTCAATCACCTTGCCTCTTTCCATTGACTTTATGGCCATTTCCAGTTACGGCCCTTCGACTCAGTCTTCGGGAGTGGTGAGGTTGGTTAAAGATTTGGAAGAAAACATTAATGACAAAAATGTTTTAGTGGTTGAAGATATTGTCGACACCGGCCTTACCCTTAACTATCTTCTAAAGAGCTTAAAGGCCAGGGGTCCGAAGAGTATAGAGGTTTGTACTCTGCTCGATAAATCAATTCGGCGAATAGTAGACGTTCCCTTGGCATACAAAGGATTTGATGTGCCGGACGTTTTTGTTGTCGGCTATGGTCTGGATTATGACCAGAGATACCGAAATCTCCCCTTTATCGGAATTTTGCGACCGGAAATTTTTACCCGAACCTAAAGCCGCGGATAAATTTCCAACTTTTCAAAGACTCTGCGGTAATACCCGAGTTTACGACGTGAGCTGCATTAGTAGTTGACGAAATAGGCCGGTGGGCTTAGAATATTAACAGCAAGGAGTTAAAAGTCGTGGATATTTTCTCCCGCCTGCGTTTTGCTATAATTTTACTTCTTGCTGTACTTTTCACAGGTGTTTTGGGCTACAGGATTTTAATGGGATGGGGATATCTTGATGCCCTCTACATGACCGTAATCACCATCTCAACAGTTGGTTTTCGAGAGGTTACTCCCCTTACGCCCGGAGCGAAGATTTTCACCCTGTTGATTATCGTGGGTGGTGCCGGTACTGTATTTTATACCCTCGGTACAGTGGTGGAATTTATGGTAGAAGGGCACCTTCGTGGTTTTGTGGGGGAAAGAAGAATGCAAAAAGGAATCGCCAGGCTCGAAAACCATTTTATTTTATGCGGCTACGGAAAGGTTGGAAAGCAAGTGGCGCGAGAATTTGCCCGGGTAAAATCGCCTTTTATCGTGATTGAAAACGATCCCGAAGTAGCCCTGGAGTGTAAAGTGGATGGACTTCTGTATCTCCAAGGAGACGCCTCCGATAGTGAAGTCTTGAAGACAGCCGGAATCGAGAAGGCGCAAGGATTGGTGGCCGCCGTTGATACCGATGCCGAGAATGTATTTGTAACTCTTACCGCCCGGGAGTTAAACCCGAATATCTTCATTGTTGCCCGTTCTAACCGGGAGGAATCCGAAGAAAAATTGATCAAAGCCGGAGCCGACCGAGTGATCACCCCTACCGCGATAGGCGGACGGAGGATGGCGGCGTTACTTACAAGACCTTTGGTTTGCGATTATCTTGACATTGTTTGTCACGGTGAAGAGCTCGAATTCCGATTAGAAGAAATAACTATCGATAATAATTCTTCTTTGGCCAACACCACCCTGGAAAAGGCTAATATTCGAAACAAGACGGGGACTCTAGTTTTGGCGGTCAAAAATGACGGGGGAGAAATGAACACCAATCCTTCTCCATCGACGGAAATCAAAGCGGGCGATATTTTAGTAGTAATAGGTACCAAAAATCAGCTTGAAAAGCTGCAATCAATGATCTAAAAAAGTCGTAGATTGAGTAGGTGCGAAAGAAGGGAAATGCTGGAAGAAATTGCACTAAGACTACAGCAAAATAACCAGAAAATTCTTTCACGATGGCTAAAAATTCTGAAAAGAAACCTCAATTTAGAAGTGGAAGAGATCTTTCCAACCGAAGACTTTCTTGAGATTATCCTTTCGCTTCTTGAAGGGGTAGCACTAGTCGTCAAAAATAAAGCGGAAATCAAGGCTTTTGAAAAAGGCGGAAATATTTACGACAAAGCGAGGGAGCTGGGAGAGCTTAGACAATCTCAGGGCTTCAGAGTCGATCAAGTTGTTAGAGAATACATCCTCCTTAAGGACGCTCTCTGGGATTTTTGCCACAGTGAGTTTCCTCTGGAAAACATTAACATCCAAGAACTTGGCGAACGGATCAACTTGTCGCTTGATAGAATTCTCCTCACCACTATCGAAACTTATGTTGAAAATTACTCCAAAACCCTTCAGATTTTAGCCATTACCGATCCCTTAACCCGGGTAAAGAATCAGTGTTTCTTTTTAGAGCAGCTCTCTTTAGAAGTTAAAAAAAGCAAAAGATATGGATATCCTGCTTCTGTTCTCTTAATCGACGTGGACTATTTTAGGCCCTATAACGAAACCTTTGGACACCTGCAAGGTGACGAAATCTTAAAAATTTACGCATCCGTGCTCAAGGATAACTGCCGGGCCTCGGATGTGGTGTCTCGCTTCGGTGGGGATGAGTTCGGTATAATCTTACCGTCTACGGATAAAATTGAAGCCGAACACCTGGCCTTAAGGCTCAGAGACGAAGTTGAAAAACTTAGAATTATTCCGGTGATTGATCAAAGTCCCCGCAAGATGACCATAAGTATCGGATTAGCAACCGCGCCTGAAGACGCCAAAACCGCGGAAGATTTAGTCGACAAAGCCGATGAAGCTTTGTACAAGGCTAAGAGGGCCGGTGGAAACACTGTCTTCGCCACCCGTACCGCCAAAGGAATTTAACTCACTCCTTACTAAAAACTCTCGCTAAATACTCTTCCATCCTTTATAATCTTCCTAGAAATCCTCTTAAAACAGTGAAAATGAAGAAGGCAAAAGAAGCTTTTGGCAAACTAATTGAAGACCTTATGGAGACCATCCTTTCCAGCATTAGTGATGCTATCATTGCCTTTGATCGCGATGAAAAGGTGGTATATCTTAATCCGCAAGCCGAAAGGATTTTAAAAGTAAAAAAAGCGGAGATTGTTGGCCAAAAAGTGGAAGAGATAATCGAAAATCAAGAACTTTTATCAGCCCTCCAATCCTTCGATCACAAGGAAGTTTCCACCAAGGAAGAAAGGCTTGAACTTACTCAGGAAGTAATTTTACCCGGCGAGCCGCCAACAATTTTAAGAATTCTTACCACGCCTCTTCTCGACAAGGATCAAAAATACGTGGGTTACCTCAAAACCTTCCAGGATTTAACGTCAGAAAGAGAAATAGACAGGCTCAAAAGTGAATTTCTGTCTACCGTCTCTCACGACTTAAGGACTCCTTTAACCTCGATAAAAGGTTATGTTGATTTGATTCTCGATGGTGACGCCGGAGAAATCAGCGATATTCAGCGGGAGTTCTTAGAAATTGTGAAACACAATAACGACCGCCTGGTTAAGTTAATCAATGATGTTTTGGATATCTCGAAAATTGAATCAGGCCGAGTTCATTTTAGAATTGAACCTATTCAATTAGAGGACGTTGTCCACGACGTGATTGATACTTTTAAGAACTTAATGGCTCAGAAGAAAATCAGGTTAATTACGGATATTCCGCAAGCCTTAGGCTCAGTGGCGGCGGATCAGGATCGCATCGGCCAGGTCGTAATGAATCTTGTCAGCAACGCCCTGAAGTATACTCCGGCGGGAGGAAAAATCGAAGTGAGCTTAAAAGAGGAGGGACACCGGCTGATATTTAGCGTTATTGATACGGGAATCGGCATATCCTCAGAGGATCAAAAGTATTTATTTACTCGGTTTTTCCGGGTCGACAGTTCTTTGACGCAAGAGGTTGGGGGAAGCGGTCTTGGGCTTTCCATCTGCAAGAGCATTATTAACCTGCACGGAGGAGAAATCTGGATTGAGAGTGAGTTGGGTCAGGGCTCGAATTTTAGCTTCAGCTTGCCCTTGGCGGTTAAAGGAGCTCCTTCAAAGTTGAAAAAGTTCGCTGAGCATGACCGGAAAATTCTGGTTATCGATAGTGATCCTGACGCTGCCCGAATCGTCCAAAGATATCTGGAGAAAGAAGGACATAGTGTAATTAAGGCTTTCGACGCCGCGGAAGCTTTAAAAGTCGCCCGCGAAGAAGAACCCAACCTGATTACCCTTGATATTATGATGGAGGAAATGGATGGTTTTGAGCTTCTCCAGGCGCTAAAAAACGATGAAAATACGAAGAATATACCGGTAATTATACTTTCTATAGTTACCGACGAGCATAAAGGATATCGGATGGGAGCGGCCGGTTATCTAACTAAACCGGTTAACCAACAGAAACTGGTTCGAGACATTGAGAATCTTTTAGGGCAAACTAAAAAAAGGATTCTGCTGGTAGATGACGACCGAGACTTAGTAAAGCTTTTAACTCTTGCTCTCAAAAGAAGGGGTTTCAAAATTGAGCACGCTTATAATGGGCTCGAAGCCATTGTTGCCTTAAAAAGAAAAACACCCGACCTTATTCTTTTAGATTTGCGAATGCCCGAGATGGACGGGTATCAAGTAATTGAAAAATTGAAGAAATCTCCAAAAACCTCACAGATTCCCATTATAGTTATGACCGCCTACCACTTTGACGAAACCAAAACCGATGTTTTAAAATTAACGGCCGAGCAAATAAGTAAACCGTTTCCAGTGGAGATTTTGGCCTCAAAGATTCAAGAACTTTTAGGACGGAAGTTAAGTGAATAATAACAAAATATTGTTGGTCGAGGATGAACCTGACATCATAAGGTTAGTGAAATTCACCTTGGAACAGAGAAATTTTGAAGTAGTAGCGACTTCAAATGGCTTGGCGGCTATTGAGATCGCTTCGACCGAAAAGCCGGATCTAATATTGTTAGACGTAATGATGCCGGTTATTAATGGGTATGAAACCTGTGTTCGTCTTAAGAAGAATGAAAAAACAAAGAGTATTCCGGTTATTATCCTGTCCGCCAAAGCCCAGAAAAAGGAAGTAGATCGGGCGCTCAGGGTGGGTGCGGCGGATTTTATCGCCAAACCCTTTAGCCCGCGGGAGTTAAGAGAAAAAATTGAGAAAATCTTGAGCATAAAGAACTAGTTTTTCTTGACGATTAAATCTTAAGCTTGAATTGGCCCAAGTTTCCGATTTCGAAAAAATTCAAATTTTGGAGTTCCGAGAGGAGGAAAGATGCCAAAGGAGAAAATTCTAGTTGTCGATGATGAACCGGCTATCCTAAATCTGGCCAAAGTCAAACTGGAAAAAGAGGGCTATGGGGTGATTACAGCGAGTAGCGGTCACGAAGCTCTTATCAAAGTCGATGAGAAACCGGATTTAATAATTTTGGACATTATGATGCCGGTGATGGATGGGTGGGAGGTCTACAAAAAGCTTCGGGAAAATCCCGAAACCAAAGAAATACCAGTTATTGTTTTAACAGCGGTTGGCCAGTTCGAAAAACAACTTGAGGGCCTAAAAGCGGAGGTTTCTGACTATATTACCAAACCTTTTAGCCCGGCCGGTCTGGCGGTCCAAGTTAAAAAGATTTTGGATGCCGCGTCCCAGGAAAAATTAGAGCGTGAAAAGAAAAGGAAAGAGGTCAAGCTCAAAACCTTAATGGATATTATACATAAGAAAGAATAATAATTTAGATTGCTTTTAGGCTCCGGTTGCGCGCGCCTACTCACTCGCGTCTCAAAGTGCCACCCCGCAGTTGCGGGGTGCGGCAACATATGTTCGTTGAACGGCGTGCTCTCAGTCGCCTCTTAAGCAACCTAAAGGAAGTTATGATAAGACGCTTGTTTCAAGAGGTTTAATGTTAATGAGGGGAGGGATAGTGGATCCCCGGAAGTATTATGTCGAAGAGTGCTATGCCTTGACTAATTGCCTGCATTGTCCTGATTGTCTGGCTTTTGCCCTGAAGTTTTTTAAAGAAATAAAGTCAAAAGAGAAGACGAGAGAGCGAAATCTTGTTGTAAAATTTATCCTTTCTACCATAGCTTCGGAAAATCTACCTTGTGAAAAAGCTCTTCCGGCCAATGATTTAAAATCCTACATCAACCAGCTCCTTGAAGGGCAAGGAGAGCTCCCCATCTGTCACTATGAATTCCAAAGTACTTAGGTCTAACAAGGATGTCTTTATTGAGGGTCGATTTAAAAAAGACGGAGTTTGATTTATGACGATTACAGTCGCCGAAGTCTTAAAGTGTAAGACGCTCGATGGGGCAAAAGTTTTGGCTGGTAAAAAAAGCTTGGAAAGAGAAGTTACCTCGGTCACGGTGGGCGAGGTTCCCGACATCGCGAACTGGTTAAGGGGAGGAGAGGTTGTTTTGTCTACTTTCTTCGCAACCAGTAGTTCTACTAGTGAAAGGATTGAATTTGTTAAGAGAATAATAGAGCATAAGGCTTCGGCGTTGTTAGCGAAGCCAAAACGTTTTGTGGGTGAAGTAGACCCGGAAATTGTATCTTTGGCCGATAAGAAGAATTTTCCTCTCATTGAGGTCCCTACTGAGGTGCGATGGACCGAAATTATTAAAGAAATCTATGAAAGAATAATTTCTTTGGAGACTGAGATAAGATTAAAAGGTGATTTTGTAGATGATTTAATAACTGGTCAATTCGTCTCGGACGAAGCTCTGATTAGTCGGGCGCGGTTTCTGGGGTTCGATATATCCAACGGCGCTCAAATTATCATTGCCGATATCGATAACTTTAGCGATTATGTCGCCAAAAGGAATCTTAGCGAGTACAGCATCCAAAGGACAAAAAGAGAGTTTTTTAATTACGTCAGTCAGATAGTTCAAGCGGGGTACGCCAACGCTCTTTTAAGTTTAAAAGGCGATAAGATCATTGTTTTTTTAGGGCCCAAGGCCGAATTAAATCTTCAAACGTCCGGGCAAGCCAAAAAGTTAGCCGAAGGGATTAAAAACGGTTGCCGGAAACACTTTGATTTCACAGTTTCTCTTGGGGTCGGACGCTTTTATTCCCAGCCCGCCGAATTGGATAAAACTTATAACGAGGCCAACGTGGCTCTTCAAATCAGCCGCCGATTAGGTGAGACCGGGAATATCATCTTCTTTGAAAAGGTTGGCACCTATAAGCTCCTTTTTAATCTTTTAAGAGTTGATTCCGAAGAACTTAGAAACTTTTACGAAGAAACCGTTGGTGTCTTAGCCAGTTATGATCTAAAAAACCATACAGAACTGGTTGAAACCCTGACTTCATACCTGAAGAATAACCAGAACGTAAACGAAACAGCCGCCAGTTTATTTTCTCACCGCCACACGATCAGATATCGTCTTCAAAGAATGAAAGAAATAACCGGTCTTGACCCTTTTAACGTTGAGGATTTAGAGCAATTAAGCATAGGCCTAAAAGTAATGCACTTTTTCAAACTTTAGTTCCTTCGCATTCCTTGATTTTCCCGTAAGTTAAAACTGAACCACTATGTGGGTGCTAGTGGAGGTTACACCATCGACACCCTGAATTTTAGAAAGCACCAACTCGCTTAGGGCATTTTGGTCAGATGCTTCAATAAAGGCAATAACATCAGGCTGGCCCCAACAAGGATGGGCTATTTTCACACCTTCAATTTTAGATACTGCGTCCGCGGTTTCTTTTATCTTGCCTGCTTCCGCGCTTATTAAAATATATGCATTGATCGCCAACTTCCTCACCTCCTTAGGTTTCTTCTTAGGTCTTTCTTTAATTTATCGCTGTTTACAAGCAATTTCAAATACGCAACTTCAAATACGACAAACCTACAGCATTTTCCTGCAAAAACTGTAAAGGGGACGTTGTTGCATTTGTTGCACAAACAGATTTAAGTGTCGAAGGTGGATTTCTTTGGGCCCGGCTGATACAAGCAATAATAAGCACCTCGGTTATCCAGATGTACAAATTCGAATTCTAAATTTTGTTCTCTGGGCTGAAGCATTCGTGTATGTAAGGCCTTTATACTAAGGATATCTCTGTGAGTTCAAATCCAACCAAGGAGGGTATGATGAGGCTTGTAACCCTGGAAGAGAATCAAAGGATTTTGAAAAGGAGGTGGATAATAGCAGGATTACTAATTCTACTTATCCTGCTCAATTTAGCTCCCCTGGCTCTTGCCGGTGATCCAACCGGCGCCTCTACCGGAGGAAAAACCGAGTACGATTTTTTCTATCCGGGCAAGAGTATTAAGGAAGCGATTGGGCACAACGCGGTGGCTGTCAATTTCGTTTGGGTTTTGCTGACTGGTTTTCTTATCCTTTTTTTTCAAAGCGGTTTTGCCCTAGTTGAGACCGGATTTTGTCGGGCCAAAAACGCTGTTCACACGATCATGATGAACTTTGTAGCATTTGCTATCGGAGGAATCGGCTTTTTTACGGTCGGTTTTGCTATCATGTTTGGAGGAATCGGGGGTTTCCCAACCCTGGGCGGCGGTCAGATGCTCAATGGCCTCTTAGAGGCGGCAAAAGGGTGGGGGATTCTTGGCTACAAAGGATTTTTCCTGGCCAGTGGTGGTACCTATGATGTGGTTGTCTACAGCATGTTCTTCTTTCAACTGGTCTTTATGGATACCGCGGTTACGATTCCCACCGGAGCTATGGCGGAAAGATGGAAATTTTCCGCCTTCGTAATCTTCGGCTTTATGATGTCGATGCTCATTTATCCACTTTTTGGCAATTGGGTCTGGGGCGGTGGCTGGCTGGCCGCTTTGGGCAAAAACTTGAGCCTCGGTCATGGCTACATTGATTTCGCTGGCTCCTCGGTGGTCCATGCG
>Ga0209619_10001447_pt1 | contig 17452 bp, 11 predicted proteins | sample Rifsed16ft3_FD_184011 | JGI IMG/M metagenome (GOLD analysis project Ga0209619, IMG submission 184011) | Soil microbial communities from Rifle, Colorado, USA - sediment 16ft 3 (version 2) | ecosystem: Environmental > Terrestrial > Deep subsurface > Rock core/Sediment | place: Rifle, Colorado... | reverse complement strand
GCCATAGGACAGATTCAGCCCTTGGTTCATGAAGAGCTGCGCCTCTTTCGACTTCGTTGTCACCGGGAAAGTGTGATGGCCGAGGTTCTGTAGCCGGGGAGCGAGCTGGCCGGTGGGTGACGCCTGTTCCGCTCCCTCTTCGGGCTCGGTGTAGTGCTTGTGGTTGGTCGTTTGTGCGGCAACGCTCGCGGTCACAGCGAGCAGGAGCGCGCCGCTAAAGGCCACGACACATCGCGTGCCGCAACTGCCCATGAGTCACCTCCTGGAGATCCATATGCTAGATCTATATGCGCCCTGACCGCCGGGCGCAAGCGAAGCATTTGTGAACCAGCAAGCGGGCACTTAGATGAAACCTGGAGCGAGACGGGAGCCCCTATGTTTTCATTTCCACCGACTTTGAAATTTTCGTGGTCTGAACCGGTGCCTGTACAGATACCGAGCATTTTTCTCTTGACAATTTTCCCAAATCGATTCTAGTATCCCCCCCACCCAACCAAGCCGGTTCCTTAGCGTGGCATTGGTGTAAGTCGCGCTGAGGGTTTGAAAATTAGATCCTTCTAGTGAGGTCGTGTGGGCTCTCTAAGCCGTGCGCCCGAACGGGAGAGGAGTTGTGTCGGCCCCAACTGAAGGCGCGTGCCGTCGACGAAGGAGTGGCGGCGTGTCATTTAGTTGGGGGCGCACACGTTGCCGACGCTTGATTATTAATGGGCCAAACTCCCATCCGTTGCGCAGGACGACTAGAGCTTGAAGGATGGTAGCTGAGTCCGGCGGACACGCGGAAAAGGGGAGTGGCTGCTGTTTGATTCGAACCAGTCTCGCACTTCTTTAAACGGATCCAAAGCCAGAGCCTGGCTCATCTCCCTTAGCTTTTGTCCACCGTCCGCCTGCAGTTGACTTGGCCGCCGAACTTTGCAGCGGAGGGTTAGCTTGCCTAGTAGCGCGATCAGGACCCGAACGTTTGAGCACACCTCTGTATCGTCGTCCTCGACAATCGGGAGTTCCCCGAGACAATCTTTGAAGCGCACCGCGGACATCATGTTGGGTGCCAGTCTCTTACTCATGTTGTTCCCCTTGTTGGCTCTCTTGACGGTTCTCGTGATGCTTACCAGCAAGGGACCTGCTCTTTTCGTACAGAAACGGCTGGGACAGGGTAGGCGTGTGTTTCATATGTTTAAGCTTCGAACGATGCACGAGGGCGCAGAACGACTTGAGAAGCACGAGCTCTTGGTAGGATGCGGGAAGATATTCTTCAAGCCAAGGAACGATCCGCGGGTCACCAGAGTCGGGGACTTCCTGAGAAAATACAGTCTCGACGAGCTGCCACAGCTTATCAACGTAATAAGAGGCGATATGAGTCTTGTTGGACCTCGTCCGCTACTTGTTCATGAGATGCAAGACGTACCCGAACCTATGTCCGGAAGGCGATTCGCTGCTAAACCGGGAATCACCGGGCTCTGGCAAGTGAACGGTCGTAGCACTTGTACGGATGAGCAACGACTGCTCCTGGACCTGGAATACGTCGACAACTGGAGTCTTCAGCTCGACCTGAAAATCCTGATAAAGACCCTTCCCGCAGTCTTTTCTGCAAAAGGCGCTTACTGATCCCGTCAATCCGGAGCTCAAAGGCGGTTTCATGGGGTTGTGCTATAGTTTGTTCTCCTAGACAGCTTCATCAGACCGACGGTAATGGACTATCCGTCGGTCGGCGCCGCTGCGGACGAGCCCGTGGATCCCGGCAAGTTAGCCCTGTGGATCCGGACAGGCGCCGTTGGTGAAGTTCTGGCTAGTCTTTCGGTAAAAGAGAAGAAGGCGTTGGAGTACATGCTTCAGGTGACGAATCGACTTCGCGCAGAGAGAACATCCGACACACTGAATGAGGCGGCATGAAAGTTCAGGGGACCGGCGCCTCCAGGAACTCCTACAGGAAAAATTTCACTTGACCGGCGCCGTTCTTTCCCTTGTCCTCGTCACGAGCGGGGCCTCGGCCGCAACGTTCTATGTCGATGCCTCGCTGGAACGCGACTGCACAGCATCGAGCTACAGTCTGGTGCGAAGGAACTGCACCGGCCGAGACGGTGCTGCTTACCGCAAGATACAGGACGCGTTCGAGCGATTGTCGCCGGGCGATACCCTTTACATTCGCGCCGGCACGTACCGGGAAGCTGCGACGCTAGCCGTCAGTGGTTGGCCGCGTCAGTACATCACCATCGCCAACTATCCCGGCGAAAGGCCCGTTCTTGACGGAAGGCGAGTCGAGCCGAGCAGAGAGGCTGGTCTGCTCGACATACGGTCGCAAAGATTCACCCGTGTGCGCGGCCTCACCGTGAGAAACTCCGGTTATTACGGTATCTATGTTGTGGGCTCGCACGACGTCACAATTGAAAATACAGAGGTTGCCAACTCTCGGCACGGGGGGATGGTTTTCCGCGGCGGCTCGGGTATCCGAATTCTAGGCTGCAACGTGCACCACAACAATGAGCTAGGGCTGCCGGCCTCCCACGAGGCTGTCACCCTGGAAGGTGTGCGGGGGTTCGAGGTCGGGTATTGCCAGGTCCACCGTAATAAAGAGGAAGGCGTCGACATCAAATACGGATCCACCGGGGGGACGGTGCATCATAACAGAGTATACAGGAACAACGGCCCCAACATCTACGTGGACGCCGCCAATAACATAGAGATCTTTGGTAACGAGCTTTTCGAGACCGGAAGCGAAAAGCCGGGCATCATGCTTGGGGTGGAGACAAACCCTAGCCGCGAGTTCGTCTACGACGTTAGTATCCACAACAATTTCGTTTACCGGAACGCCGTCGGTATATCGTTTTGGATCGAGTCAGGAGCCGAGCCCTATGCGAGGTTCCGAAACGTGGCTGTGTATAACAATCTGGTTTACCAGAGGGGCGGAAGCGCCGGCCCCTATCTAATCGTGCGGGGGGGGGCTCCGCGGAATTACGAAGATCGGCTCGTGATTCGCGACAACATTTTTTCGGGCTCCGGAAGACCGGGAATCGTGGCGAGGGCGGAGCTGTTAGAACGATTCATCATGGATAACAACTTGTTCCTGTCCGGGGGTGTCAAACCAACGGGAAGGAGGGTACGCTGACAGCCGCTCTGACGACGTAGTGGTTGCCAGCAATCTCGATTATGATATTGGTGAAGCCCCAATTCCCCGGTTGAAATACCGACGTCTGGCTCTAGCGGGGTCTGGACCGACGTTGCGCTCCGGAGCGGCAGTGCAGTGGATTTAGACGTAGAAAAAGGAGGGGAGATGATCTCGAATCCTGAGACTGCCCCGAGCGAACAGGCTGGCAAAGGCACGTCCACAGACCCTCTTCGAGCTGGGACTGGCGTAGGACACCGGCTGTACGGGAGCGATCTGTTTTGGAGCGCACTGCGCGAGCGTTGGCGGTTGATTGTGGGCGTTTTTGTGGTGACGGTTGGAACGGCGGTTGTGCTCACGCTGCTGCAGGCCCCGCGGTATCGGGCGAGTGCATCATTGGTTGTCACGCCCGATCCCCAAATCAAGGACACCACGGACTTCACCCGCGGCCTCGAGACGCTCGAACGGCGTACCATCGTGGCCACCTTGGCAAGTATACCGTTCACCCGAGAGACCCATGGAACCGCCGCGAAAGCGTTGGGTTGGTCCTTCGAGCAACTCGAGCCATACGATATTCGAGCTTCCGTTGTGACCAGCACCAATGTGATCAAAGTTGAGGTTGAAGGTCCGCACGCCGAGCACGTGGCGGAGATTGCCAACGCGGTCGCCGAGGTTACGGCCACGCAAGGCCACGAAACCTATCCCGTCTACATCCTGCGTCCTCTCACCAAAGCTGTATCCGCAGACAAACCTTTTCTTCCCCAACCAAGTCGCAACTATACGCTGGCCGCCATGGTCGGTCTTTTTCTCGGTCTGACGGGAGCGCTCACTGTCGAGTATCTACGGTCATAGCGACCGCGAGGAAAGACGGGGGTAGGGCTATGCCGTTCGGTGGTCTGGCTCGCGATTACGAACTTCTTTTATAGCAGGCACGCACGATGCAGTCCCAGCAAGCTTCCCAACAACCTGTGAGTCAATGGCTCCTCGGAGGCCTCGACCGCTACGAACCGTTTCTACCATTTCTCATGACGCTAGGTACCATCATCGCAGGATCGCTCGCCGCCTACGTTGTAGTAAACAGACCGCATCTTTTCCATTTCGAATTCACACTGAGAAACATGCTCGGCGGGTTGGCGGGCCTGGTGTTGGTAGGACTCATGCTGCGCGATCGAACCTTTGCGCTGGTGGTCCTCGTTTTGATGGTGTACTTGAACTTGTCTGAGGTTCTGGTGCGCTACTACGGCCTCCCGTCCCTTTTGCAGTTGCTGGCTGTCCCCCTGCTGGTGCGCGTTTGGATAGATCGGCGCGGAGCTGCGCCCTGGCAGGTGTCGCACGAGGTGCTGACCTGGCTGCTGATGGCTTACACCTTGGTTTTGTTCTGCACCAGGTTGGTGGCAGCCGATGAAGAGCTTGCCGCCGAGCAGATCAGCCACAACGTGAAGGCCACGGTGATTTTCTTTATCGTGAGTTGGCTGGCAGCGACGCCGCGTCTCATTAGAACCGCCACGGTGACCATCGTGGCGGCCGGCTCCGTCGTCGGCGGTTTGGCGATGCTGCAGGCTCTTACCGATGTCGAGTGGGTAGACAATCTGGTCTTCATGCGCGTGGAGCAAGCACATATCGTTGGTGATGATTTCGAAGCGCGGATCGGCGGTCCTGTCGGAGACCCCAATTTTTTTGGTCAGATTCTCGTCATGATCGTCCCTCTCGTTGCGTGCCTCCTTAACCAGGCCAGGACCGGCTGGCAAAGATGTTGGATTCTTTCTGGCGGAGTGCTCATTGTCGGTGCCACGGTGCAGACCTACTCGCGAGGCGCGGCCATCGCCTTGGTGGTCGTGATTTTCCTGTCTGCTCTGAGCTTCGTCCCCCCCAAGCGCAAGTCCTTGGTCGTTGTTGTCCTCGTCGGTGGGTTTTTCCTATTACCGCAGAACTTCGTTGAAAGAGTGAAGACGATCAGGGAACTGTTACCCTCAGGGGAAACTGAGACGATTCGCCCGGACAGCTCAATCCAAGTGCGGAGGCTTTTGAACCAAGTTGCATGGCGTCAGTTTCTTGGCAATCCCCTCATCGGTGTGGGGGTGGGGAGCTATAGCGCCCGTTTCTCTGAGTATTCGGGAGAAGTGAGCTCCGCCGCCCGCAGCTACAAGGATCCGGGAGCGCGTCGATATCCCCACAGTCTATACCTGGAGATTGCCGCGGAGACGGGCGCCCTGGGCCTAACGACTTTCGGGTTAGTGCTTGTTGCTTGCTTTGCGATGCTGAGCGGGGCTCGTCGCGACCTTCTTGCGACAGGGGATCCAACAACGGCGTGTTTTGCTCGAGCTCTTCAGATCGCCCTGGTCGCATATCTTGTTACGAGCCTTTTTCTCCACGGTGAGTTCGCACGCTATCTCTGGATGGTTTTTGGGTTCGCGAGTGCTGTTTATCGGACCTCGACGCCCGGTAACGTAGTCGGCGCGGTGCCGAGGTAGGAGAGCGCTCAGTGACACCGATCCCCGCTTCTCGGGATCACTCACGCCCATCCGCTGACCGCACATACACCCTGCGTCGCCCCGTGGCCATCATCCTTTCAAGATTCCCGTTGGTCACGGAGACTTTCATACTCAGGGAGGTTCTCGAGCTTGAAAGACAGGGACAACCGGTCCGCTTGATACCGCTGCTAAAGCTAAACCCTGAGGTTGTTCACGCGGAGGCGCTACCCTGGGTCGACAGGGCCCTGTACACGCCCTTTCTATCGCCGGAGATTCTCCGATCGAACTTGACCTTTCTGCGCAGGGAACCTCGACGATATGTTGCGGTTCTAACCAAAGTGCTGCTCGGTTCGCTTGAGGGCCTGGGCGTATTCGTTCGGACGTTGGCACTCTGGCCCAAATCCGTCTACTTGGCGAGCCGGCTTCAGGAAGAGGGAATTCGACACATCCACGCCCACTACGCAACCTATCCGACGTTAACCTCCCTTATCCTCTCGTCTCTAACAAACATCAGCTTTAGCTTTACGGTTCACGCACACGACATCTTCGTGGGACGTGCTCTGCTCAAGGAGAAGATACAGGCGGCCAGGTTTGTACGGACCATCTCTACGTTCAATAAGCGCTTCTTAGAGAAGGCTTGCCCCGGAATTGCTGATAGCAAATGTCGTGTCATTCATGTCGGCGTGGAGCCCGAGCGGTACGGTCCCAGGAGTTCACCATCTTTCGTCACTTCCCGGTCTCAGGGAGGGGCCGCCAAGATTCTCTCCGTTGCCCAGCTGAAACCCTATAAAGGCGTGCCTGTCCTAGTCCGAGCGGTAAAAGAGCTGGTAGACAGCGGTGTCGAGCTGAAGTGCGACGTGGTCGGTGACGGGCCGTTGCGCCCCAAGATCGACAGACTCATTTCGGAGCTTGGGCTGAGCGATGTGGTTCGATTGCTCGGCTGGCAACCCCAGCAAGAAGTCGCGCGGCTCATGGGACAAGCGACGGTGTTCGTGCTTCCCAGCATCCTTGCAAAGGACGGACAGATGGAGGGCATACCGGTCGCCCTCATGGAGGCCATGGCCGCGGAACGCCCGGTGGTGGCTTCATGCTTGTCAGGAATTCCAGAGCTTATAGACGATGGAGTCAACGGACTCCTAGTGCCCCCCAGCGATGCCGGTGCGTTGGCTCGGGCCATCCGGCGTCTTCTCGACGACGGAAAGCTGCGCGAAGCTATGGGAAAGCGCGGTCGTCAAAGAGTGCAGAAGGACTTCTTGCTTACTGGCTGCGTGGCGGAGCTACGAAGCGAGCTAGATCGTCACAACGAGTTCTTGTCCTTTGAGCAGCTTGGCGGTTTCAAGGAATGTGGGGAAAAGGCTCTTGCCGGCGGGGACATCGGACTGCGTCGGACGCATGACCGAGAGGACAGCCGCGTGATGGAACTCGTGGTGGGGGGCGAACCAAGAAAGGACGTCATCTATAAGACGCAGAAGTTCGTGGCGGGGCAGTCCGATGTGCCCAAAGAAAGAGCGCGTCGCGAGTTCGAGGTCCTTCAAACCCTCTATCGCCGTTTCCATGCACACGCCGGCTTGCCCAGCCCCGCCTCGTGCGACGAGCCACAAAGGTATGGCGTCCCTATGCCGCTGTGCCTCGACCTGGAGCGAGCGGCCATCCTCATGAAGGCGTGTGTCGGTTTGCCCCTGGACGTTCTTATCCGCAAGGAAAGGGCCGCATGGGGTAGAGGGCTTCGACCGTCTCTCGGTTCAGCAGTGTGGCGGGCCGGCCGCTGGCTGGCCCTGATGCAGCGAGAGACCGTCGAGAGCGCGGATGCAGAACCCGTATTGCAAGCCGTGCTGGCTTTCGCTCGTGACGACATTGCTCGGTGTCGGGAGAGGGGGATGTCCATTAGGCTCGCAGACAAAGCATTGGGACGATTGGAGCAGCTTCAACGTAACGTGGACCCAACGACTCTCGCGGTAGTGGGACATCACGGTGACCTGTGGCCAGGCAATATCTACGTCACTTCGGATTCGGTGGAGGTCATCGACTTCGAGGGTTTTCGCGACGGCCTGCCGTTGGAAGATGTTGCCTATTTCTTGGTACACCTGGGTCAGTTCTTTTCCTATCCTGGCCTCGGCAAGCAGCTCCAAGAAATCACTGCGTCCTTCCTGGACGGTTTCTGCAGTCTGGAAGAGCGGGCTCGGCCGACAGAGGCGGATATAGAGTTCTACCGTCTTATCAAGACAGTTCAAGTTTTTGCCCATAGCGAGCTTGGCCTAGCGGCCGCAGATCTTGCCGCGCGGTGGCGCCAACGCGCCTTATTCCGGATCCTGCGCGGAAGCTGACCGAGCCTATGGCAGCCGAAACAACCAATCTCGGAAACACGGCAGCCCGTGGGTTGATTTGGACCTTGCTAGCGACCATTGGAGGCCGTGTTGTTACCCTCATCAGCCTCGCCCTCCTCGCCCGACTCCTCGTTCCAGCGGATTTCGGGTTGCTCGCTCTTGCTCTTACTTTCATTACCTACGTCGAGACCGTCGGAGATCTCGGCACTGGCATCGCCCTCATCTATTGGCCGTCGCGAGAGAAGGAAGCAGCCCAGGTCACTTTTTGCGTCAACCTCGCCATGGGCTTCTCGTGGCTTGCCCTGAGCTACTATCTCGCACCTTGGGTGGCTGGGTTCTTCCACAGTCCGGCTGCACTACCAATCTTGAGGGCTCTCGCCTGGAGCTTCCCTCTCAAGGCCCTGGGGAACACCCACGACGCTCTCAGTTTGAAATGGATGCGTTTCAAGCTTCGCCTCCTACCCGAGCTCGGCATGGCGTCGACGAAGGCTGTCCTTTCCGTGCTTCTAGCCTTCTCCGGCTATGGTGTCTGGAGCCTCGTGTTCGGGCAACTCGTTGGCATAGCGGTTTGGACGCTGTCCTTGTGGACGCTCATACCCTGGAGACCCGCCGCTCGCGTTCCCATCGATCTTGTGGGGCCCATGTTGCGGTATGGCCGCGGAATCGTGGCGGTGAACGTACTCGCGGCAGTGCTGCACCACGCCGATCTGGTGGTCGTTGCACGAATGTTGGGGGCGGCGACCCTGGGTTTCTATCAGATGGCTTATAAGGTCCCAGAGATGACGGTGACTCTTCTCATGCGGACCGCCAGCAAAGTTCTATTTCCTACGTTTTCCAAGCTCCAGAAAGACGAGCGCTTAATGTGGGATGCCTACTTGGAGACGCTGCGTTACGTCTCGCTCATGATTGTCCCCGCTTCCGTAGGGCTGTTCCTGTTGGCCGAGCCAATCGTCCTCAGCCTGTTCGGGGAGGTCTGGAGGCCGGCTGTGCCCTTGCTTCGTGCCCTTGCCGTTTATGCGGGCGCGCGAGGCTTGGGAACCCATTCGGGTGACATCCTCAAGGCGACCGGCCGGCCTGGACTACTAGCCGCGACAGGTGTATTCAAGGCCATTCTGCTCGTCCCGGTCCTGGTCATCGCCGCTCGAACGAGTGCCTTGGCGGTCGCCACTGCCCTGGCGGGCGTGGCCTCGGTCGGGAGCATCTTCAATATTCTGCTTGTTTGCCGACTACTGTCGATTCCCGCTCGCGAAGCCTTTCAGAAGCTCTTTCCGGGGTTAGTTACCGGGGGGGCGGTGACAATCGTTCTGGTGTCGGTGGGAGATGCGCTCCAAAGGATGGAACCCTCGTTCGCTCTTCTGGGCGGTACGCTTCTTGGTAGTGTCACGGTTCTTGTCGTGGTGCGGTTACTGCAGCCCGAACTCTATGGCTTTTTGCGAACGAGGCTACGCCTACCTGGGCCCTCCGATCAAGATGCGAACGATTGGCGTCCCGGGGACGCGCCCGCGCAGCGCGTCGAGCAAGCAAGACAGGTTCCCGAGCTGGTTCCCTTCGCCCGCTTTCTGGTACCCATCCACGATCGCGACATCGTCAATTACTTCCTCGATAATCTCCTGGTTCCTTACACGACGTGGCAGAGGCTCACGCTGCCATTGGCTGGCCGCTTTGGATGCTGGGCCCGGAAGAAATGGCTGGCGGCTGCCTGGTGGGCCGGGGATAGGGAGGCCCCGTTCGTCCGGGGCAACGGGGGGCACCGAGTGTCCCGCGCGCAGAGTGAAACAATACGGGCGAACTTTGATGTCGATCTTGTAGCTAGGCTCCTGGGGAACGGGAAAGGGAGTCTGACGCTCGAATCGAGCCTGGAAGAACGTCGGCCACTCCGATGGATGTTGCTCCGCGACTATGAGTCTGGCCACCGCAATCGCTCCGTAGTCTTCGTTTTCGGCCAGCAAGACCTGCATCCATCGGCGATTCTCAAGCTCCGTTCTCACGACGGCCCGGGAGGATCGCTTTGCCACGAGTGGAATGCGCTTCGTCGCGTCGGCAGTCTGGCGGAGCTGGATGGAAGCGTCCCCCAGCCACTCGCCTTTCACGCCGATACGGAGTTTGAAGCTCTTCTCATTTCATGCCTTTCGGGGCGCTCGGCTTATGTCGAGATGCACCGTGCGTTCTTGCGTCGTGGGCGCATCGCGGACCATTTCCGCATGGCTGCCGAATGGCTGGCACGCTTTCATCTGGCGACGCGACGGTCCGGCTCCAGTGGGGAGAAATCTCTGAACTTGGAAGAACTAGTGGGCCTGGCACCGCGTGGATCGGTGGATGTCGATCGAGGATGGTGCGAACGCCTATGGGAGGCCTGGCATCAAACTCCATTCCCTATGGTGGCGAGCCATGGCGACTACTGGGCGAGGAACATCTTGCTGGATGGCGAGGGTTGCGACATGTCAGTGCGCCAGGCGCAGGAGTTGCCAGGGGTCGTGGACTGGGAACACTATTCCGCGCAAACCCCATTCTTTCTCGATCTCTTTCATTTTCCGGTGACGTACGGGCTCAACTTCCCCTGGAACCGCCAGGGAAAGGTCGATTTGGAGGAAGCGTTAACGCGAACCTTCCTTGAGGAGAACATAGTGTCTCTCGAGGTTCGCCGATACTTTGGGCATTACGCTCGGAGAGCCGGTCTCGAAGGAAGCCTGGTATCAGATATGTTTCACATCTATTTGCTGAATCGGCTTCCGGAATACCGAGCGGAGGAAAGGGCTGTATGGCTGCGCCTACATCGCGCTTTGCTGAGCACGGACCGCTCCGTGTTCTCTGGCTGATCGACTCGCTCACCCTGGGAGGTGCGGAGTCTTTGGTGGCTGAGTTTACTGGGGCGCTCGATCCTCGACGCTTGAGTGTCCAGGTTTGCTGCCTCACAAGCATTGGCGACAATCCAATCGAGGAAGAGCTTTGGGCGCGAAAGGTCGCTTGCACGAATCTGAATTCACGCCATCTTCGAGATATTGGCGCGCTGAGGCGGCTGGTGGGTTTGGTACGCCGAGAACGCTTTGACCTCATTCATGCACACCTCACTTATGCAGCGATCTGGGGGGCGTTGGTATCCCGTTTCACCAAGGTACCCCTTCTGACGACGCTTCATGTCAAACCTTCCACCGATCCTGTTTGGAGTCGCGAGGGACTCCGCCATCGTCTGATGTGCATGCTTCTCAGTGTCTGGTGTGCAAGAGTCCTCGCGGTCTCGAACAGCCTCCGCCGCGCCTACGTTGAGACGAACCGGATAAAAGCTGAAAAGTTGATAGTTGTTCACAACGGGGTGAATTGTCGGGCGACAAAAAGCGTGACGGCTCCTCAGGGACTATCGCTGCGTCGGAGTCTGGGGATTCGAGAGGACGCACCCCTCGTCACGACGGTCTCGGTTCTGCGCGAAGGCAAAGGAGTCGAGGTGCTTTTGGAGGCTACGCGCCAGATCCTCGCGCATCACGGTGATGTTTCATTTCTGGTAGTTGGAGACGGTCCTATGCGTAAGAACCTCGAGGATGTCGCCCTTGCTTCGGGAGTGGGCGACCGGGTTCACTTCCTCGGTTTTCGCCGCGACATCCCGACCATCTTGCGAGCGAGCGATCTTTTTGTGTTGCCCAGCCTAGAAGACGCGTTTCCGACGGTATTGATGGAGGCCATGGCAGCCGAACTCCCGATTGTCGCTACCCGGGTGGGGGGCGTTCCCGAGATTATCGACGCCCCGGCGACGGGCCGACTGATCCCGGCCGGGGATGCAGATGCACTCGGACGGGCAGTGATCGATCTCTTGGGACGTCCGGAAGAGCGGACTGCCATGGGAGAGCGAGCGCGCCGACGGGCGGAGGACCATTTCTCCATCGAGGTCTGGTTGGAACGGTTGATGGCTGTTTATCTCGATGTCGTCTCCGAGCAGCCCATCCGTTCCCTCGTCCCAATCGGATAGTCATTGTGAGACTAGTGGTCGTAGAGTTCTCCGGTCGAGGTGGTATGATCCACTATGTCTACCAATTGTGCCGCGGACTAAGCGAGGCCGGGGCGGACGTGACGCTCGTCACCGATTGCAACTATGAGCTCGACGGCCTCCCGCACCCCTTTCGCGTCAACAAGCTCCTCCGACTGTGGGATGCAAGACCGCAGAGCGAAAGTTCACCACGTCGGCCGCTGCGGAAAAAGCTCCGCCGCTTTGCTCGAGCCTTCATTTACTACCGGGAGTGGATCCGGTTGATACTTTACCTGCGTCGGCAGCGTCCCGACCTGGTGCAACTCGGTGACCTCCGCTTCGCCTCAGATTATCCCTTCGTTCTGTTGTTGCGGTTCCTGGGGCTCAAGTTGATCGATATCTGCCACAACGTCCGCCCCTTCGCGCTGGGTGGCGGTGGAGCCGGGCTGTTCCGCCTGTCGCGATGGGAGCAACTCCTTTTCGAGAAAATCTACCAGAGCTGCGACCTGGTCGCGGTTCACTTCGAAGCCAACCGTCGCGAGTTCCTGTCGACGTTCGACGTCGAGCCCGATCGTGTTATTGCGATCCCACTCGGCAACGAGATGATTTTTGAGGAACTAAGAAATCCTTCCGCGAACGCGACACGTCTGCGCGAAGAGCTGAGCTTGTCCAGCGAGAACCAGGTGGTTCTGCTTTTCGGGACTCTTTCCCGCTATAAGGGCATCGAAGTGTTGTTAGAGGCATTCGCCATCGTTCGCCGAGCTGATATTCGGGCGCTGCTGGTTATCGCGGGGTTCGCCCTACCCGATTTTGATTTGAGCGCTATTTCTGCCCGCGTGCATGAGCTTCGTCTCGATGCCGTCGTTCGTATAGTTCCCAGGTACATCGAACCAGGTTGGGTGGCAGCTTGGATGGAGCTTGCAAACGTCGCAGTGTTTCCATACCGATTCGTATATCAAAGCGCCGCTCTTCAGGTCGCTCAGTCGCTCGGTGTGCCCGTGGTGGTGACGAATGTGGGGGCCATGGCCGAGGCCGTATCGGACAACGAGACGGGGTTGGTGGTTCGTTCTGAGGATGCGGCCGCGCTCGCCGAGGCCGTGCTGCGTATCCTCCATCAACCGGAGCTTGCGCACAGGCTATCGCGGCGTGCTGCCGAGAATGCGCGCACGCAATTCAGCTGGGGGCTAATCGCTCGCCGCCTACTCGACCGTTACCGCCTAGTCCTTGAAGATGGGCGAGTCAGGGTTCGATATCAACCAAAGGAAGGTCTGTAGCAGACCTTTTGACCTGAACTAGCATTTCGATGACCTACGACGTCTGGGCGAAGCGCAGATTCTTACTGATTCTGGTGGCGCTGCTCCTCGCGCGGCCGGCTCGAGCGCAGGAAGAACAACGCATCGAGACCGAGATACGATTGAACGCCATTGCGTACGGTAATTTCTTCCAGGTACCGGACGGTGCCGACAAGGAGAACGTGCAAGCAGCGGAAGCGCAGGCTCGCCTGACCTATGGGCTAGGCGAGAATCTCTCGACCAAAGTCTTCGGATACCTTAGCCTGACATCGTACAGACAATTCAATTCCTCCCCACGATTCGCGGGGGGGGTGATGCACGACAGCCGTCCGCACGCGGTTGAAGTCTCTGCCGAGCTGGAGCTGAATCAGCCCCAGGTAGACGTGGGCGATGGGCTCGATACTGCAGACACGATCAGTTTGGTTGGAGCGTATTCGTATCGTTTGACTCAGGACTGGGAGGCAAGCGCCGCTTTCCAATTTCGAGATCAATCGTTCGATCTGAGGCCTCGCAACGACAACCATATGTATAGCGCGGGACCTGCCTTGCGTTATCGAGGCTTTGGTTACAAGTTCTCTCCCGAGGTGGGCGCTTCCTGGGGAGACCGGAACGCTGTCGACAACAACGAGGATCTCTCGGAGCGCGATATTTTCCTCACGCTTAGGTTCATTCCCACACCACCGCTCTACATCAGCACAAGGCTGCGCCAACGTCACCGTGGCTTCTCGGTGCAGGAAGAAGACAGAAGCAACTTCGGTAGGATGGACGATCGCCTGCAATGGACCGTAATGGCGAGTTACCAGTTTACCCAGCACCTGGCAGCAAATCTCTATTATGCCTACACAGATGCCGATTCCACGCGCCCGAGCCGAGTCTTTACGACGAACCTCTTATCTGTCGGTGTGGCGTATGGCTTCTGAATCTAATCCTTCAACGTACCTTTTGCCAGGTCACTGGTTGTGAGCGTGTTACGAATCGCCAAAAGCCGGCGAGCGCTGCGGCGTTCGTAAAGCAGAAGTAAAAGACAGTGAACGGTATTCTGGGTTTGTGCCCGACACGGCTCAAGCGATAGCCTAGGAAAGCAACCGCGTAGAAGCTCGTCTGGCCGACCCAAAGGAGGCGATACAAGGGCATATCGAGTAACAGGAGATTGAGAAAGTAGACAACGACCAGCAGGAACGGGGTTGCAGCCCAACGCAGCACACGGTGGGAAAGATACTGCCAGAATACACGACCACGGAGCGGGTTGAGTAATCCGGGCATCCGCTGCATCGACTGAAACCCTCCCGCTGCGATGCGAACGCGCCGCTGCCACTCGGCGGCGAGGGAGGATGGGGCTTCTTCCACCGCCACCGCGTAAGGCTCGTAGACAACACGCCAGCCCCGCTCCACCAGCCGCATGGACATGATGAAGTCTTCGATGATCGAGTCCTCTTCGGGCGGTTCGAAGAGGTCGCGACGAACGGCGAAAAGCTCACCCGCGGCGCCCATGACCGAGCTGAGGGCGCTATCGCATTTCTTGAGGAAGGATTCATACCGCCAATAAAGACCTTCCCCCTCGCCGCGCACCTTTTTTTCACCTGCCACCGCTCCCACCTGTGGATCGGCAAAGTTCCGGACCATCAGCCGTAATGTCTCCGGCTGTAGCATGGTATTGGCGTCGGAGAACAAAATGATCTCGCTGTCGAGCTGGGGCGTCACCCGGTTGACAGCAGCAGCTTTGCCTTTCCGCTCGGGTTGGTGAAACAGGCTTACCCAGTCATTGGCGAGCCCCCTCACGATCTCTGGTGTCTCGTCCGTGGAGCCATCTGTTACGACGGCGATATCCATCGAATCCCGGGGATAGTCCAACGCCAAGCTGTTTTCTATTTTCTCGCCGATAACCGAGGCCTCGTTGTAGGCGGGGACAACGAGTGTCACCCTCGGCGTGATTTGCGCCTGTTTGACCGAGCGACGGAAATACCCAGCAAACAGGGCGACCAAGACAGGATACCCCAGAAACGTGTAGACGATGGTTGCAACAGCGAGCCAGAAGAACGTTTGAACGAGAACGATCACGGATTGAGGTCCCCTCGGTGTCGGACCAACCGAAGACGACGATAGGTTCCGGCCAGGCGTTCCAACGGATTCAGCAAACCAAAATCTTAGAAAGCCTAATGTTCCATCTCGAGGTCGGGTGGCCCCCGACTTCCTCGAAAGGTTGGACCGACATTCCACCAGCCGCCGACGGGCTGCCAAGAGTCAGGGGCTCGGGATGTTTGGTTTGAAGATCGTTTGAAACGACCGTCTTCGGTCCAGCTATCATGTTGATTTCAAGAGGGAAGACATCAATTGGTGCCGAAGCGGGGATTTGAACCCCGACCCTCGCAAGGAGGACTGCGCCCTGAACGCAGCGCGTCTGCCAGTTCCGCCACTTCGGCACTTCGGGAAGACGCCGTGGAGAGCCCATGATAGGAGCGCTTCAGTGCCCTGTCAACAAATGATGGTGCTATCCGCGTTTAGGGGTTGACGGCTGCGTGCTAAACTAGCGGCCGGTGTCCCCGCCGACCGATACGGAAATTCGCAGCCGGGCCCTAGAGATCTTGGCACGGCTCGGGCGTCCTACCAGCGAGAAGGATCTCCTCAAGATGCTCCGGGTCAAGGGGGAGGCCCGTCTCGCCGCCAAGCACGTGCTCGAGGAGATGGTTGCCGCGGGGAAGCTGGCCCGCACCCGGACCGATCGTCTCGGGCTTCCCGAAAAGATGGACCTCGTCGCCGGCCGCCTGGAGTGCAAGCCAGGGGGATTCGGCTTCGTGCGTCCCGATCGCAAGGGAGAGGTGGACATCTACGTGGCGGGAGCGGCGCTCGGGGAGGCGCTTCATGGCGATCGCGTCCTGGTCCATATCGATCATCGCAAGAACCGCTTTGGAAAGCCCGAGGGACACATCGTAGAGGTTCTGGAGCGGGCCTCCACGCGGATGGTTGGCCGTTTCGAAAAGGATGCGGAGGGGGCGCGGGTCATTCCCTTCGATGCCAACTTTCTGTACGAGGTGTTCGTCACTCATGGTGAGGAAGGGGGAGCCTACCCCGGGCAGATGGTGGTGGTGGAGCTGACCCGTTATCCCGGCCCCTTCCGGGCTCCGCTGGGGAAGGTGATCGACGTTCTGGGCCGGGCGGACGAGCCGGGCGTCGACGTTCGCGTGATCATCGCCAAGTACGGACTACCCGATCCCTTTCCCGAGGACGTGCTCCGAGAAGCCGAACGCATCCCGAGCGAAGTGTCCAGGGAAGTTATGAATGGTCGTACCGACTTCCGGAGCGAGGACATCGTCACCATCGACGGGGAGACGGCGAGAGACTTCGACGACGCGGTGCAGGTAGAGATCCTCGAGAACGGAAACTATCTCCTGGGAGTCCACATTGCCGACGTGGCGCACTACGTCGTCGAGGACAGCGCCCTCGATCGGGAAGCCCTGGAGCGCGGTACCTCGGTCTACTTCCCGGAGCGGGCGGTGCCCATGTTGCCGGAGCGCCTCTCGAATGGAATATGCAGCCTCAATCCGGGTGTGGATCGCCTGGTGCAATCGGTGCGCGTCGAGATCAGTCCAAAGGGTGGCATCGTCAAGTACGACCTCTACGACGGCGTGATCCGAAGTGCGGCGCGCATGACCTACACCGAAGTGCGGCAGATCCTGGTGGACGAGGATCCGGAGGTAAGAGAGCGCTACCGGAGTCTGGTGCCCCTCTTCGAGCGCATGCTCGGGCTTTACCAGATCTTGCGGGCTCGGCGGGAGAAGCGAGGCTCGATCGATTTCGATTTACCGGAGCCCGAGATCCTCCTGGACGTGGAAGGCCTGGTGACCGGGATTGTGGCGGCCGAGCGTAACGTCGCGCACCAGATCATCGAAGAGTTCATGCTCCTCGCCAATGAGGTCGTGGCCAGTCATCTTTCTCGAGTCGACGTGCCCAGCCTGTATCGCGTTCATGAAAAACCCGATGAAGACCGGGTCGAGGAGTTCGAGGAGTTTATCTCCGGTTTCGGCTACCGGCTGCGAACCAGCTCGGAACCCTTGAAGCCGAAGAGCTTCCAAAGGCTCCTCAAACAGATCGACGGAAAACCTGAGGAACGTTTGATTTCTTTCTTGATGCTGCGAACCATGAAGCAGGCGAGATACACCGCGGAGAACGTCGGGCACTACGCCCTGGCGGCTCCCATCTATACACACTTCACCTCACCCATCCGGCGTTACCCCGACCTGGTCGTTCATCGTCTCCTGCGGGAAGTACGAACGAAGGGCGTGCCGTTGGCCGAGACGCAGCAAGAGACGGAGGCC
>Ga0209619_10001444_pt1 | contig 17470 bp, 31 predicted proteins | sample Rifsed16ft3_FD_184011 | JGI IMG/M metagenome (GOLD analysis project Ga0209619, IMG submission 184011) | Soil microbial communities from Rifle, Colorado, USA - sediment 16ft 3 (version 2) | ecosystem: Environmental > Terrestrial > Deep subsurface > Rock core/Sediment | place: Rifle, Colorado... | reverse complement strand
TCATGTCGTTGGGCCCGTACCCTTGCCAACAAAGACCGAACGGTTTACAATTCGGCGCTCGACATTTATAGACAAGGACTCGCATGAGCATTATGAAATTCGCACACATAATCGCTTGATCGATGTTCTTGATCCAGACTCGAAGACAATCGACATGTTGATGCGGTTGAACTTGCCAGCGGGTGTGGATATCGAGATAAAAATCTAATTGGTCGTGAACGGAGAGTAGAGACCGGCTTGATCGTCTCTACTCTCTAATTTCGACAGCGCAAGAACGGTACTGCTCGGGACTTCAAAAAACTGCGCGTCCCGCCAGACTGTTTACTGCGTTGCCCGGAGATGATGCAGTCGAAGCCCCGACTGACAGTCTCACTAAATTTCCTTGAAGGAGAAAATAGAGCATGTTAAAAGGGCTTATTGGAAAGAAGATCGGCATGACCCAGATCTTTGATGAGCAAGGCGTCGCGTATCCTGTGACGGTCATCGAAGCTGGGCCATGTTACGTTACACAGGTGCGCAATCAGGAACGGGATGGGTACGCCGCGATCCAACTTGGATTTGGTGAGGTTCATCCCAAGAAATTGGCGGCTGGTGAACTGGGTCATTTGAAGGCCAGTGATTTGCCTCCCATGCGTTTTATACGCGAGTTCCGTTCAAAGGAGGCCGTCAGCGTTGGCGATAAATTGACAGTCGACATCTTTGCAATCGGCGAACACGTCGATGTGGTTGGCACCAGCAAGGGTAAAGGATTTGCCGGTGTGGTAAAGCGCCATCACTTCAAAGGTGGAAAAAAGACACATGGTCAGTCCGATCGCCATCGAGCACCTGGTTCGCGCGGCGCTGGTACAACACCGGGACGTGTCTTTAAGAACGCACGAAGTGCCGGGCATATGGGCAACGAACGTGTCACCGTCCAGGCCTTAAAGGTGGTACTGGTGGATGCTGAGCGTAATTTGCTTGGTGTTCATGGTGCGGTGCCCGGAGGAAAAGGTGGCCTGGTAGTAATCAAAGAAGCTCGAAAGCAATAATCGCTGAGGAAATTGGACAAGGTAACCATGAAAGTAGATGTTCTGAATATAAAAGGCGAGAAGCTTCGTGAGGTTGAACTTCCCTCAGCGATCTTTGAAGCCCCAATAAATATCGATTTGATGCATCAGGCCTATACCCGTCAGATGGCGAATGCACGGCTTGGCACACACGAGACAAAGGTGCGAAGTGAAGTTGCTGGTGGTGGTGCAAAACCATGGAAACAAAAAGGTACGGGTCGTGCGCGTCAAGGTTCGCGCCGTGCAGCACAGTGGGTGGGTGGTGGACGTATTCATACGCCACATCCTCGTAGTTATGAGCAGCGTATGCCGAAAAAGATGCGCCAGGCCGCGCTTCGCTCTGCGTTGTCAGCAAAAGCCGCCGATGCAGGCGTGGTGGTGGTGGATGACTTAAATCTTGTTGAGCCAAAGACCCGTCTCATGGCGGAGGCTCTGACCAATCTTGTAGGTAATGCCACAGTGCTTGTGCTTTTGCCTGAGAAGGATCAATCCTATGAAATTGTCATGCGTTCAGCGGATAATCTTGTAGACGCAAAGGTCCTGCTGGCAGGCTATCTGAATATTCGTGATTTGTTCGGATATGATAAGTTGGTGTTGCCAGTGAAAGCATTGGACGCCTTGGTGGCGAATCTGGGATAGGAGAACGATGTGACTACCATTTATGAAGTCCTTCGCCGCCCGCTGGTCACTGAAAAATCAAGTTACCAGTCTGGCAGATTAAATCAGTATTCATTTATTGTTGCGGATAGCGCCACGCGAACACAGGTCAAGGATGCAATTGAAACACTCTATGACGTGAGTGTCGTGCGCGTGAATATTATCAATTCCCCGGCCAAACGTGGACGCCGCCTTCGCAGTCGTCGCCTGCTGGTCCGCAAGCCTGGATACAAGAAGGCTATTGTTACCCTGGCTGAGGGGCAAACACTTCAAATATTTGAAGGGGTGCAGTGATGGCTGTAAAAAAATATAAACCAGTAACCCCGGGCACCCGCGGGATGACCGGTTATACCTTTGAAGAAATTACCAAGTCCAAGCCGGAACGTTCACTCATTGTGCCATTGCGAAAGAGTGGCGGGCGCAATACTTACGGGCGCATCACCGTTCGTCATCGCGGCGGTGGGCACCGACGCTTTATCCGCTTGGTGGATTTCAAACGCGACAAGCGCGATATCCCTGCGAGGGTCGCCGCGATCGAGTATGACCCGAATCGCACAGCCCGCCTTGCGCTGCTGAACTACGCCGATGGTGAGAAGCGCTACATTGTCGCTCCGGTAGATCTGAAGGTTGGCGATACAGTTATGGCTGGCGCGAGAGCCGAGATCCGTTCAGGAAATGCGCTTCCAATTACCAACATCCCGGTCGGTACCTTGATCCATAACATTGAGTTCAAGGCGGGGCGCGGTGGCCAGCTGGTTCGCTCTGCCGGTGGGGCAGCCCAGTTGCTCGCAAAAGAAGGCGATTTCGCGCAAATCCGTATGCCCTCAGGTGAAGTTCGTTTGATCCACCAAGTCTGTTATGCGACCGTTGGTCAAGTCGGAAACCTTGATCATGGTAACGTCAAACTTGGTAAGGCAGGCCGGAAACGCCATAAAGGCATCCGCCCAACTGTACGCGGCTCAGCAATGAGCCCGCGCGATCACCCCCACGGTGGTGGTGAGGGCCGTCAGCCGATCGGTTTGCCAGGCCCGAAAAGCCCGTGGGGTAAACCCACGCTGGGCTATAAGACCCGCCGTAACAAGAAAACTGACAAGTATATTGTGCGTCGTCGCAGCAAGACGAACCGCTAACCGATACAGAGGTACGATATGTCAAGATCATTGAAAAAGGGCCCGTTTATCGAGCCCAAACTTTTGAAGAGAATTGAAGCGATGAACCAGAAGGGTGAGAAGAAGGTGCTGCGCACGTGGAGTCGCGCCAGCGTCATCTTCCCTCAGATGGTTGGACATACGATCGCTGTGCACGATGGACGCCGTCACGTTCCGATCTACATCACCGAAAACATGGTCGGCCATCGATTGGGCGAATTCGCCCCCACGCGCACATTCCGCGGCCACATGGCCGGCGAGAAAGCCGCGCCAGCGTAGACCCAGGAGAATGAACAATGCATGATATTCAGGCACACTTACGTTTTCTCCCAATGTCTGCCCAGAAGGTTCGGCTTGTGGTCGATCTGGTGAGAGGCAGAGATGCAAATGAAGCGCTGGAAATGCTGCGGTTCGTTCCCAAGGCCGCTGCGCTCCCGGTCCGAAAATTGCTGGCTTCTGCTGTAGCGAATGCAGAGGAGAATTTTGGCGTCAGCCGCGATGAACTGTATGTTGCCAAGATCTTTGCCGACGAGGCTCCCACTCGCAAATGGCGTCGTTTTGGTGCACGCGGACGCTTCAAGCCGATACTACGCCGCAATTCACATGTTACTGTCGTCTTGCGTGAGCGCGGGGCGTAGCTGGAGAACAAGGAGAAATAATGGGTCGTAAAGTTCATCCGATTGGTATGCGACTTGGTATTAATCAGGGCTGGCAAGGCCGCTGGTTTGCCGAAGGTTCGCAGTATCGCCAGCAGTTGCATCAGGATTTTGCCATTCGCAGCCTGCTCATGGGAATCGAATCCAAAGGTGGTGCGGCTAAAAACACTGATGTTCACAGACTTCGCAAGGATTTGCCTGATTCCATCAAGAATCGCAAGGCAGGAATCTCGCGCATTGAAGTGGAGCGCTATCCTGGAAAAATCCGAGTTGCCATTCATACTGCCAAGCCTGGTATTTTGATCGGTCGTAAAGGTGAAGGTGTGAAGAAGATCCGTCAGGGTCTCGAAACTCTTGTCGGCAAAAAAGTGGATCTTGATATCAAGGAAATCAGTTCTCCTGATACAGATGCCATGCTGGTGGCGAGAAATATTGCTGATCAGCTTGAGCGACGCATTGCTTATCGTCGGGCGATGAAGCGCGCCATCCAGCAGGCGATGAAACAGGGTGCCGAAGGCATCAAGATCATGGTAGGTGGTCGTTTGGGCGGTGCGGAAATGTCGCGCGATGTGTGGTTGCGTGATGGACGTGTCCCTCTGCAAACCCTGCGCGCCAATGTGGATTTTGCAAAGGCAGAAGCCGGGACGACATACGGCCAAATCGGCGTGAAGGTATGGATCTACAAAGGCGAAGCAATGCCTGAAGTGGAAGAAAAGGTCGAGGCAACCGAAGGCGTATACGTGAGCAAGTAGCCACGGATACCGGTTGTCTTTTGAAGAGGTAGTCATTATGTTGATGCCAAAACGTGTAAAGTGGCGCAAGCAAATGCGCGGCCGTATGCGAGGCAAAGCCTTGCGCGGCGCAGAAGTAAGTTTCGGCGAATTTGGTTTGCAGGCGCTGGAACCGGGTTGGGTGACCGCGCGGCAGATCGAAGCGGCACGCAGAACCATCGTCCGGGAAATGAAGCGTCGCGGCAAGGTCTGGATTCGTATTTTCCCGGCCAAGCCGTATACGCACAAACCGCCTGAAACTCGCATGGGATCCGGTAAGGGAAATGTTGAATACTACGTGGCTGTAGTCAAGCCGGGCCGCATCATGTTTGAGGTGGGTGGACTGGATGCCGGAACCGCCGTGCAAGCGCTCAAGAATGCCCAGTATAAGTTCGCGATCAAGACCAAGATCGTGGCCCGTCATGAAGCAGGAGAGCAGGCATGAAGTCGGTGAAAACCAGTGAATTGAGAAATCTGAAATCGGGCGAAATCGAGACGAAGCTGACAGACGCCCAGGAAGAGTTGATGAAACTGCGTTTCCAGCAGGTGACAGGTCAATTGACCGATACCAGCCGTCTGCGCATTTTGAGGCGTGAAATTGCTCGAATGCAAACCATCGTGCGCGCACAGACAACGGCTGAAGCTGTGGAAGGTGAAGCATGAACAATCGTCGTCGCATGACTGGTGTAGTCACCAGCAACAAAATGACAAAGACAGTTGTGGTTGAGATCACACGTGTGTTCCGCCATCCGCTGTACCGCAAGGTTGTTCACTCCAGCAAACGTGTGAAGGCTCACGATGAGATCGGTTGCGAGGTTGGTGACCAGGTTCAAATCGTTGAGTCGCGCCCAATCTCACGTGATAAACACTGGGTCGTGGAAAACATTGTCAAGCGCGAGATTCGTACGGCCGATACCGGGGTTGCTGATCTGAAGGTGGAGGTAAGCGATGATTCAGCATGAGTCTCGTCTGAAGGTTGCTGATAACTCCGGCGCTCGTGAATTGTTGGTCATTCATGTGTTGGGTGGTTCCACTCGTCGGTATGGAAGTATTGGCGATATGGTAGTTGCCACCGTGAAATCCGCAACTCCGCAAGGCGGAGTGAAGAAAAGCGAAAAGGTACGTGCTGTGATTGTTCGCTGTTCAAAGGAATGGCGCCGGGAAGACGGTTCCCACATTCGCTTCGATGATAACGCTGCGGTCATCCTGGATGCCGATGGCGTGAACCCAAGAGGCACCCGCATTTTTGGTCCTGTTGCCAGAGAGCTGCGTGAAAAGGGATTTATGAAGATTGTTTCACTGGCCCCGGAAGTGTTGTAGGCTTAGGAGAGTACTTAGGTATGAAAGTCAAGATTCGTAAGGGTGATACCGTAGAGATCATTAGCGGACGCCTTGAAGATAAAGGCAAGCGCGGTGAAGTGATCAACGTTTTACTGGATGACCGCCGTGTTGTTGTTCAGGGTGTGAACATCCGCACCAAGCATCAGAAACAGGTGCAGACGCAGGCCGGTCGCAACCTCAATCCGGGTCGAATCCAGTTTGAGGGACCGATCGACATCTCGAATGTCATGCTCGTATGCCCGAAATGTGGTGAGTCTACCCGCGTTGCCGTCCAGCGCGATGAAGACGGAGCCCGCCGCGTTTGCAAGAACTGTCAGGCATTAATTGATTAGCCGCGGAGTGATGTGAAATGAATAGAATGCAGGAAAGATATAACACAGAAATTGTCCCGGCTCTGCGCAAGGCGTTCGATCTAAAGAACATTATGCAGGTGCCTCGTATCGAAAAGGTCGTGGTTAATATTGGCATGGGTGAGGCATTGGATAATCCCAAGGCTCTCGAATCGGCCGTATCTGACCTTACCATTGTTACCGGCCAAAAACCGGTCATGACCAAGGCGCGCAAAAGCATCGCGAATTTCAAACTGCGTGAAGGACGTTTGATCGGAACCAAAGTTACTCTGCGTGGCGAGCGCATGTGGGCTTTCCTTGACCGTTTGTTGAGTACGGCCCTTCCACGTGTACGCGATTTTCGCGGCGTATCTGTGAATGCTTTTGATGGCCGCGGCAATTACACACTGGGCCTGCGTGACCAGTTGATCTTTCCGGAGATCGAGTATGACAAAATCGATAAACTGCGCGGCATGGAGGTTACGATTGTGACCACTGCCAAAGACGACGACCAGGCGCGCGTTCTGTTGCAGATGCTTGGTATGCCGTTCAGCAGGAAGGAAGCGTAAATTATGGCGAAGAAATCTATGCAATATCGCGAAGCACGTCGGAAGCATGAGAACCAGGTACGGAATCGCTGTGTTCGCTGTGGACGCCCACGCGGCTATATCCGCCGCTTTGGTTTGTGCCGTATTTGTTTCCGTGAACTGGCGCTGCAGGGCAAAATCCCTGGCGTTACGAAGGCTTCGTGGTAATCGGGTGGAGGTGATTGTATGACTATTATTGATCCGATCGCTGATATGTTGACCCGCATCCGTAATGGCGTGTTGGCCGGCCATTCCCTGGTCGCAATGCCCAGTTCGAAACTCAAAGTTGAGATCGCCAAGATCATGAAGGCTGAAGGCTATCTCGAAGGATTTGAAGTGGTCGAAAGCGAGCAATTGCCCCAGAAGGTGCTGCGTCTGAAAATCAAGTATGTAGGCGAGCGACGCGAACGACGCCCTGTCATTACAGGGATTGAGCGTGTAAGCAAGCCAGGACGCCGGGTTTATACCAAAAAGCAGGAAATCCCCTGGGTGCTTTCAGGTATTGGTGTTGCAATTCTCTCAACACCCAAAGGTGTTATGACTGGTGCTCGCGCCCGCCAATTGGGCGTGGGTGGCGAGATCCTTTGTAAAGTGTGGTAGAAGGCAGGAGGTAAAAAGTGTCTCGCATTGGACGTTTACCAGTGGATGTTCCGAGTGGTGTGCAGGTTAATGTGCAGGGCTCGAATGTCCTTGTGAAGGGACCGAAGGGCGAACTTCAGCGTACATTTTCATCGCTGATTGGCATCGCGTTGGAAGATGGACAGGTTGTTGTGACGCGCAAATCAGATCATCCTGCTGAACGTGCGTTACACGGCACCACGCGTGCTCTCATCGCGAACATGGTCCGCGGTGTTAGTACGGGTTTTGAGGTTGTGCTGGTAGTGGATGGCGTCGGTTATCGCTCTGAAATGAACGGCAAGAACCTTGTTTTGCATGTTGGTTATTCACATCCGATAACAGTGGAACCACCCGCCGGCATTGCTTTCGAAGTTGATCAAAAAGCCCGCCAGATCAAGGTGCTTGGGTTTGATCGTGAAATCGTTGGTCAGACCGCGGCGGAGATCCGCCGCGTACGCCTGCCCGAGCCATATCATGGCAAAGGCATACATTATGCTGGCGAGAAGATCCGCCGCAAAGCCGGTAAGGCTGGGAAAGGAGCCAAGTAAGCATGGCTAACAAGTCTCGTTCTGTTGCCCGGGCGCGGCGACATGTGCGTGTGCGCAAAAATTTGACGGGAACAGCGGAACGTCCGCGTTTGAACGTTTACCGCAGTTTGTCGGCGATTTATGCGCAGGTGATCGACGATCAGGCAGGTCATACTCTGGTGTCCGCCTCAACCGTGGACCATGATCTGCGCGAAAAAGTGAAAGGCTTGAAGAAATCCGAACAAGCCAAACTGGTCGGTCAGACAATTGCTGAGCGGGCCAAAAACAAGGGGATTCAATCCATTGTTTTTGACCGCGGTGGTTATCGTTATATTGGACGCATCAAGGCTCTTGCAGATGGCGCGCGCGAAGGCGGCCTGCAGTTTTAGGCTTGAGTGGAGAAAGAAATGGCAGAATACCAAAATACTGAACAAAAGGGCTATGAAGCGCAGGATCAGTTCGAAGAGCGCGTTATTGAAATTGCACGTGTTGCAAAAGTTGTAAAAGGTGGCCGCCGTTTTCAATTCCGTGTGACAGTGGTGGTTGGCGACAAGCGCGGCACCATTTCCATGGGCGTTGGCAAGGCAAACGCTGTGCCGGATGCAATGCGCAAAGCTTCTGAGCGGGCTCGCAAAAATATGCGCGTTGTCAATCTGCAAGGCACGACCATTCCTCATGAAGTGCTGGGCAAGGTGGCCGGTGCGCGCGTGATGCTCAAGCCTGCTTCTCCTGGTACTGGCGTAATCGCTGCAGGCGGCGTTCGTGCTGTGCTCGAAGTGGCTGGAGTGCGCGACATCCTGACCAAGTCCCAGGGCAGTGCGAACGTTTTGAATGTAGTTCAGGCAACATTCGACGCTCTTGAGCAGTTGAAGTCTCCTCAGGAGGAGGCAGCTCGCCGAGGCAAGAACGTCAATGACCTGCTGCCGTTCTGGGAACGGAGGAAGCAAAATGCCTAAGAAGGAAGCTGGCAACAAAACTTTGCGCGTGACCCTGGTTCGCAGTCCCATTGGTTACACAAAGGATCAAAAGGCAACTGCACGCGCACTTGGTCTTCGACGCATGCATCAGACTGTTGAACATAAGGATAACCCGGCTCTGCGCGGGATGATCCAAAAAATCATTCACCTGGTTCAGGTGGAAGAGTAGGTAAGGAACGATGAAACTACACGATCTTGTGCCCAATCCGGGCTCCAAGAAGAATCGAAAGCGTGTTGGGCGTGGTATTTCCGCGGGACAGGGTAAAACTGCCGGGCGCGGAACCAAAGGTCAGGGCGCGCGTTCGGGCGAGGGTGGTCATCTCTATCGGCAGGGCGGGAACCTGCCCTTCTACCGCCGCCTGCCGTTTATGCGCGGTCAGGGTTTTACACCTCGCAATCAGGTGGTCTACAATGAGGTGAATTTGGATCAACTGGCTGAATCATTTAAAGCGAGTGAGGAAGTGACTCCTGAGACATTGCAGAAAGCCCATTTGCTTCGAGACCCGCGCAATCCCATCGTCATTCTGGGACGCGGTGAAATGAATGTCGCGCTCAAAGTGTGCGCCCATCGTGTCAGCGCCGGCGCCAAAGAAAAGATTGAGAAAGCCGGCGGCAGTGTCGAGTTGATCAGCTAAACGCGATCTGAGAGGAAGATTCTGATATGCCTGAAAAGAAACAATCCGCCTGGCGCTTTCTGTGGAGATCGCAGGATATTCGAAGCAAATTGCTTATCACACTGGGTATCTTGATTCTGTTCCGTATTGCGGCAAATGTGCCTGCACCTGGCGTCGATCGTGATGCATTGGCAGCCTTCTTTCAAACCCAGGGCGGAACGGGAGGCTTTTTAGGTTTCTTGAATTTGCTTTCCGGCGGCACGATTGCCAATTTTTCGCTTCTGTCGATGGGTGTCTATCCTTATATTACTGCGCAGATTATTTTGCAGTTGTTGATCCCCATTATCCCCGCTTTGCAAAGGCGTATGCAGGAGGATCAGCGTGAAGGGCGCCGCTGGATGGAAAAGTGGACTTATTACCTGGCTGTCCCCATGGCGATGCTTTCAGCAATAGGTCAGATCAACATTTTTAACTCCCTGGCTCAACAACCTGTCATTGCGTTTGGTTTTACCGAGGGATTACGGTTACAGTCAGTTACAACTTTGCTGGTCATGACTGCGGGAACGATGTTCGCCATCTGGCTGGGTGAATTGATCTCGGAATATGGCATCCGGGGTCAGGGGCTGTCCCTTGTCATCTTTGCAGGCATCGTATCCCAGATCCCATCGAATCTCGGTGCGCTTTGGCTGGATGAACAGAATCGCCTGACACTGATTGCCGCGATGTTGATCGTGATTGTGGTTACCGTGATCGCGATTGTCTATGTGCAGCAGGGACGCCGCAATGTTCCGATCATGTATCCTCAAAAGAGCCAGGTGTTCTACGCGATCCAACGAGGCAAGTCGGTGAGGATGCCTCAGCCCCATTTGCCGTTGATGGTGAATCTTGCAGGAATGATCCCATTGATCTTTGCCGGGGCAATTCTGCAGTTCCCGGCCATTGTTGCCAGTTATTTTGTCGGGTCACAAACCGAATGGGTAAGCCAGTTCTCGACCGGTGTTCAGGACTTCTTTAATGCGACCGGCACCAATTCATGGGGATACTGGGTTCTGTATTTCCTGATGGTCGTGAGCTTCACCTATTTCTATACCACGGTGATCTTTGAACAGCAGAATTATGGAGACAACCTGAAACGCTCCGGCGCTCAGATCCCGGGTGTACACAGTGGCACGGCGACTCAAAAATATCTGAGTCGCATCCAAAGCCGTATCACTTTGCCGGGCGCGTTGCTGTTAGGGGCTGTGGCAATCATGCCGTTTCTCTTGCAGTTGATCTTGCCTGCTGCTGCCGGCAGCGCAGGATTATTCCTGGTCTCATCTTCAGGTTTGCTCATTGTAGTCGGTGTTGTTCGTGATACGTTCATGAACATCGAAGCCGAACTTAAGTTACACGGTTATCAGGAAAAATTGCTCATCAGCTAGGAGCGTTCATGCCGTCCTTCATCGTCCTTCTTGGCCCTCCTGGTGTTGGTAAGGGAACGCAGGCAAAAACCTTATCTGAACGGACCGGCCTGGCGCACATATCTTCAGGTGACCTGTTCCGCGAGAACATTAAGAACCAGACGGAGCTGGGAAAACTTGCGCAGACCTATATGACCAGGGGCGAGCTGGTGCCAGACGATGTTACGATTGCGATGATACGGGAGCGCCTCGGTCGTCCGGATAGTGAATCTGGTGCCATTTTGGATGGTTTTCCTCGCACCCCGGCGCAAGCGGAAGCACTGGATGTCATGCTTCAGGAATTTAACGGTCGTGTGGATGCTGTGCCATATATCACTGCAAGGGAAGATGTCTTAATTGAGCGATTAAGTGGCCGTTGGACATGCCGTGCAAAGGGTCACATATTTAATCAGAAATCCAATCCACCGCAGGTTGCTGGCACATGTGATTTCGATGGATCAGAACTTCATCAACGTGATGATGATAAGGCTGAAACTGTGAAGCGAAGGATTCAAGTCTATCTGGACCAGACTTCACCGTTGATATCGCATTATCGTCATCAGGGTAAATTAATTGAAATTGATGGGACGCAATCCATCGAGCAGGTCACACAGGCCCTGATGGATGCACTAAAAAAGTATTCATCATGAGTTGGGCTCGCCAGATCCACCTAAAAACCCCGGCCGAACTTCAGACGATGCGTGAAGCCGGGCGAATCAATGCAAGTGTGCTGGCGAATGTAAAAGCACTTTTAAAACCGGGTGTTTCCACTGCTGACCTCAACGCGGCTGCTGAGGAAGTGCTGAGGAAACACGGATGTGTATCGCCGTTCAAGGGATATGGCCATCCACCTTTTCCTGCTTCGATCACGGTAAGCATTAACCGGGAACTTGTTCATGGAATTCCGAGCAGGAGTCGTAGACTCAAAGCCGGCGATATTGTCTCGGTGGATTGCGGAACCGTGCTTGACGGCCTGGTGGCAGACTCGGCGTTTACCGGCGCGGTGGGAGAGATTTCTCCCGAAGCGTGGAAACTGCTTGAAGTCACGAAAGGCGCGCTCGACGCTGCCATTGAAAGGATGTGCGTGGGCAATCGTACAGGTGACATTGCTGCAGCCATCCAAAACCATGTCGAGAGCAACGGCTTTTATGTGACGCGTGAATACACAGGCCATGGAGTTGGAAGGCAAATGCACGAAGGCCCGCAGGTCCCGAATTATGGAAAGCCTGGTTCAGGTATGCCTTTGAAAGCAGGTATGACGATTGCCATTGAACCGATGGTGCTTGTAGGAACGGCAGCAACACGCGTCCTGCCAGACCAATGGACTGTAGTATCTGCAGACGGATCATTGACAGCGCATTTTGAACATTCGATCGCTGTCACCGAAGGAGAACCTCTCATCCTGACTGTCCAATGATCCTATGTGATATTTAGCATTAACTGGACGAAAGAAATAGAAGCGTGTATAATCCAAACCTTGGCTATACGTTGTGGCAGTTGTAAGTAAGGAGTATTTCTGTTATGAAAGTATCACCGTCAATACGGAAGCGCTGCGCCAAATGTAAAGTCGTTCGGCGCAAAGGCAGATTGTTCATTATCTGCGAAAATCCAAAACACAAACAACGACAGGGTTAGTGTGAACTATGGCGAGAATTGAAGGTGTTGATCTTCCCCGCAACAAGCGGGTGGAAGTTGGCCTGACCTACTTGTATGGAGTTGGGCCGACGCGCGCACGCGCGATCCTGGCTTATACCAAGGTAAATCCTGACATACGTGTGAAGGATTTGTCCGAGGCTGATGTTGCCGCGATCCGCGAATACATCGGCAAGAATTACAAAGTGGAAGGCGATCTGCGCCGCGAAGTTCAGATGAGCATCAAGCGCTTGATCGAAATTGGATCTTACCGCGGTCTGCGCCATCGTCGCAATTTACCGGTTCGCGGTCAGCGGACCCGTACGAATTCCCGTACCCGCAAAGGCGTCAAGAAGACTGTCGCCGGGCGCGGACGCCGCCGCGGCACGAAGAAATAAGAGTTTGGAGAAACTATGGCTCAAAGTGTACGTTCTACGCGCCGGACTTCAGGCGCCAAAAAAGCCAGGCGTGCATTGTCCTCCGGGCAGGTGCATATTTTTGCTTCCTTCAATAATACGATTGTCACCGTTACAGATACGGAAGGCAATACAATAGCGTGGGGCAGTGCGGGCTCGGCTGGTTTCAAAGGTTCTCGTAAGAGCACGCCTTTTGCCGCGCGCCTCGCAGCTGAACAAGCTATCAAAGCCGCACAGCAACTGGGTATTCAGGAAGTGGATTTATTTGTCAAGGGTCCTGGCCCTGGGCGTGAAAATGCAATCCGTGCCGTGCAGGCAATGGGAATGAGAGTCCGCTCAATTTCTGATATTACACCGGTGCCGCACAATGGCTGTCGTCCGCCCAAGAAGCGCCGCGTGTAGTTTGTTCTAGAGGAAAGTAATTTATGTCGAAATATATTGGTCCGGTTTGTAAACTTTGCCGTCGTGAAGGCGAAAAGCTCTATCTCAAAGGCGAGCGCTGTTTCACACCGAAATGTGCGATCGAAAGACGAGCCTTTGCGCCCGGTCAACATGGACGCACAGGAAACCGCAGAGGTGGGAGTCGCAGTGGTCGCGAGTCCGATTACTTGCGTCAGTTGCGCGCCAAGCAGCGTGCCAGACGCGTTTATGGCGTTTTGGAGCGCCAGTTCCGCCGTTATTATGAAGTTGCCCTTCAGCGTCGCGGCCTGACTGGTCTAAATCTGCTGCAGATCCTCGAGTCACGCCTGGATAATGTGGTCTACCGTCTCGGGTTTGCTTCCAACCGTGCGCAGGCTCGTTTGCTGGTGACCCATGGTCACTTCATGGTGAACGGTCGCCGTACGGATGTGCCCTCCATGCTTCTCAGGGAGGGTGATGTTATTGCAGTACGCGATGGTTCACGCAGCCTGGAATATTTCAAAGGGCTGGGCGATCTGGCGGATGCCCGCACATCTCCAAGCTGGCTGAACCGTGACACAAAGCAGTTGTCCGGTGAAGTTCAGCGCCTTCCCGAGCGCGCTGAAATGGACGGCTTCCTGAACGAACAGCTCATCGTTGAATACTACTCACGGTAGTATCGAGATTGCTGGAGCTGGTGAGATTCTTCATCCAGCGAATTTTCTACTGTATCTTACAGGGAGAGGTGGACCGTGACGAGTATCACGAATATGGTTATGCCGAAAATCGAGCGCGAGGCTGAAGCTCGGAATTATGGCAAATTTGTTATCAGCCCCCTTGAGCGCGGATATGGTGTGACGCTGGGGAACACTCTGCGCCGCGTCCTGCTCTCGTCATTAGAGGGCTCGGCTGTCACATCCATTCGTATTGCGGATGTGCTGCATGAGTTTAGCGATATACCCGGCGTTCGCGAGGATGTCATCCAGGTGACCTTGCAGGTCAAGCAACTGCGCCTGAAACTGGATGGTGTGGATAGCACTCGCATGCATCTGGAAGTACGCGGCGAAGGCACAGTGACGGCAGCAGATATTATCACACCTGCTGAGGTCGAAATCGTCAATCCGGAACTGTATCTCTTCACTGTGGACAGTCCCAAGACCAAACTCGATCTGGAATTCACAGTGGAGCGCGGTCGCGGGTATTCACCCGCCAACGAGCGGAGCGGACACATGCCCATCGGTGAATTGCCGATTGACGCAATTTATAGCCCGGTCAAGCGCGTAAACTGGGAAGTGATATCAGCCCGCGTCGGCCAGAGCACGAACTACGACAAGCTCGTTCTCGAGATATGGACCGACGGGACGCTTTCCCCGGAGAGGGCGCTTAGTACTGCAGCCAAGCTTGTGATCGATCATTTGCGATATATCGCGGGAGTCAGTGAAGAGACACTGGCAATCACCATCGAAAAGGAAACCAGCGGCAGTCGGCTGACCAGCGAGCTGGCAGACACGCCGGTGGAGGCACTTGATCTTTCAGTTCGCGTCTTCAATTCGCTCAAACGAACGGGTATCACGACTGTGGGCGATGTGCTCGACCTCCTTGAAAAAGGCGAGACGGCAGTCATGTCCATCCGTAACTTTGGTGAGAAAAGCCTGGATGAATTGCGCCAGAAAATGCGTGAAAAGGGCTACCTTAAAGATGAGATGAGTTCTGCGGAGTAATTTGCAATGCGACATCAAGTATCCGGTTATAGGCTTGGGCGAACGACGGGTGCACGCCTCGCTCTTCGCCGCAATCTAATAAAACAATTCTTTACGCATGAGCGTATCCAAACCACGCGCGCCAAAGCGGCCGCGATCCGTGGTGAAGCTGAGCGCCTGATCACGATTGCGCGCAACAGTGCAGAGGCCAGCGACGCGGAAAAGGTGCATGCCCGCCGTTTGGTCATCTCCAAGCTCGGAGATAACCAGGTGATTAGCAGGCTGTTCGATGAAATTGCCCCGCGTTTCGCCAACCGCAACGGTGGCTATACCCGTATGCTGAAGCTCGGCCCGCGCATGGGTGATTCAGCTGAGATGGTGATTTTGGAATTGGTTGAAGAATAAAGTAGGAACGGCTTCAGCCGTTCTTCTTGGCGACTGAAGTCGCTACTACAATGGCACGTTACCAATTGACTCTTGCCTACGACGGCACCGACTTTTTCGGAAGCCAGCGACAGGCAAAATCCAGAACTGTGCAGGGCGAACTCGAAAAAGCCCTGTGTAAACTGGGATGGACTGGACGCTCGGTCATCCTGGCCGGGCGAACGGACAGAGGCGTTCACGCGACGGGTCAGGTTGCTGTGGTGGACCTTGACTGGCCTCATCCTGACAACGACCTCGTCCACGCTTTGAACGCGGATTTGCCCGCTGACATGGCTGTGAAGGAAGCCCGGACGGTTCATGCAAAGTTCCATCCGCGTTTTGATGCACAATCACGCCGCTATCGTTACAAGTTGTTCTGCCAGCCAATACGGGATCCAATCCGTGAACGTTTTGCCTGGCGGATATGGCCCGAAGTAAACGGTGAAATTTCTGCAAACGCCGCGAATCTTTTTCTCGGTATGCACGATTTTTCTGCCTTCGGTTCCCCGACCACTCCCAAGGGCACGACCGTGCGGACTGTGATGAAAGCTGAATGGATGCAAGCGGAACAGGATGAGTGGCAGTTCGAAGTGCAAGCCGATGCCTTTTTATATCGGATGGTGCGGAGACTGGTCTTTGTCCAGGTGGCCGTTGCGCAGGGAAAATTTTCAACTGAGGCCATCGCCCGCTCTTTAGCGCAGCAAGCCAAGGCTGGATCCCGAAGCGAAATTCCCGCGGGCCTGGCGCCCGCGCACGGACTGACGCTGGTCGAAGTGGCGTATCCACATTTAGAGTCAATTGGTCAATAAGATTAGAAACGGAGATCAGAAAGTGTACAAGTCGTACTATCCGAAAGCAAGCGAAATCGAACGCAAGTGGGTGCTTGTGGATGCCAGTGGTCAGATCCTGGGCCGGCTGGCCACGCGCATCGCGCATGTTCTGCTTGGCAAGCACAAGCCGACATTCACGCCCGGCGTGGAGATGGGTGATTATGTTGTGGTGGTAAATGCCGAGCGCGTGACCGCCACCGGCACAAAGACCAAATCGAAGATGGTCACCAAGATGTATCACCGGCATTCGGGGTATCCCGGTGGGTATAAATCCATCTCATTGCGCGACCAGTTGCAGCAGCACCCGGATCGCGTCCTGCGCGTTGCGGTGTGGGGCATGCTGCCGCACAACCGCATGGGGCGTGCATTGCTCAAGCGATTGAAAATTTATGCAGGCCCCGATCACCCGCACAGCACCAACAACCCCGTTCCGCTGGCATAAAGGTAAAGAAAGAGGAAGAAAATATGGCTCAATATTATGAAGCGATCGGTCGTCGCAAGGAAAGCACTGCCCGCGTCCGCCTGATGGGTGGCTCCGGCAAGTTCACCGTGAATGAGAAGGAAGCCCCGGCCTACTTCACCCGCATGGGCGACCTGAATGATATCTTGCGCGCTTTTTCCGCGGTCGGTCAGGATGCCGGGAAATATGATATCAGCGTGAAGGTTAGTGGCGGCGGTACAACGGGTCAGACCGAAGCCGTGCGTTTGGGCGTCTCCCGCGCGCTTGTCAGGATAAATGGCGATTGGATATCCACTCTGCGCAAGCAGGGTTTGCTCACGCGCGATGCCCGCGTCAAGGAACGCAAGAAACCAGGCCTTAAGAAAGCGCGCAAGGCCCCTACATACACCAAGCGTTAATTCAGTTTCAAGTGTCACGTGTCAGATTCCACGTGGCAGATGCAAAATCATGGACGTAATGCGTGGCGCAAATTCCGCATTACGTTTTATGTTTAACGAATGGATAATAATATGGACTTCTCCCGGATTGCTCAAATCTTCGACGCGCTTCGCATCCCTCCACCCGAGAAGTTGATTCTGCTCGAGGCGCGGACTCTTTCATCGGCGCATGTCCCGCCTTATCCGCCCGATATGCCTGTTCTGTTGACCGGAGTTGAGTCGCGTGAATTGGCTTTACATTTGAAAAACGTGCTGCTCACAACGTATCCTGCCGAACACGTAGTCCAGTTAGTGGATAGAGGAAAGCGGCGCCCTGAGGCTCTCGAAGGGAAGAAAGAGGAAAGATTGGGCGAGTTGAGCAGTTTTGATTTTTCACAATCAACTTGCTTGTATATTCCTCCACTAGGGGATGGGACATCCTTCGAGTCTTTCGCCGAAATCGTCGCGCATTTACGCGCGCCGAA
>Ga0209619_10001443_pt1 | contig 17472 bp, 16 predicted proteins | sample Rifsed16ft3_FD_184011 | JGI IMG/M metagenome (GOLD analysis project Ga0209619, IMG submission 184011) | Soil microbial communities from Rifle, Colorado, USA - sediment 16ft 3 (version 2) | ecosystem: Environmental > Terrestrial > Deep subsurface > Rock core/Sediment | place: Rifle, Colorado... | reverse complement strand
CGCTCAATAATCCTACGCCAGGCGGTGGATTGCGGCAAGCGCACTCCGAGACGAGTCTTGTTACACTGCGAGCGTTCGCGGGGTAACACGATAATGGACGCCGGAAGCGCGGATAATCGATAAAGGTAGTGGCGGGTGTGGCGCTGAGTGGCCGCGACAATCGGGAGCGTCGATTCGGGAGCCCGCCTCAGTCCAGAGGGCTGCGCACGCAGCGGCCCCCGCGGTTGAGAACGTGGGTGTACATCGTCGTACTTACGTCTCAATGTCCGAGAAGTTCCTGGATCGTGCGAATGTCGTAACCGTTTTCGAGTAGGGTTGTGGCAAACGAGTGCCGGTAATGCCGGTCCCGGCATAATGTCTGAGGGTATGGCATGTCGCGGGCTTGGCGATCCCCGCTTCGCGCACGGCCTGTCGCACCGCCCTTTGGAGCACGGATTCATCGAGGTGATGGCGTCGGCGCTCTCTGGTCTCAGGATGAAGGTACGTGCGGGTCGCCGGGAAGACCCACTGCCAACCCCATTGCCGAGCCGCTTGGGGGTATTTCCTCCGGAGAGCATAAGGTAGCTCGACGAAGCCGCCGCCCTGTTGTAGATCGGACCGGTGTTGCACCTGAACACGCTCGAGCTGTGCGGTGAGCGTTGCTACCAGCATGCCTGGGACGAGGGTTACTCGATCTTTCCGACCTTTGCCGTCCCGGACGATCAGCTCCTTTCGACTTAGGTCGACATCCTTGACCCGCAAGCGAGCGCACTCCAAGACGCGCAGCCCCGCACCGTAGAGAAGCGATGCCATGAGCCAGGGCGTGCCGTGCAGGCGATTGAGCACTGCAGTGACTTCCTCACGCGAGAGAACCATCGGGACCCTCAGAGGCCGTTTGGCACGGACGACTCGATCCAGCCAATCGAGCTCCCGCCCCAGCACGTTTTGGTACAGGAAAAGAAGCGCGCTCAGTGCCTGGTTTTGGCTGGAGGCGCTCAGGTTTCTGTCGGTGGCGAGGCTCGAGAGGAATTGCGTTACCTCTTGCTCCCCCATTTCGTCCGGGTGGCGTTTGCGGTGAAAGAAAATGAACCTCTTGATCCAGCCGATATAGGCTCGCTCGGTTCGATGGCTGTAATGCCGAGCCCGGATGGCGTAGCGGACCCGATCGAGCAGCCGGGGTGGCTGGGAACTGATGGTGCACCTCCCTGAGGGACAGAGACGAAAAAGGAGGGAGATGGCCTCCTTGGGTGGGAGATTCTTTTGCTTAGCCCCGCATCAGCTGACCGATGGTCTCGCAGGCGGTGAGGCAATCCTTCCGGGAGACGTCGCGATGGGTGAGCAGGCGGACGCGGGTCTCGTCGACGGCGTTGGTGAGGATGCGGCGATCCCGGAGTTGGGCGACGAGCTTCTGGCTGTTCATGCCAGGCTTGCTGATGTGGAAGATGACGACGTTGGTGCGCACCTTTTCTGGGTCGATGCGGATGCCGTCGATGAGGGTCAGGTTCTCGGCGATGACGCGGGCGTTTTGGTGATCCTCGGCGAGTCGCGGGATCATCTCGTCGAGGGCCACCATGCCGGCCGCCGCCAGGATGCCGGCCTGTCGCATGGCGCCGCCCAGGAGTTTTCTGAAGCTGCGGGCTCTTGCGATGAAGGCGCGGTCGCCACAGAGGAGCGAGCCGACCGGGGCGCAAAGCCCCTTGGAGACGCAGAACATCACCGAGTCGAATCCCTTGGCCAGTTCTTTGGGTTGGCAGTCGAGGGCGATGGCGGCGTTGAAGATCCTGGCTCCGTCGAGGTGGACGCGGAGGCCGGCCTCCCGGGCGAAGTCGGTGATCTCTCGGCTGCGCCCGAGGGTGTAGACGCTGCCTCCGCCGAAGTTGTAGGTGTTCTCGACGGTCACGAGGCTGGTCTGGGAGCGGTGGTAATCCTTGGGGCGGATGGCCTTGCGGATGGTCTCGACGTCCATGACCCCATCGGGGGTGGGGATGGGGCGGGGCAAGACGCCGGAGATGGCGGCCATGGCTCCCATCTCGAAGTTATAAATATGGCTGAGCTCTTCGGTGATGACCTCTTGTCCGGGCTCGGTATGGAGCTTGACGGCGATCTGGTTTCCCATGGTGCCGCTGGGAACGAAAAGCGCCGCTTCTTTCCCCAACAGCTTGGCGGCCTTGTCTTGTAGTGCGTTGACGGTGGGATCTTCTCCGTAGACGTCGTCGCCCACTTCCGCCTCTGCCATGGCGCGGCGCATGGCAGGGGTGGGCTGGGTGACGGTGTCGCTTCGGAGATCGATGACGGGGTCGGCGGTCATAGGAAGATTTCGAAGACTTCGTTGGAGACGAGGAAACCCTTTTCGGTGAGTCGCAGGTTTCCGTCGGAGAGGCGCACCAACCCGAGGTCGACGAAGGGTTGGAGTTTCTCGCCGTAGCGCTTCATGACGGAGACGCCGTATCGCGTTTCCACCTTTCGTAAAGAAACGCCCTCGGCGCGGCGCAATCCGGTGAAGAGGTGCTCTGCCGCTCGTCTTTGAGGCTCGTAGGGCTCGGTGGTCTCGGTGGCGGCTCCCGATTGGTCGATCTTTTCAACGTAGCGGGCCGGGCTTCTCACGTTCCAGAACCGGGTTCCCGCGAAGTAGGAATGGGCGGAGGCTCCGAATCCGAGGTAGGGCTGGTCGGTCCAGTACTTCAGATTGTGCCGGCTCTGGTAGCCGGGGCGGGCGAAGTTCGAGATCTCGTAGTGTGCGAGCTCGAGCGAGGTCATGGCGTCGCGGGCCCGGCAGTAGGACTCGAGGGTGTGGACCTCGTCGGGAAGCTCGAGATGGCCGCGGCTCTTCTCCTTGGCCATGGGTACTTCGGAAGCAAGCTCCAGTATGTAGACGGAAGCATGTTCGGGTCGGAGCGCGGCGAGGCCGGTGAGATCCTTTTCCAGATCTTCGCCGGGCAGGCCCACCATGAGATCCAGATTGACGTTGCGGAAGCCGATGCCGCGGGCATCGCGGAAGGTCGCTTCGATCTCCTCGACGCCGTGCTGGCGGCCGATCGCCTGAAGCACCTGGCCGTTCAGGCTCTGTCCTCCCACCGACAGGCGGTTCACTCCAGCGGCATGGTAGCCGGCCAGTGTCTCTCGATCCGCGGTTCCGGGATCGAGCTCCAGAGAGATCTCGGTGTCGGGGGCGATCTCGAAGCGCCAGCGGACGGTCTCCAGGATTTCGCGAACCTGGTCGGCGCTGAGAACCGATGGGGTTCCGCCTCCGAAGTAGATGGAGTCGACGCGAAGGGAATCCTTGGTGCCATCGGGGCGCGCCCCGACGATCTCCCGCTTCAGAGCTCGGAGGTACTCTTGTTCGAATGCTCCCTGGCGGGGTGCGGTGGCGAAGCTGCAGAAGGGACAGATGGATCGGCAGAACGGGATGTGGATGTAGATCCCGAGAGGCTCAGATGCTTTCGGCATCGGTCTCCCGCACCCAACCGGTGAGACCGTTGGGAAGTCTTACCTGCAGCCAGCCCTCTCGTCCCCCGAGCACCGAAACCTTGAGTCCCTCGTGAATCTCCGCCAGTTGCGGATTGGTCTCGCCGGGACCGCTGCGGACGTCCACGGTCTGGGCGAGAACGATCGCCTCCTCACTCTCTCCCGAGGATTGAACCTTGGCGGTCAACACGGTGGCCGAGAGGAGCGTGAGGATGCCCACCGCGGCGAGCGTATAGATGGCCGGGGTCTTGAGGCGCGGCCAGCTCCCCAGGAGCAGAATCGACGTCGCGGCGCCGCCGAGTAAGAAAGAAAAGCTCAGGAGTGCGGCGCAGAGGTCGGGATCGAAAGCGCGATAGAGGTCCACCGCCCAGGCTACGTATTCGGGAAGCGGCGGCCGTTGCACGACGTCCACGATGAGCTCGTTGGCGAAGGCGAGATTGGCTCGGGCGTCCTCGTCGCCGGGCATCTGGCGAAGGGCGCGCTCGTAATTGAGGATGGCGGGTCCCAGGCGGCCGCTCTTGAAGTAGGCGTTTCCCAGGTTGTAGTAGAGAGCGCCGTCTTGGACGCCTTGCGATCGCAGGGCTTCGTATTGCTCGACCGCTTCCTGGTAGCGGCCCTCGCGGTAGAGCTCCTCGCCGCGCCGGAAGACGTCCGGAGGGGAAACGAGCTGCGTCAAAACGACGAGGGCGATCGACCAGGGGCTCATCCGAGGTGTTTGTCCAGGGACAAGATGGCTTGCTCGGCGCGCTTCAGTAGCTCTTCCATCTCCTGGCGGGTTCTTTCTCCGGGAGTGAATCGAGCGAACTCGCAGGCCTCGAGGGTCTTGAGATACTCGGCGCGGGTCGTCTCGGGGACTCCTCGCGCCGCCAGCATGGAGTCGATCTGCTGGGTAGTCAGTCCCGAGTGACTGGCCTCCATCTTGTCGGCGACGTAGCGGTAGAGGGCCGCCGCCGTCACTTCGTAGAAGTCCTTGGCGGCGTGATGTGCCGCCTTGGCGGCCACCTTGAGGCGCCCGTGCGCTTCCTTGCGGGCTCGCCGGCGGCGAAACACGCCTTGTTGCGAGGCTTCGTTCTCGCGCTTGAAGCGGTAGGCCACCAGTCCCAGGTTCCAGAACAAGGGAAGCGCCAGGGTGGCGTAGAAGAGGCCGCTGCGGTAGAAGGGCGTCCTGGCCGCGCCGAGCTCGGCGGGCGCCGGCTTGAGGTAGCGCACGTCGCGCTGCAGCAATTTCACCTCCGAGCGGGGAGCGGCAACCGGCGCTCCGGTGATGGCGGTCGGGCCTTCGACTTCGAGAGTCACCGGTCCGGCCTCGGCCTCGACGTAGCGCTCCTCGACGGGATCGAAATAGGAAAAGCTCAGAGGGCCGAGCTGGTAGCGGCCCGGCGAGCTCGGCACCAGAACGAACTCCCAGCGTTTCTCTCCGCCGAAACCCGATGCGGCGGCGTTCAACTTCTCTTCGGTCTTGGGATCGTAGGCGCGAAAGCTCTGGGGAGTGGGAAGCTCGGGGACCTCCACCGTCTTGAGATTGCCCCGGCCCGCTACCACGACGTCCACGGTGAGAGGATCGCCGGCGGCGACCGTCTCCTTCTCTACCTCGAGCGCCAGCTCGAACTGGCCGACCGCGCCGGAGAAGTCCGGCGGCTTGCCGGCGATGGGAAGAGGCTTCACCTGGAGCGTCACCGGCTTGCTGGCGCGCCTTATGGTGTCGGTGGTGCGGAAGAAGAAAGAATCGAAGGGATCGGAGGATCCGCGGATCGCCATGGAGAAAGTGGCGGGCTCGATGGTCGTCTCGCCGGACCGAGTGGGAAACAAGATGGACTTCTTGATCTCGAAGACGTAGAAGGTCTTCCCATCGACGGTCGTCTCCTTCCACTCCGGCTCCCGGGGCATCTGGACTTCTTCCACCCAAAAGCCGGTGAGCGGGGGCTGCTGATCCACCTCCAGGCCCATGATGGGTACCTGCGTGTAGAGCCGATAGGTCAAGAGGACCTCTTGTCCGACGTAGACTTCCGGGCTGGAGAGCGCCGCCTCGACGAAGACCTCGCCCTCGGCAGTGCGCTCACGCCGCGGCGGATTGAAGACGTCGAAGGGATCGGGCCCGCGTCCCGAGCCGGTGGCTCCTCCCATCACCGACCCCGAGACCACCTCCACCTCGATGGGCTCGGTGAGGTATTCCTTTCCTTGATACGTCACCAAGATGGGATCGATGACGTATTTTCCTTCCCGCAGTGGGGTCATCGCATAAATGATGGCGCGGGTAGCCGACATGCGGCCGTTGATCCATTGGATGCTGGTTGACTGGGACTGTCCGGCGACCCGAAATCCCTCGTGCCGGGGAAGGGTGGGAGCGCTGGCGCGGCCCAGGGTGTCTCCGTGGATGGAGACGGTGAGCTGGAGATCATCGTCCATCCCAATCCGGTTGGCGTTGACCGAGGCCTCGACGCGAAAGTCCTGGGCCCAGGCCGGGCGCGGCAGGAGGCCGAGGGCCAGAAGGAGGAGGGACCCGCCGAGCCAAGGCCGGCTTCTCATGAGGTTCATTGCGAAAAACCGTTCCATTTTAGCCCAAGCAAGAAAGCTCACCAATCTTTGCCGGAGCCGGGCGTGCGCACCCGCTGATTCTGTTGCTGCCTCTGTTGCTCGGCCTTCTCCATCTCGGCGAGTGCCGCCAGGATCCGTTCCGCTTCCTCGCGGGTCATGCCCTGCGGTTGCGCCTCCGCCGCCTGATCCTGGGGCTGCTCTCGATCTGGTGACGGCTGCTGATCCTGGGAGCCCTCGGTCTGGCTCTGGTCTTGCTCGTTCTGGTCGTTCTCTCCGGGATCGCCGCTCTCGTCCTGCTGCTGTTGCTGTTGTTGTTGCTGCTGCTCCTGCTGTTCTTGCATCTTCAGCGCCAGCTCGAGATTCTGGCGGGCTTCCAGATCCTGGTCATCGAGGCGGAGCGCCTGTTTGTAGGCCTCGACGGCCTGGGGAAAGTTCTGCCCGCGATATTGAACGTTCCCGGTGTTGAAGTGGGAGCGTTTCTGCACCTCCGGAGAGCCGTTGAGCGCGGTCCGGTACTCGTCGAGGGCCTTGTCCATCTCCTGTTTTCGGTAATGGACGTTTCCGATGTTGTAATGGATCTCGGGAGCATCGGGGGATTCTTCCTGGGCCTGGGTGAAGGCGACCAGAGCCTCGTCCCATTTTCCCTCTTGGTAGAGCGCGGCGCCTTCCTTGTTCTTTTCGTTCACTCCCCCGCCGAAGAGCTGCAGGAGGACGACGGGAATCCACCAGGCTCTCATGCCGTCGCCTCCTCATTCTTCCGGCGCCGACCGCGCGGAATGGCGCTCTCCGCGATGAGAAAAGCGAGCGCGAAGCCGAGCGGCCAGTAGTATCTTTCTTCGTAGCGGGTGAAGAGCTGGGACGTCAGCTCCTTGCTCTCCATGGAGGCCACCAGATCGGCGATCTCCTCGACTTCGGTCTCGTCGTCGCTCGCCCGGAAATACTTGCCTCCGCTCGCCAGAGCAATCCGGCCCAGAGAGTCCTCATCCAGGCGGCTCAAGACGGGCTGTCCGGCCTCGTCCCGTTTGTAGTCGGTGATCTCTCCCTGCGAGTTGCGGATGGGGATGGGATCGCCGGCCGCGGTGCCCACGCCCACCGTATGGATCACGACGCCTTCCTCCCGCGCCTGCTCGGTCACCGCCAGGGGATCCCCCTCGTGCTGTTCTCCATCGGTGATGAGGATGACGACCTTGTATTTCGTTTCCTTGGAGACGAAGCCGCGGCGCGCCGCCTCGAGGGCGCTGGCGACGTTGGTGCCCCCTTCCGGCACCGCTCCGGTGGTCACCGCGTCCAGAAAGATGCGGGCCGCCCCGTCGTCGAGCGTCAGGGGACACTGCACGAAGGCGCTCCCCGCAAAGACGATGAGCCCCACGCGATTCCCCTCCAGGTGGTCGATGAGACTGGAGGCGATATGGCGGGCTTTTTCCAAACGCGAGGGCGCCACGTCGGTGGCCGCCATGCTGAGCGACGTGTCGAGTGCGATGAAGACGTCGACGCCGCTCCGCACCACCTCCTCGGTCCTTTGTCCCCACTGCGGTCGCGCCAGGGCCAACACCAGGAAGAAGATGCCCGCCAGAACCAGCCCGCTCTTGATCCGATCGCGGGCCGGGCTCACCGCCCGGGCGAGCTTTGCCACCAGGTCGCGGTCGCCGAAGGCCGCCACCGCTTTCCGCTTCCGGCGTCCCGACCAGAGGAACAAGAGGCCGAGGAGAGGCACCAGCCAGAGCAGGTGCAGCGCGGAGAGGTTGGCGAATTGCATGACGTTTTCGGCCTCTAAGGAATGCTCAGAAGGCGGGTGCGCGCCAGGAGCGACTCCGCCAGGAGCAGTCCCAGCGCCACCGTCATGAAATAGGGCGCCAGCTCGGTGTAGCGCACGTACTCTTTCTGCTCGATCTCGGTCTTCTCCAGAGCGTCGATCTCCCGGTAGACCTCGGCCAGAGAATCGGCGTCGGTGGCCCGAAAATACTTTCCCTCGGTCAACTGTGCGATCTTCTGGAGCGTCTCCTCGTCGATCTCGACCCTCACATTTTGATAGACGGTTCCGTAGACCGGATCCTCGAAGGGAAAGGGAGCGAAGCCGTCGCGGCCGGCGCCCACCGTGTAGATCTTGATGCCGAAGGTCTTGGCCAGCTCGGCGGCGGTCAAGGGATCGATCTCGCCGCGGTTGTTGACCCCGTCGGTGAGCAGGATGATGATGCGACTCTTGGCCTGCGATTCCTTCAGCCGGTTGACGCTGGTGGCGATGGCGGTGCCGATGGCGGTCCCGTCCTCGATGCTCCCGATCTGCACGTCTTCCAGGAGCGTCTGCAAGACGTCGTGATCGATGGTGAGAGGGCACTTGGTGAGCGCCCGGGCGGCGAAGACCACCATACCGATACGGTCATGGGGCCGGGAGCGAATGAAATCGGCCACCACTTCCTTGGCGACGTAGAGACGGTTGCGCGGCTTGAAGTCCTCGGTCTTCATGCTGCTCGAGATGTCGATGGCGAGAAGGATGTCGACGCCTTCGGTGATCACTTCTTCGCTGCGCGCCCCGGCCTGCGGGCGGGCCAGAGCCACCAGCACCAGGCTGAGTGCCAGCATCCTGAAGATGAAGGGCGCGGAGGAGAGGCGCACCCAGAGGGAAGGCCGCAGCACGTTGAGAGGACGAAGATCGGAGTACAAGATCGTGGGCCGCTTCTCCCGGAGACGGTAGTGGAGGTAGACGAGCGCGGGCACCACCAGCAGCCCGAGGGCCAGCCAGGGATAAGCGAGCCGCGTCACCTTCGTGCCTCCCGCGAGCCCACCGGTTCGGCGACTTCTGGAGGAGGCGGCGGCTTCCGCTTCGTCTCCTCGATGAAGCGGAAGGCCTCCGGCACCATGCGGTTCGACTCCTCCTCGGGGGGTACGATGCGGGCGAACTTTACGAAGTCGGAGGTCACCAGAATTCTGTCCAGACGGCCTTTTCCTTCCGCGGGGAGGCCGGCGCGTCTCAGGTCTTTCTGGATCTCGGCGGTGGTCCTCTCCCGGAAGGGCACGCCGAACCGGCGCCCCGCGTAGCGCTTCAAGATCTCGGCCAGCTCGATGTAGAAACGCCGCAGCTGCCCTTTCTCCAAGAATTTCGCCTCGACCAACCTTCGCAAAGCCGCTTCGGCCTCGACCTCGGGAGGCGGGAGCGGTGCGGAGAGAGACACGGAGACCACTTGCGGCTTCTTTCCCCAGAAGCGTCTATATAGAAGATAGGCGAGAGCGGCGGCGAGGAGACCTCCCAGCAACCACCAGAGTCTTCCCCACTCCCAGGGGATGGGGATATCGGCGATGGGATCTTTGATGTCGTGGATGTCGGTGACCTCGGGGGTGAGCGAAGTCACCAGCGTAATGGGGATGGGCGCGGTCTCGAGAGAAGCGAGCTCCCCGGAGCCGTTGCGGTATTCCACCTTGATAGGGGGAATGGTGACGTCACCGGGGAGCCGGTAGGTGGCGATGCGCAGGGTGAGACGGCTCTCCACCGGGCTCGCGGGCTCGGCGTCCACGCGCTCCACCAGCTCGAAGGGAGCGAGATTCTCTCCCGTCGCGACCAGGAACTCCGCATCGGCGGGATGCCGGACGGTCAGTTCGAGGTTGAGGGTCTCCCCCACCTGGATCTCGTTCTTCTCGGGGTGAGCGGTGACGGTCCATTCCACCGGACCCTGAGGAATGGAAGCCGCCTGCTCCGCCAGCCCTTGACCGCAGGCGGCGAGAGCGGCAAGAAGACCGAGGACTGGCCAGGCTCTCATCATCTTTAATAGCTCTTCAATGCTTAATGCCGGAGGCGCCGGGCGCGACGTTCGAAGAATCGCTTCAGGGGCCGGTCGTAGGGCTCGCCGGTCGTGACCCGGATGATGTCGACTCCCATGGCGGTCAAGGCCGCCATCTGTCCCTCCACCCGCGCCTCGGCGTGCTCGGCAAACATCGCCAGCGCCCGCCGGTCGGCGGTATCCAGCAGCAAGCGGTCTCCGGTCTCCGCATCCTCGAGCTCGATCAAACCGGCGCGGGGTATCTCTCGCTCGCGCGGATCGGACAAGAAGATAGAGATCAAGTCGTGCTTCTTGGCCGCCACCCGGAAGGATTTCTCGAATCCCGCGGTCAGGAAATCAGAGAGAACGAAGACCACCGCCCGCTTACGGGTGACGCTGTTCAGGAAATCCATGGCGCTGGCCAGATCGGTCTTTCTTCCTTTGGGCGCGAAGAAGAGCAGATCGCGGATGACGCGCAAGACGTGGGACCGGCCCTTGCGGGGAGGGATGAACATCTCCACTTGGTCGGTGAACACGATGGCTCCCACCCGATCGTTGTTCTTGATGGCGCTAAACGCGAGGAGCGCTCCCATCTCCGCCGCCACCTCGCGTTTGAAACGCGAAGTCGTTCCGAAGTCGGCGGATCCGCTGGCATCGAGCATCAGCAGCACGGTGAGCTCGCGCTCTTCCACAAACTTCTTGACGTGGAGAGTCCCGGTGCGGGAGGTGACGTTCCAGTCGATGGTGCGGATGTCGTCGCCCATCTGGTATTCGCGCACTTCCGAGAACTCCATGCCCCGCCCCTTGAAGATGCTGTGGTACTCGCCGGCCAGGACGTCGGTGACCATGCGGCGGCTGGTGATCTCGATGTGTCGGACCTTCTGGATGACTTCGCGCGGGAGCATGGGTTGGTTGAGGATGAAACTAGGGTACTTCCACGGTGTCGAAGATGCGCTGGATGATCTCCTCCGGTTTGACGTCCTCCGCTTCCGCCTCGTAGGAGAGAATGACACGATGGCGCAGAACGTCGGGACCGACGGACTTCACGTCTTCCGGAGTCACGTATCCGCGGCCGCGGATGAAGGCGTGGGCGCGTGCTGCCTGTACCAGGTAGAGAGAGGCCCGAGGAGAGGCTCCGTACTCGATAAGATCTCCTATGTTGAGCCCGAACTCCGCGGGGTCTCGGGTAGCGAAGACGATGGAGAGTATGTACTCTTTGATCCGCTCGTCGATATAGACCTCTTCCACCACCTTGCGGGCCTTCAAGATGGCGTCGGGACCGACCACCTTCGAGGAGCGCGGCACGTCCTCGGTAGCCATGCGCTCCAGAATCTCCCGCTCCTCTTTGCGGTTCGGGTAGTCGAGCTTGAGCTTCAACATGAACCGGTCCACCTGAGCCTCCGGCAAGGGGTAGGTACCCTCCTGCTCGATGGGGTTCTGGGTGGCGAGGATCAGGAACGGCTCAGCGAGCGGGTAGGTGGTGTCGCCGATGGTCACCTGTCGTTCCTGCATCGCCTCCAGCAAGGCGCTCTGCACCTTGGCGGGAGCCCGGTTGATCTCGTCCGCCAGGAGCAGGTTGGTGAAGATGGGCCCCCTCTTGGGAACGAAGACGCCGTCCTTCTGGTTGTAGATGAGGGTGCCGATGAGATCGGCGGGCAAGAGATCCGGCGTGAACTGAATGCGCTGGAACCGGCAGTCGATGGCGTCGGCCAAGCTGCGGACGGCCAGGGTCTTGGCCAGTCCGGGCACGCCTTCCAGCAGAACGTGTCCGCGGCTCAGGAGGCCGATGAGCATGCCGTCCAGCATGTCCTGCTGGCCCACGATGACCTTGCGCAGCTCGGCGAGCAGCGTCTCGACGAAAACCGCCTCTTTCTGGACCCTTTCGTTGATCGCTTGGATCGTCGACTGCATTTTCTCTAGTACCTCCGAGTCTATCTTGCAAATTATAGCAAAAGGTAGTTTATAGCCGGATGCGAACTCTCGGCGCGCTCGCCGTCTGTTGCGTGGTGGCGGGCCTCTTTGCCGGGGGCTGCCGTAACAGTATATCCAGCCAGCCCCCGCCCCTGGTGGTTCTCATCGGCGTCGATGGAGCGACGCCCGAGGTCATCGACGAGCTGCGCTCCGAAAGGAAGCTGCCCGCCTTCGAGCGACTGGTCCGCTCCGGGATCTACGGGCCGCTGCGCTCTCTGGCCGCTCGGCGGCTGCTGGAAGAAGACACGCGCCGTCGCTATGCCTCTCCGATTCTGTGGACCACCATCGCCACCGGCAAGGTCCCCGAGAAGCACGGAATACGCGACTTCGTGCTTCCCATCCAGGGAACGGCCTCGGTGTGGATGGGATCGGAGGAAGATCCCCCGCGTGCCGCGCTGACCCTGCCCGAGGTGGTCGGGCGGGAGCCCTTCACCCTGCGATTGCGCATTCACTCCTATCGGGCGAACGGCGAGCAGACGGTTCGATTGACTATGAACGGGAAGGAGCTTCCCAGCATCTCGGTTCCCGTGCGGTGGGAGGAGATCTCGGTCCCCATACCGGAAAATACTCTCCGGCCGGTCCAGAACGATCTGACGCTCACCTTCTCCCGCCAAGCCGTGCCCGCCGAGCAGGGAGACTCCTCCGACCGGCGCCTTCTGGCCTGCGAGCTTTCCTCCCTGAGCATCCTCGATGCCGGGGGCCAAGTGGCTTATTCCCTGGACCCGGTGGATCAGCGCTTCTCCCTCGGCCGGGGATTCCACATGCCCGGGGGAAGTCTGACCGAGGTGCAGAGCGTTCACTGGCGGGCCTTGCCGGTGTGGAGCCTTCTCGGGAGTCTCGGACATCCGGTCGGCATCACCGGCTACTGGGGCACCTGGCCCGCCTACCCAGTCAACGGTTTTCTCGTCTCCTCCCGCATGGGGATGAGGGACCACCGCCAAGACGGCGATCGCCTCACCTGGCCTCCCGAGCTGGCCGAACGGCTCGAGCCCCTCGCTCCCGGCCAGCAGGAGCTGGAAGAGCTTCTGGCTCGACTCCACTACGCGGATTGCGACCCTCCCCTGCTGGACGACAAGACGGCAGTCAAGAAGATCCTTCTCCAGGACGAGTTCTACTTTCGGATCGCGAGGGAGCTCCTACCCTCCATGGAGAGAGGGCTCTTCACCGTCTATTTCCGATCGGTTGATCTCGCCAGCCACGTCGCTCTCCACTGGCGCCATGGCGCCGAGCTCCGCCCCGGGTGCGCGGAGACGGTGCGGGAGATCGTCGACCAGGCCTACCTGCAGATCGACGCGTGGATCGGCGAGCTGCTCGGCATCCTTCCCGAGCGGGCGACGGTGATGGTGGTCTCCGACCACGGAGAGCAGCCCATCTCCGGCGGAGGACATCATGCCCCGTATGGGATCTTCCTCGCCTCCGGCCGCGGTATTCGCAGCGGAGAGATCTTCCACGGCGCCTCGGTCCTGGACGTCGCTCCCACGCTCTTGCATCTCTTCGCTGCTCCGATTCCCCTGGACATGGACGGGAAGGTTCTGGCCCAGATCTTCGAGGGCCCCTGGCTGGCGGACCACCCGCCCCAATACGCCGACATCGATACGTCCTTCACCTCGGATGAGGAAGCGCAGGCGGAAGGTAACGAAGAGATCCTGGAACAGCTAAAGGCCCTGGGCTACATCCAATAGCTGGCAATAGCTGGCAATAGCTGGCAATAGCTGGCAATAGCCGGCAATAGCCGGCGGTAGGGTAGTCGGCCCCACCCTAGGGCGACGGGCTCTGCCAGACCGCGTATCCCACGAAGAAGGGACCCATGGATTGGATGTACTGGGACGTCTGCTTGGTCTTCCGCATGGTCTGCACCAGATGGGAAAGCGGGTACAGGTCTTTCCCCACCAGACCAATGACGAACTCGTTGTCGTGGGGGTCGATTCCGTGGCAAGCGAGACGGATGTCGTGGGCCAGGTCTTCCTCGGCGTAGCTTCTCCCGATCATCCCGTGCTCTCGAAGAATCGTCTTCTGCTCCTCCGGCGGCAGCGCGGAGAAGGCTCCCGTTCGGCGCAGCGGATACCAGAGGGCCCACCGCCACGCGGAGTTCAACACCGTGCGGCGGGGCTTCTCCAGAAGCCAATCCTCCAGGTTGGGCTCGTAGCCAGTGGAGTAGGTGCGGCCGAACATAGTGAGCTCTTCCTTCAGCGTCAGCGGCCGAAAGGGCTCGGAATGGAAGAGCTCGGCGGCGGCGGTGGCGAAGAACTTGGGATCTTCCTCCATGGTCAGAACGCCGATGCCGCGCGGATTGTTGACGTCCTGATAGAGGACTCCCTCGACCGAGCGTCGTTCCAACTCGCCGACCACCGCTTCTCGATCCCCGCACTCGCCGAAGACCTGGAGCTGCATGAACAGACGGCGATCCGAGGTTCGTTGGGTGCCGTCCCGATCCATGCCGTGCTCTTGGATGTCGATCCTGGATTGCGTTTTCTCCGCCATGGAAGTCCCCCTGCGCTTTTTAGTTAGGCCGCGTCCAGCCCAGTGTACTGCCGAATGAGCTCGACCGATTCCTCTCCCAGCTCCTCGTTGAGCGTTTCGACAATGCTGTCAGAGAGCGAGAAGAGGTCCTGCTCTCCTTCCCAGTGGTCCAGGATCACCTGCCGGTCGTCGATTCTCTCATTGATCTTGGAGACCGCCAGGGCACAGACGAAGATATCGTCCACGTAAGCTTCCGGCCCGACCGCCTCGTCGTCTCCGAAGTCGAAGGGAGAAATGAAATAGGCGAGAGCGGAGTTGACCAGCGGCCGCAAATCGGGTGGGAAGCGCGAATCGTCCAGGAGCCCGGTCAACAGCACGAAGTAAGTGGGGACGTGGACGAGGATCTCTTGGTATTCCCCCTGGTAGCCTGCCATCTGCTCCTTGAGGAACGCGAGGTAGTCCCGCATCGCTTGCGCCATCCGCGTCCTTCCCTTCCCCGCCCCTCCCGATTAGTCTATCTCGAAGGGCATCCGATCCTGAAAACCCAATCCCGCCTTTGACTCATGCGATACCGGGTTATATATTAGCCCCCCGCCACGAGGAAGAACTAGCCATGCAGTACGTCGATGACGTTAACGTGTCCTCTCATTCCGGGTTCCAAAGCGTCGCCTCCCGGCTGATTTTCTGGATCGCTGGCACCACCGGCGTCCTCTTCGCGGTGGCGACCGTCTATTCCTACCTGGTGTCGCGAGACCTGGCCATTGAGGACGCCCAACGCCGCGCCATTTTGGTCGCCCAGGCGCAGGCGAACGCGGTGGAGGGAGTCTTGAGCTCCGTCGAGGAGGGCACGAGACTTCTAGGATCCACTCTCGGGCACACCACCGTCTCGAACCAGGAGCTCGAGAAAGTGATCCACGCCTTCGTGGCGGGGAACCCCAGGGTCTACGGCTCGACCGCCGCCGCCCATCCTGACTCCCGGGGGCTCTACGCTCCTTATTTCTATCGGCGGGGCGACGAGATCGCGAGGGCCGATCTGGCGACCGAGGCCTACGACTACCCGTCGAAGGAGTGGTACACGTCCACCGCCTCCGCCGGAGAGCCTCGATGGTCCGAGCCGTACTTCGACGAAGGCGGCGGCAACGTGCTGATGGTGACCTATACGGTTCCCGTTTTCGCCGACGGTGGAAGCGGCGAACGTTTCGTGGGCGTGGTCACCGCCGACATCGCCCTGGAGTGGCTCACCGAGCTCATCGAGTCGCTGGACCTCGGCGGCTCCGGGTATGCGCTCGTTCTCTCACGCCGCGGTCACGTTCTCGCTCATCCCGATCCCGAAATGCTCCAGTCTGCCATCACCGTTCTGCAGGAGCATGGCGAGACCATCGATCCGAGAGCGAGGGAGATCGTCGGGAAGATGCTCCGGGGAGAACAGGGTTTCGAGCCCTACGAGGATCGGTACCTGGGAAAGCGGGCGCGAGCCGCCTTCCAACCGGTGGGAGGAGCCGGCTGGTCCTTCGCCGTCGTCTATCCGGAGGACGAGCTCCTGGCGGAGGTGCGCCAACTGGCGAGAAAAGAGTTCGGCATCCTGGGCGTGGGCCTGGCGGTGCTGGGCGGCGTGGTGGTGGTGCTCTCGCGACGACTCACCCGCCCGCTGCGCGAGCTCTCGGACAGCGCCGCCCGGATCGCCACCGGAGATCTCGATCTGGCCCTTCCTCCCGTCGAATCCCGCGACGAAGTGGGAGCGCTCACCGGCGCCTTTCACAACATGCGGGACTCGCTGAAGGAGTACATCCACAATCTCGAGGTCACCACCAAGGCCAAGGAGCGACTGGAGAGCGAGCTTCAGATCGCGAGAAAAATCCAGATGGACATGCTCCCACCGGGAAGCGCCGGGGGCGGGCCACCGGCGATCTACGAGCTGGCCGCCACGCTGGTGCCGGCCCGCCACGTCGGGGGCGATCTCTACGATCATTTCTTGTTGGGGGGAAGGCTGTGGTTCGTGGTGGGAGACGTCTCGGGAAAGGGCGTGGCGGCGGCGCTCTTCATGGCGCGCGCCAAAACGATGTTCCGCGCGTTGGCCTCCCCTCACACCGATCTGGCGGAGGTTCTGACCACCGTGAATCGAGGCCTGTGCGAGCAGAACGAACAAGGGATGTTCGTCACTCTCTTCGCCGCCGCACTCGACCCCACCAACGGTGAGCTCTCCTATGGTGCAGCTGGACACGATCCGCCCGTCCTCCTCCCCGGCCGGGGAGGGACGCCGCGATTTCTCGACGTCGACGGGGGACCGGTCCTCGGCCTGATCGATGCGACGAAGTATGCTGAGCAGCGAACCACTCTGGAGCGCGGGGACATGGTGGTCGTCTACACCGACGGGGTCACCGAGGCGCTGAACCTGCAGGGAGAGTTCTTCACCTCGGAACGGATGGTCGTCACGCTGGAAACGGTTCCCCAAGAATCCACCTCCGCGGTAGCGGGAGGTCTTCTCGACGCTTTGCGCGGATTCGTCGGTGAAGCGCCTCAGTCCGACGACATCACGGTGATGGCGGTGCGTTACGGCGCCAATCAAAGATAGTCCTTCTCCCCAATATGGAGCACGCCTTCACTCTCAGAAACCAGCTCCCGGAGCTGGCTCACGCCCTCGACCGGATCGAGCAACTGCTTCTCGAGCAGGCGGTGGGAATCCAGCTGGCGAGCGAGATGCGGCTCATCGCCGAGGAGGGTCTGGCCAACGTTCTCCGACATGCCTATGCGCCCGGCGAAGAGGGGGAGATCGAGGTGGTGCTGGCGCTCAGCGAGACGGAGGTCCGTCTCGAGCTCCGAGACTCCGGTCGACCCTTCAACCCGCTCGAGCATCCCGAACCCGATCTGGAGACTCCCACCGAGGAGCGACCGGTGGGCGGTTTGGGAATTCATCTCATCCGGTCCCTTACCGACGTGCAGACCTATGTACGCCGGGGGCCGGTCAATGTCCTCGTACTCATCAAGAGACGTGGCGTATAATTAAAATAGCAGGAATGTGAGTCCATCTACTACCCGGTTGCAGCGGACGAACCCCGCCGGCATTTTGTGTATGGCGATGGTTGGCGGCGCTCGCCGCTGAACCGGCTGCTAGTCCAAGGAGACGCTGACCATGTTGAACATCCACATACAGGATGGGCGACCGCTTACCAAGACGGTGGCCCTCGAGGGGCGACTCGATACCGATACGGTGGCCGATTTCGACAAGGAGATGGAATACCTCATGGGCTCGGCGGTAAGGGTCCTGGTGTTCGACATGGCCAAGCTGGATTACATCAGCAGTGCCGGCCTC
>Ga0209619_10001442_pt1 | contig 17474 bp, 15 predicted proteins | sample Rifsed16ft3_FD_184011 | JGI IMG/M metagenome (GOLD analysis project Ga0209619, IMG submission 184011) | Soil microbial communities from Rifle, Colorado, USA - sediment 16ft 3 (version 2) | ecosystem: Environmental > Terrestrial > Deep subsurface > Rock core/Sediment | place: Rifle, Colorado... | reverse complement strand
CCTCCTCCTCGCCGATGTTGAGCAGCCCGACGGTGGGACTGGAGCGGCCCAGCACGTCCCGCGCGTACACCGCGCCGATGTAGGCAAACCCCTGGAGCTCGCGGGGCGAGCAATCCACGTTGGCTCCGCCGTCGAGCACCAGCACCGGCTCGCCTCCGGTGGGGAACAGCATGCCGATCGCCGGGCGCTGCACGCCGGGGTGCAGGCCCAGCAGGATGGTGCTGGCCACCATGACCGCCCCGGTGTTGCCGGCGGAGATGAAGCCGTCAGCCTCGCCTTTTTTTTGGAGCCCCAGCCCCGTGCCGATGGACGACTTGGGCTTGCCTCGCACGGCGGCCAACGGCTTCTCGCCCATGCCGACCACGTCCGGCGCGTCCACGATCTTGAAGCGGTCCGGCTTGGCGCCCTGCTTCGCGAGGGCAGCCTCAACCTCGGCCTGGCGTCCCACCAGCAGGATCTCGGAGGACGGGGGAAGCTCTGCGGCGGCCGCGAGCGCGCCTTCGACCGGCACGTCGGGCGCGTAGTCGCCTCCCATCGCGTCCAGCGCGATCCGGATCACGCCTTGGCGTCCTCGATCTCCAGACGCTTGACGCCGCCGTAGTAGCCGCAGCTGGGACACACCCGGTGGGGTCGCCGCGGATCGCCGCAGCGCGGGCACGGCTGCAGCGCGATGGCCGGCGCCCGGTAGTGGTTGCGGCGCTTCCGCTTCTTGCTCTTGGAGGTTCTACGCTTGGGAACAGCCATGGGTTACCTCGAGTCGTCGGGGAGGGCGTTCCGCAGCGTCTCCAGCGACCCCCAGCGCGGGTCCGTGGATGGGCGGCAACGGCAGCTCCCGACGTTCAAATCCTCGCCACAGCCGGGGCACAGTCCCCGGCAGTCATCACGACACAGCACGTACGTCGGCGCCGACAGGATCAACTCCTCCCGGACCGGCTGGCTGAGATCCAGCACGGTCGCGTTGGGCTCGATGACCCAAGCTGAGGGATCGTCGGCCGAGGGGTCCTCGGTGAACATCACCCCCACGGGAACCGCCACCGCCACGTCCACTGGAGTCAGACAGCGGCGGCACTGGCCGCGCGCCGTGGTGGTCACTTCCCCACGCCAGTAGTACCGGCCCGGGCCGACGCCCACCAGCTGGCCGGTGACCTTCACCGGCTTGGCGAGTTCGACGTCTAGCCCGTCCAACCGAGGGTCATCGGGCGCGAGGGAACCTGCTATCTCCACCGAGCCGTGTTCGAGGGCCCGGAGGTTGACCCGTAACATAGCCGCTAAATGTAGTGGTGACTACAACTTCGGTCAAACGCCACAGTCAGCCCCACAGCCCCCGCAGTTCCGCTTCTGGGAAGAAGAAGGCTACTTCCCGCCGCGCGTTATCCGGGGAGTCCGACGCGTGGATGGCGTTGCGCTCCTTGGACTCGGCATGCAGCCGCCGGATGGTTCCCGCGGCCGCTTCCGCCGGGTCCGTGGCGCCGATCACGGTTCGCAGATGGGCCACCGCGTCAGCGTGCTCCAGCACCATGGGCAGACACGGCCCCGAGGTCATGAAAGCGACCAGCGACGGGTAGAACGGCCGCTGGCGGTGGACCTCGTAAAACGCCTCGGCCTCGGGTCGCGTCAAACGGACCAGCCGGGCCGTGCGGACCTGGAATCCCGCCTGCTCCAGGTGTGCGATGATGGCGCCGGTCTTGGCCGCGGCCACGGCGTCGGGTTTTACGATGGCCAGGGTGTACATGGGCTCCTTTGACAATAGCGGCATAGTAGGGATAGTAGGGATAGTTGGGATAGTAGAGATAGTTGGGATGGTAGGGATAGTTTGGATGGTAGGGATAGTGGGGATAGTCGCGATAGTTGGTCTCGCACAGCGTTGATGTCTCCGCTATCCCTACTATCCCTTCTATCCCTTCTATCCCCGCTATCCCTCAGGGCCCAAACAGTCGCCGGACGATGTCTCCCCGGGTAATGAACCCGACCAGCACACCGTCCCGCACAATCGGGAACCGATCGATGTCTTTGTTCACGATCAAGCTGGCGACGTCCGCCAGCGTCTGGTCCTCGGAGATACACAGCACACTGCGGTCCATGGCTTCGCGGACCGGGATGGCGCTGGGATCCCGCCGGTCTGCGGGATCGCGGCGCGCCGGCGCGAGGAATTCACCCGTGCTCACCCGCTTGACGTACTTGGGCAACAGGAACCGGAGCACCTCCCGGTGGCTCACCATGCCCAGCACCACTCCCGAGTCGGCGACCACGGGAAGCGACGGGATCTCGTGGGCCACCATGAGCCGGGCGGCGAACTCCAGCGTCTGCTCCGGACCGACCGACAGCACCTTCGGTGTCATGAAATCCCGGATCATGAGCTGCCCCGGGAGTTGGACGTCGGCCAGGGGGGCTGCCTCGAGCACGTCCCGCGGCGTCTGCGCCTTGAGCAGCGCGTCCACCACCTCCCGCCGGCCCAGCGTGCGGGCGAACGCGCTGGCCGCCTGCAGGTAGGTGGCCGCCTCTTTCTGCGGCGCCAGGATGAGCACCACGATGCGGGCCCCGCGGCGCGCCTGTACCTCGCGACGCCGCGCGATCGGTGCCGGCGCCACGCCCAGCGCCACCACCAGGCGCTTCACGGCGTCGGTGCGAAAGTGAATGAGGTACGCCTGCCCACCCAGCGTCACGGCGTCTTCCGGGAGCGCCTCGGTCACCAGCTGCCGCAAGGCCTCAGGCTCGCCGCTCAGTCCCGACGCAATGAGCGCCTCGATCAGCCGCTGGCCCGCCTCGCGGAGGTTCTGGGCCGTGAGCGGCACCACCACCCGCTCCGGGGCGAGCAGGTCCACCAGCTTCATGCGGGACCCATGCGCTCTTTCAGCAGCGAAACGACCTCCGCCGGGCGCTGCATCACCGCCACTCCGGCAGCCTTCAACGCTTCCATCTTCTCCGCCGCCGTCCCGCTGGAGCCGGAGATGATGGCGCCCGCATGGCCCATGCGGCGACCCGGCGGAGCGGTCTGGCCCGCGATGAAGCCCACGACCGGCTTGCGCACGTGTTCGGCGACGTAGCGCGCGGCATTCTGCTCGTCCGTGCCGCCGATCTCTCCGATCATGACGATGGCGTCCGTGCCGGCGTCGGCCTGAAACGCGGCCAGGCAATCGATGAAGTTGGTGCCAATGATGGGATCCCCGCCGATCCCCACACAACTGGACTGGCCCATGCCGTGGAGGGTCAACTGGTGGATGATCTCGTAGGTGAGGGTCCCGCTGCGGGATACCACCCCTACCCTCCCGGGACGGCAGATCTGGCCCGGAATGATGCCCACCTTGCTCTCCCCCGGCGAGATCGCGCCGGGGCAATTGGGCCCGACCAGCCGAGCCCCACGCTCCCGCACGTAGGCCATGACCCGGGTCATGTCGAGCACCGGGATGCCTTCCGAGATACACACGATGAGCTGGATGCCGGCATCGACGGCCTCGTACACCGCGTCCGCGGCGAACCGGGCCGGCACGTAGATCACCGAGGTGTTGGCCCCGGTGGCCGCCACCGCGTCCGCCACGGTGTCGAACACCGGTACCTTGCCCTCGAAGGTTTGGCCTCGCCGGCCCGGCGTGACGCCGGCCACCACCGTGGTGCCGTACTCGAGCATCTGCTTGGTGTGAAACGAGCCATCGCGGCCGGTGATGCCCTGGACCACCAGCTTGGTCTGGCGGTTGACGAAAATGCTCATGCCGCCTCCCGCGCCAGCTGGACGGCGCGACGGACGGCGTCGTCCATGTCGGTCAAGGCACTGATGCCGGCATCCTTCAGGATCTTCACGGCCAGCTCCTCATTGGTCCCGGTCAGGCGGATCACCAGCGGGCGATCGAGCTTGAGCTGTTGGGTGGCGGTCACGATGCCGTTCGCCACGTCGTCGCACCGGGTGATTCCGCCAAAGATGTTGAACAAGATGCTCTTCACGTTGGGATCCGCCGTGATGATCTGGAGCGCGGTCACCACTTTCTGCGGGTTACTGCTGCCGCCGATATCCAGGAAGTTGGCCGGCTCGCCGCCGTAGTATTTCACCAGATCCATGGTCGCCATCGCAAGCCCGGCGCCGTTCACGCAGCAGCCGACCTTCCCATCCAGCTTGATGTATGACAGTCCCGCCTCGCGCGCCTGCACCTCGGCCGGCGCCTCGGCGGTGGTATCCCGCAAGGCCGCGATCTCGGGGCGGCGGTCCAGCTCATTGTCGTCCACCACCAGCTTCGCGTCGAGTGCCACCACCTCGCCGCCGGGCGTGGTGATGAGCGGGTTGATCTCTACCAGCGAGGCGCCGGCGCTCCAGAACACCTCGTACAGCTGGCGCATGATCGTGGCCGCTTGCCTCGCCTGCTCGACGCCCCGGTACAAATGGAAGGCCATGGTCATGGCCTGGTGCGGCAGCAGGCCGTACCGCGGGTCGATGGCCACCCGGAAGATCTTCTCCGGCGTGGTGGCGGCGACTTCCTCGATGTCCACGCCTCCCGCCGGGCTCACCATCAGCACCGGACGCTGGCTGGAGCGATCCACGATGATCCCGACGTAGCTCTCGGACGCGATCTCCGCGGCCGGTGCCACCAGGACCTGGTTGACCCGGAGGCCTTTGATGGTCATGCCGATGATCTGCTGGGCCCGCTCGCGCGCCTCGGCGACGTCCTTGGCGAGTTTCACACCGCCCGCCTTCCCGCGACCTCCGGCATGGACCTGAGCCTTGACCACCACGGGCCCACCGATGCTCTGCGCGATCCGCGCCGCCTCATCGGCCGTCCGCGCCACGTCGGCGTCCGGGATAGGAATGCCCGCACGTTTCAGCAGCGCCCGGGCCTGGAATTCATGCAGGTTCACTTACGCGTCTCCCGTTATCAGGGTTCCCGTTTCGCCCTCGAGACCGGCTCGACCGCGCGCCAGGTGGGTAATCACCGCCCGCCGCCCGCCGGAACGCACGAAATGCAGGGCAGCCTCGACCTTGGGCCGCATGGATCCCACGCCCAACTCGTCGCTCTCCAGGAGGAGTTGGGCTTCCGCCGCGCGCAGTCGCCGGATCGGCTCCTGGTGCGGCGTGCCCCAGCCGCGATACACGGCGTCCACGTTCGTGAGGATCAGCAGGGTGTCGGAGCCCAGTCGCGTCCCCAGGATGGCGGCGACACGGTCCTTGTCCACCACCGCGTCCACGCCCTCCCACCCCAGCCGCGGGTCGGCGTAGACCGGCGGCCCGCCCCCGCCGGCCGCGATCACGATCTTGCCCTGGTTCACCAGCCGCTTCACCGCATCCGCCTCCACTACGTCGAGCGGCAGGGGACTGGGCGCCAGGCGGCGCCAGCGGCCGCCGGCGTCGCGGCCCACCGCGGTCCCCTGCCCGCGGAGTCGGGCCAGGAGATCATCCGACAGCTCGTGGCCGACCGGTTTGGTGGGCCGGAGGGCATCCGGCGCCTGGGTGTCCACCACGGTCTGCGTCACGATGGTGAGCACTTCACGCTCGATGCCGGCCCGCCGGAACGCGTTCTGCAGCGACTGCTGAATCATGTAGCCGATCCAGCCCGCGGTGGCCGCCACCAGAACACCCAGCGGCAACGGCTCCACGCGATCCCGACCCGCTTCGTTGCGCACCAGCTCGTCGCCCACTTGCGGGCCGTTGCCGTGCACGATGGCGATGCGCCACCCCAGGGCCGCCAGGTCCACGATCGGGGCCAACGATTCCCGAGTGTGGCGGAATTGATCGTGGATGCTGGCCCGCTCGCCCGGCGGGGCCAGCGCGTTGCCTCCCAATGCTACGACGATTGACCCAACGTCAGACGTTACCATGCCTGGTTCGATGTCTGTCGTTCGTTGCGGAACCGGCATCCGTCATACTCTCTCCCCAGTCATTCACCGCGGTGAATCTTCCCGTCAGGGCGCACTGTCAGAAGGCGCGCGGAGCAGGCGCCGGAGCTGTTCGTAGGCGCGACCGAACCCCGCCCAATCCCCGGCGCGGCGGGCGGCATCCAGCCGGCGGAACCACTCCCGCGCCGCACTCCAGTCCGCGGTGCTCCCCCCGGGAAACCGCGCCGCGGCAGCCAGATCGCGCAGCGCGGCTGCCGCGTCGGCGCCTCGCCCGAGAGTGCCGCCCGTGCCGGCCACGATCTCCTGCAGGCGCGGCACGTCCTGCTCCCGCGCAGGCAGCGCGAACACCGGACGAAAGCTCACGATCCCGCCGGCAAACACCAGGGTCGTGACCGGGCCCGCGGCAGCGGACGACAACGCATTCTCGGCAACCGCCGTCTCGGCGGCGAAGCGGGACGGGCCCGGGTGCGCCAGGGGCTGCGCCAGCCGGACCACTCCCAGCACGGGGCGGGTGCCGTCCACATAGCCGTCGGCGACCGCCGCCAACATGCCCGGCTCGCCGCGCTCAGCTACCTGACGCAGCCGGAGCCGCAGGTGCTCGTCCCCTGGAAGCGTCCCGACCAGCCAACCGGGCGCGCGCGGCGCCGTCAACGTGGTATCGTCTCCCCCGCGCCCCAGCGCGGGCAGCCGACGCGCGCCGGGCCACCCCGCCGGTACCCCGGCAAGCGCCAACGGCGCTTGCACCGCGAACAGTTCCTCGGGATAACGCAGGTGACGCCGCAGCGCATCCGGCAGGCGATCCACCGGCCACACGATGTCCCGGGCCAGCGCCGCCCACGCGGCGCTGAGCGGATCGGGATCGTCCACCAGGTACACCCGCGTCTCGCCGCTGTAGGCGTCCACCACGCCCAGCAGACTGGTCCGCAGGTAGCGCACGCCCTGCCCGCGCCATTGGCTCAGCACCGACAGAGGGAATGCCTGGCTCGAGACGTAGCCCCACGCGAGCCACCAGAGGCGGCGCTCCGCCGCCACGGGGTACGGCGCGCCGAACCGGGCGAAGGGCGCGTACCGATCGAGCCGCGCTGCGACCGCCCGATGCCAGAGCAGGAGGTCACCCGCCGGCACGGCGTCCGCGGACAACAGGCGCGGGCTCTGGAGCGTCCACGCCAGCGCCAGCCGGCGGCCGATTCCTCCCGGGGCGATTCCCATCTGACGCTCCGGCGAATCCCCCAGCGCGTATTCCTCCGCGGCCGGGCTGAACCACACTTCTGGATGCGCCAGATCCAGCTCGGCAAACCGGCGCTCAGTTGAGTCGGGACGCGTGGGGTCCGGCACGAAGACCGGCAGTCCGTCGGGGGTCGCCTGCGCCGCCGCCACCGCGACGGCTCCACCGGCGTAGGCATAGCGACCCGCGTGTACGCTGCTCCACGACAGCTCGGCATTCGCCTCGCGGGCGGCCAGGAGATCCACCTCGCGCGCCGCGAGGTACAGCGGCACCGGCCGGCTGGAGCGCCCTTGGTAGAGGTCGAGGCCGGCGCTCGCAAACCGGTGCTCCGGACGCCCCGGCGCCAGCCGGCGCAGGATCTCCTGGAGGGCACCCTGGCCCCAGATCGGAACCAGCGCGAGCTCGGGCCCCCGCCGGGCTAGGAGATCGGCATCCGGGCTCGGGGGGGGGTCGATGGTGGTGTCGCTGGCGGGAAGGGCGAACGCCACCGACAGCATGCGGCGCTGCACGGCCGCCAGCTCGGGGAAGGCCAACCGGTCCGGACCGCGGACCGCAGCCGAGAAGCCGGGCACCACGAAGGTACCCACCAGCGCCAGCCCGACCAGCGTGCCCCACGGAGCCACCACCAGGGTGCTGCGATCCACCCAGATCCACGTCAGCGACGCGATCGCCGCCACGATCGCGACTCCGCTCAGCACCCGCGAGACAGGAAGGCGGACCTCGACCAGCACCGCGTCATATGGCACGTCGCGAAGGCCCGCCACGTACTCCGCGGGATCCAGCCGGAAGCCCGCCGCCAGAGTCAGCGCGAATACCACGAGCAGGCCCGCCACGTGGGTGCGGGCCCAATCGGCCACCACGAGGCGGCGTTCCACCACGCGAATCGCCCCGACCAACGTGTACAGGGCCCCCGTCACCACCAGCAGCACGGCACTCAGCGTGGCCAGGAACCCGTGCATGGTGCGCTCCCACGGCAGGCGGAAGAGGTAGTAGGTGAGATCGCGGTGCAGCACCGGGTCCACCAGCTCGACCGACGCGCGACTCCCGAGCAAGGCGAAAGCATACCACCACCCGGATGCACGGTGGCTCACCAGGACGGCGATCAGCAGCCCCAGAAGGAAGGTGCCCGCCACCAGGTAACGGCGCGGCACCGCTTCGACGATCTCCAGGTTCCCGAGCCGGCGCGGCACGTGCACCGACCCAATGGTACGGTAGACCAGGTACAGGTTACCCAGGGACCAGGTGGCGGCGACGGCGAAGGCCAGTGCGAGCAGCGTGAGTTTGAGCTGGGCGATCGCGGTGTGCGTGGCCTCAACCCCCAACGACTCCGCCCAGAGTCCGTTCGCCACGCTCACGGCGGCCCAGCGACCCACCAGCAACCCCAAGAGCGCGAGAAGCACGGCGGCCCGCACCCACGCGCGGCGCGGCCTCATCCCGTCACGCGGTCACGCCCTGGGAGCGCAGCCATGCCTCCACCTCACCTCGATGCGCCACCAGAGCGGCCTCCGAGGACGCCTCGAACCGCAGCACCAGCACCGGCTGGGTGTTCGAGGCCCGGAGCAGCCCCCAGCCGTCCGGAAAGACCATCCGTACGCCGTCGATGGTGATGACCTCATACCGCTCCGCGAAGTGTCGCGCCGCGGCCTCTACCACCTGGAACTTGCGATCGTCCGGGCAATCTACGCGTAGCTCCGGCGTGGTGAAGGTTCGCGGAACATCGGCTAGCAGCGACGACAGCGGCCCGGGTGTGCCGGCGAGGAAGGCGATCAGCCGGGCCGCGGCGAACGGTGCGTCGTCGAATCCGTAGTAGTCGCCGGCGAAGAACATATGGCCGCTCATCTCTCCGGCGAGCGGTGCCTGCATTTCCTTCATCTTCGCTTTGAGCAGCGAGTGGCCGGTCTTCCACATCACCGGCCGGAGTCCGGCGCGCTCCAGCCCGGTCCGCAGCGTCTCCGAGCATTTCACGTCGAAGATCACGGGATGACCGGTTCCGGCTCTCCGTACCAGGTCTCGAGCCAGCAACAAGAGAATGTGGTCGCCGTATACCACCTGACCGGTCTCGTCCACCAGGCCGATCCGATCGCCGTCCCCGTCGAACCCGATACCCAGCTCGGCCCCTACCCGCCGGACGGTCGCCTGGAGATCCCGGATGTTCTCCAGCACGGTGGGATCGGGGTGGTGGTTGGGAAAGGTGCCGTCCGACTCGCAATACAGGGGCACCACCTCGGCGCCGATGCCGGTGAGCACCCGCTCCGCCACCAGACTGGCCACGCCGTTCCCGCAGTCCACCACGACCTTCACCGGTCGCGCGATGGGACCGTTACGTTCCACGATGCCGCGTACGTAGCGGTCCAGCACGGTCTGGTCGGCACTGGTGGTGCCCTTCCCCGCATCCAGCTCGTCCCGCTGGATCAGCCTGAGCAGGCCCTGGATGTCACCGCCAAAGAAGGCTTCGCCGCCCACCACCATCTTGAATCCGTTGAACTCGGGCGGATTGTGCGATCCGGTGACCTGAAGGCCGGCGTCCACGCCCAGCTGGCGTTCCGCCAAGTACAGCGCGGGCGTGGGCAGCTGGCCCACGTCGATCGCGCCGCCCCCGGCGGCCGCGATCCCCTCACGGACCCCGCGCGCCAACGACTCGCCCGACGGCCGGTTGTCCCGGCCCACGGCGATCCGCGGGGTCTTCCCGCTGCGCCGGCGAACGGCAGTGGCGAAGGCGCGGCCCAGGATGTGAGCGAAGTCGGGCGTGAGCTGCTCGCCGACGATGCCTCGGACGTCGTATTCTCGAAAGATGACGGCGGGGACGTTCACGGCCGCGGTGTCAGTGGAGCGCAAGGGTTGGTGTTGAGTGAACGCCGTTGGGTCCCTTCGGTCGCTGGTGGTACCGGCGGCCCGGCGCCGCCGAAAGGAGCGATCCCGTGCCACGCTTGCTCTCCGTAGGCGCCGAGACCGCCGGTACTAACGCTCCCTCCGGGACCCAACGGCATTCACTCACCGGCAGGCTAGCGCTCGAGCGAGTACAGGCTGGCCGGCCGCAGGCTCTCGCCGCCGCGCCGCGCGGCGTCGAGCGCCCGGTTGGGCCAGAACCCGAAGAGCAGCAACGCCACGGCCATCACGCCTACCGCCCATCGGGCCGCCCCCACGATGCGCGTCGCCTGATGGGCCTCGGTGGTCGGCGCCGGCCGCATGTACATGGCCATGATGGGCGGCAGGTAGAAGCCCGCGGACACGACGCTGGCGCCCACCAGGATCACCGCCAGCAGCCGCTGATCCGCGTCCACCGCCGCCGAGAGGATGTACCATTTCCCGATGAACGCCGCGGTGCCGGGGAACCCCAGGAGCGAGAGCATGAAGACGGTCATCGCGCCGGCGACCCAGGGTCGCCGCGTCCCCAGGCCGCTCAGGTCGTCGATCAGGACGTCTCGCTCGCCGCCCGTGCCGGCTGCAGCCAACACGGCGAAGGCGCCTACCGTCATGAGCGTGTAGGCCACCGCGTAGAACAAGAAGGCCGCCGAGCCCATGGCGCTCCCACTGGCCACGGCCACCAACAGATAGCCGGCGTGTGCGATGGAGCTGTAGGCCAGCATCCGCTTGAGCGGGCGCTGCGCCAGCGCGATCAGGTTCCCGACCACCATGGTGATCACCGCGAGCCACCACACCGCCCCGTGCCAGATCGGGAGGCCATCGAAGGCCTGGTGCAGCACCCGCACCAGCGCCGCGAACCCCGCGGCCTTGACCGCGGCGGCCATGAACGCCGTGACCGGCGTGGGCGAGCCGTCGTAGACGTCCGGCGTCCACATGTGGAATGGGACGGCCGCCACCTTGAAGCCGAACCCGATCAACAAGAGACCGATCCCGGCGACCATCATCACGTTGGAGCCCAGGCCCAGCTCCAGCACGCGGCCGTGGATCAGCCACAGATTGGTGGTGCCGGTGGCGCCGTAGATCAGGGCGATCCCGTACAGGAAGAACCCCGACGCGAACGCCCCCAGCAAGAAGTACTTGAGGGCGGCTTCCGCGGCGAACACGCTCTTCCGGTTCACGCCGGCCAGGACGTACACCGCGACCGACATCAGCTCCAGGCCCAGGAACACCACCACCAGGTCCGCCGCGCCCCCCATGAACATCATCCCCAGGGTGGCAAGCAGGATCAACACGTAGTACTCGGGGGCCTGGATCTGCTCCCGGTCCACGTAACCCAGGGACAGCATGACGGTAAGGAGCGCGCCCAGCAGGAACACCAGCGACGTGGCGAAGCGGAAGCCGTCCAGCGCCATCATGGCCGGCAGTCCGATGGGGGTGGCGCCCTGCGCCCACAGCCAGGCCACGGCGAGTCCGGTACTCCCCAGCGCGATGAGGGTCAGGAGGCCCACGTCCCGCTGCACCCGCGCGTCCCGGTGGCGCCAGGCGGCCACCAGCATCAGGACCAGGACCCACGCCGTGAGCACCAGCTCGGGGACCAGCGCCAGGGTGACGCCGCCGGGGGTCGTGAGGTCGATGGGCACGGCTCAGCGCGCTCCCGGCTGCACGGCGCCTTCGGCCACCGGCGGCGCGCCGGCCGCCTCGCGAACCTGGGTCACCAGGGCCCGGGCGGACGGCTCAATCCGGCGAAGGATGGGCGCCGGATAGATCCCGATCCAGAAAATGCAGGCGACGAGCGGCGCCAGCACCGCCAGCTCGCGCGGTGAGAGATCCGGCAGCGTGGCGTTCTCCGGGTGGTCCACCTGCTGGAACAGGATGCGCTGGATGGCCCACAGCAGGTACGCGGCGGCGAAGATCACGCCGGTCGCGGCAATCGCCGCAGCCCACGGATGGGTGCGGAAGGCGCCGAGCAACACCAGGAACTCTCCCACGAAGCCGTTAGTGCCCGGCAAGCCGATGGAAGAAAGCGAGACCACCGTCAGGACCGCCGCGAAGGCCGGCATCACCTTGGCGAGCCCGCCGAACTGGGCGATGTCCCGCGTGTGCCGCCGCTCGTACATCATCCCGGCCAGGAAGAACAGGGCGCCCGTGGAGATCCCGTGGTTGATCATGATGACGATGGCGCCCTGCACGCTCTGGAGGGTGAGCGCCCAGATCCCCAGCATCACGAACCCGAGGTGGCTCACCGACGAGTACGCGACGAGCTTCTTGAAATCGGGCTGCACCAGCGAGACCAGCGCTCCGTAGATGATGCCGATCAGGGACAACACCACCACCACCGCGGTCACCGCCGGGTCCATCGCGATCTCCGGAAAGAGCGGCACGGCGAAGCGCAGGAAGCCGTAGGTGCCCATCTTGAGCAGGATGCCCGCCAGGATCACCGAGCCGGCGGTAGGCGCCTCGACATGCGCGTCCGGCAGCCAGGTGTGGAAGGGGAACATCGGCACCTTGATGGCGAACGCCAGCGCGAAGGCCGCGAACAGCCAGAACGCCCAGGGCCGGACGTAGGCGATGTTCCGCCACAGGTGGTCGTACCCGAACGAGTGCTCGCCGGTGGCGCGCGCCACCGCGAAGTAGATAGTCAGGATCGCCACCAGCATGAGGAGCGATCCCAGGAACGTGTACAGGAAGAACTTGATCGCGGCGTACAGTCGGCTGGGGCCGCCCCAGACCCCGATGATGAAGTACATCGGGATCAGCATGATCTCCCAGAACACGTAGAACACGAACAGGTCCAGCGCCACGAACACGCCCAGCATCCCCGTGGTCAGGACCAGCAGCAGCGCGTAGTAGGGGCGCTCGTGCCGGGTGATGTAGGTCCAGCTCCCCAGCACCGCGAGCGGCATCGTGAGCGTGGTGAGCAGCAGCATGAACAGGGAAATGCCGTCCACGCCAAGCCGGTACGCGATGCCCCACTCCGGTATCCACTGCCGCACCACCTGGAACTGCATGGCGGCGGTGGGCTCGAAGGTCCACCACAGTCCCAGCGACGCCACGAACTCAGCCAGCGTGACGTACAGGGCGAGCCGCTTGGCCGCCGGCGGCGGGCTCAGCATCACGAGCACCGCACCGAGCAGCGGCAGCAGCAGGATCGCATCCAGCGCCCAGCGCTGGTATCCCAGACCCGTCAACGCCGCGGTCATGGGCTCACGACCTCAGCAGGGCGCGCAGCAGCACGATCGTCCCCAGCACGAAGAAGACGACATAGGTGCCCACCTGCCCCGTTTGGAGGCGGCTGCCGGCCCAGCCGAAGAAGCGCGCCACCCGCGCCACGCCGTTCACCGCCACGCCGTCGATGATGAATGCGTCGATGGTCTTCCAGAGCACCCGATCCGACAGCCACGCGAGCGGCCGGACGAACAGGGTGTCGTACAGCTCGTCCACGTAGTACTTCCGCAGCAGCACCCGCTGGATGCCGGTCTCGGCCGGCGCCTCGCGGGCCGGCTTGAGGGCGGCCGGCTGGAGCAGACGCCACGCGCCGATCATGCCAAGGGCCGCGATCCCGGTCGCCAGGGCCAGCAGGGTCCACTCGGTCGCGGCGCCCAGATGCCCTTCCAACAGGTATTGGCCACCCAGCAACGTGACCGGCTCGAGCCAGTGTACCAGCCACTCGTTCCCCGGGAGCACGGCGGGGAGATTCACCGCTCCTGCGGCCACGGCGCCTACGCCTAGGACCACCAGCGGACCGGTCATCACCCACGGGGCATCGTGCAGGTGCCCCTGCTCCCGCTCACCGGTCCGGTTGGGACCGTGGAAGGTGTACACCAGGAGGCGAGTCATGTAGAACGCCGTGAGGAGCGCGCCGATGGCTCCGAGCGCCCAGAACACGTAGAAGATGCCGGCCTCGTGCCCGCGGGCGAAGGTTCGCGCCAGGATATCGTCCTTGGAGAAAAACCCCGCCAGCGGCGGCACGCCAATGTTGGCGAGCCCGCCGATCCACATCAGCGCCGCCGTCCATGGGAGATAGCGCTGCAGGCCGCCCATGTTCCGGATGTCCTGGGCGTCCTCGTGACGCCCGGTGGCGTGATAGGCGTGATGCAGCGCGTGGATCACGCTGCCGGCGGCGAGGAACATGAGGGCCTTGAAGAACGCGTGGGTCGCCAGGTGGAAGATCCCGGAGGCGTAGGCACCCACGCCGACTCCCAGGAACATGTACCCCAGCTGCGACACCGTTGAATACGCGATGATCTTCTTGATGTCCCACTGCTTGAGCGCGATGGTGGCGGCGTAGAGCGCGGTCACCGCCCCGACCCCTGCCACCACGGCACTCGAGACCGGCGCCATGGCGAAAAGCACGTTGGCCCGGGCCACGAGATACACGCCGGCGGTCACCATGGTCGCGGCGTGGATCAAGGCCGAGACGGGCGTGGGGCCGGCCATGGCGTCGGGCAGCCAGGTGTAGAGCGGGATCTGGGCCGACTTGCCGGTGCATCCCAGGAACAGCGCCAGCGTGATGAGCGTTATGGTAGGACCGCCCAGCTCGAAGGTCGCCGGGGCGGCGGCGAAGACGTCGCGGAAGTTGAGGCTTCCCGTGGCCTGGAAGATCAGGAACATCGCCACCAGAAAGCCGAAGTCGCCAATGCGGTTCATGATGAACGCCTTCTTCCCGGCATCGGCGTTGACCTTGTCCTCGTACCAGAACCCGATCAGGAGATAGCTGCACAGCCCGACGCCCTCCCAACCGACGAACATCACGGCGAAGTTGGCGCCCAGCACCAGGACCAGCATGAAGAAGACGAAGAGATTCAGGTAGGCGAAGTAGCGGGCGTAACCCGGATCCTCGCCCATGTAGCCCACCGAATAGATGTGGATCAGCGCGCTGACGCCGGTCACGACCATCAACATGACCGCCGAGAGCTGATCCACCTGGACCGCGAAGTCCAGCTGGAGGCTGCCGGCCGGCATCCAGGACCAGTACGTCAGGATCCAGGGCTCCTCCGGTGGAGCTGCCCCGACCGCGCGCACCACGACCACGGCGACGGCAAACGCCGCGACCAGCACGCCCACCCCCACGGTGCTGATGGCGCGTTTGGCGTTCGGCTGGAAGAAGCTCAGCGCGCCATTCACCACGAACCCGGCGAGCGGCAGGGCCACGACCAGCCAGGTCCAGGAGACGGCGGACGGGATCTGGTTCATCCGCGGAGCAGGTTGATGTTCTGGATATCCAGCGTCTGCTTGTGCCGGTAGATGGCGAGCACGATGGCCAGACCCACGGCCGCCTCGGCCGCCGCGACCGCCATGACGAAGAACACGATGACTTGGCCATCGGGACCCAGCTGCTGTGCCAGGGCCACGAACGCCAGGTTCGCCGCGTTGAGCATCAGCTCGACGCACATGAAGATGATGATCGCGTTCCGCCGGAGCAGGACGCCCGCCACGCCCAGACTGAACAGAATCGCGGAGACGGCGAGCGCGGGACCGAGCAGCACCTAGAGCCTCCGCTTCGCGAGCACGACCGCGCCGACGATGGCGGCCAGCAGCAGGACCGACGTCACCTCGAACGGGACCAGGTAGGTGCGGAACAGCGAGTCGCTGATCACCGCCACCACGCCCTGCTCCTGCGTCACCCGGCTCAAGGTCCCGGCCGGCAGCTGGAGCGGACCGGCCAGCGGCGAGCGGACCAGCACCCACAGCTCCGTGACCAGCAACAGCCCGAGCGCCAGCGCCACCAGCCGTCCGGTCCACCCGCGCATGTCGGTGGCACTGCCGCGGCCCAGGTTGAGCAGCATGATCACGAACAGGAACAACACCATGATGGCGCCGGCGTACACCATGACCTGCAACGCCGCGATGAACTGCGCATCCAGGAGCACGAAGATGGCCGCCAGGCTGAAGAGCGTCTGGACCAACCACAGCGCGCTGGCTACCGGACTCCGGCGCGTGATGCACATCAGCGCGCCGCCGATGGCGAGCGCGGCGAAGAGCCAGAACATGATCTGGATCACGCGTCACTCACCTTTGGGGTCCGACGGATCCCACAGCGTCGAGACCTGGTGGGTCTGCGCGCACAGCCGTTCCAGATCGTACACGAAGCGGGACCGCTGGTATTCGGCGTTCTCATAGTGCACGCCCACGTGGATCGCCTCTTCCGGACAGACCTCCTGGCAATAGCCGCAGAAAATGCAACGGAACTCATCGATCTCGTAGATGAGGGGGTAGCGGTGTCCCTCTTCGTCCTCTCCCGGCACCAGCTTGATGCAGTTGGCCGGGCAAATCTGGGGACACAGGCCGCAGGCCACGCACTTGGCGCGGCCCTGTTCGTCGGTGAGCATCCGATGCGTGCCGCGCCACCGGGGCGAGAGGGTCCAGTCGTCCGTGGACTTCTGCTCCGGATACTCCATGGTGACCTTGGGACGGAACACGTGACTGAGCGTCACCGCCATCCCCTTGAGCGTGGCCCGCAGGTAGCTGACCTCGCCCTCCGGGCGGCGCACCGTCCTGACGGAGATCGCCATCAGGCCGCCAGCCTCTCTCGGCGTCGCGCCCCCGCCAGCAGCCGGCCCCGATCCAGCCCCCACAACAGCCCCGCCACAGCACCCACGTTCACGCCGATCAGCGCCGGGGCCTCCGCCACCCCCACGCGCTCCGCCCCCCACACGACGAACGCGATCACGGTGATGTAGCCGAGCGCCACCGGCAGCATGACCTTCCAGCCCAGCTCCATGAGCTGATCGAACCGGAACCGCGGCAGGGTCCAGCGGATCCAGACGTAGAACAACAGGAAGAAGCCGGTCTTGGCCCCGAACGCCAGGAGCGTGGCCGCGAATCGTGCGACCGACGGTGACTCCTCATCCCACTGGGTGAACGGGATGTCCCAGCCGCCGAAAAACAGTGTGGTGATCAAGGCGGACATGGTGATGATTGCGGCGTACTCGGCGATGTAGAACATCGAGAACTTTATGGCCGAGTACTCGGTGTGATATCCGGAGACCAACTCGGTCTCTGCCTCGGGCAGGTCGAACGGCAGGCGGTTGGTCTCCGCGAACGCCGAGATGAGGAACAATACGAAGGCCACGGTCAGGGCGAGGACGAACCACACCGTGCGCTGCTGTGCCGCGACCACCTCCGAGAGCGTCACGTTCCCGCTCAGGATGAATACGGTGATGACGCTCAAGCCCAGCGCGATCTCGTAGCTGATCATCTGCGCGCTGGACCGAATCCCACCCAGCATGGCGTACTTGCTGGCCGACGACCACCCGGCGAGCACGACGCCGTACACCGCCAGCGAGGAGATCGCCAGGATGAACAGAAAGCCGATGGGGAGATCGGCAACGACCATGGGAATGGGGCCCTGGTAAGTGAACCGCCCCACCATTGGAAGCGTGAAGTCGAACCCCGGCAGCGGTGCCGCGAACGGAATCACCGCGAACGTCATGAGTGAGGGGATGAACGATATGAGCGGCGCGAGGAGAAAGAGCGGCTGATCCACCCACTTGGGCCAGGTCTCTTCCTTGAGAAAGTTCTTGAGACCGTCCGCCACCGGCTGGAGCAGTCCGGCCGGGCCCACCCG
>Ga0209619_10001439_pt1 | contig 17497 bp, 17 predicted proteins | sample Rifsed16ft3_FD_184011 | JGI IMG/M metagenome (GOLD analysis project Ga0209619, IMG submission 184011) | Soil microbial communities from Rifle, Colorado, USA - sediment 16ft 3 (version 2) | ecosystem: Environmental > Terrestrial > Deep subsurface > Rock core/Sediment | place: Rifle, Colorado... | reverse complement strand
GGCGCTAGCTGCCTCCACTGCCTTGCTGTACTCTTCATTGAACTTGACCAGGTCTTTCAGGGTTCCTAGGATGCCTTTGATGGCTCCTTCATCGGCCATCTCTTCAATCCTTTCAATCGCCCGCTCCTCGGCCTGGAGGCTCTCTGCTAGATTTCGCTGGGTGTTGAACTCCACGACTGTGACTCTTGCTTTCTTGGCGACGTCGATGGCCTCGTCAATCTCTTCTCGGCGTTGGCCTTTGAGGGACGTGTACTGCCTCGCCTTCTCCTCGACGGTTTGGAGACGTTTCTCCTCCTCCTTCTCCAGCCGGTCCATCTCTCGGACTCTCTTCTTTAGTTCGTCAGCTAGCTGAGCGAATTCGTGCTGGCGTGTCTCCAAGGTCTGGAGGTGTCCGGCGGTGAGGTCAAGTTTTGTCGAACTGCCTTTGCTCGAGGCGGTGAGCTGAGAGAGTTCTTGGACTACGCCGTCGATTTCGTCCTGGACCTGTTCGAGCTTTTTGGTGTCCTGGGAGAGCGATTCCCGGGCGGTTTTGAGGTTCCCTGTCAGTTTGTCCGCGGCCTCCGCTGATTCTGAATATTGCGTTTCGAGCTGTGTCTTCCGGCCGGCTAGGCTGCGGAGGGAGTTGGACTGGAGTTTGAAGCTGGACTCGAGACCTTCTGATTCTTTGACTAGAGCGGCTTTCTGTTTAGTCCTTGTAGCTAGGAGGGCCTTGCGGGTTTCAGCTTCTGTTTTGGCCTTGACGATTTCGCTACTTGTTTCCGCGATTTTTCTCTCTATCTCGAATAGTTCCTGGCTTCCTTTGGCTACGGTTTTTTCCTCAAAGCGACGCCTTTCGTCCTCGACCTTGGCTCGTTGCCGGGTGAGATTTTCTCTCTCCTGTCGAATCTCATCTAGCTTACGTTGTTCTTGGTCGAAAGATTGTGTGATTGAGGACCGTTTCTCTTCTAGGCCTGCAATCTGTCCTGATAGGATTCGGGCTTGCTGCTCGTTCACTTCTCTCTTCAAGAGGTTGTAACGGAGTAGGTCGTTCCGTTCGCGCTCAAGTTGTTCGATTCGAACTCGCACTTCGTCGACCCGTGCCGCAGCGACTTTCAGGTTGACATCCGCCTCCTGGAGCTGTTGCTTGGCCTCTGCCTTCTTCGTCTCGAAGACTCCTATTCCAACGAGCTCTTCCAGTATCCTTCTCCTTTCCTCAGTCCCGATCTCGGCAAGTCGGGTAATGGCGTGCTGGGCGATGAGGTTGAAACCGGTCACCTGAATGTCGGCGGAGCTTAGGATGTCCTGGACTTGTTTTCGTGAGAGGCGGCGGCCGTTGAGCCGGTAGATTCCCTCTCCTCCCTTGGAGAACTCCCTGGATATCGTTACTAGGTCCGACTCTACCGGTATCCTGCGGTCGGCGTTGTCGAACTGGACGGCTACGTGGGCCGAATGGGCTCCTTCTCCCTGGGACTTGTGAACGAGATCGGAGAGGCTTCTCCCCCTCAGCTCTCGGGGGCTCAACTCTCCCAGTGCGAATTTCAGGCCGTCGAGTATGTTGGACTTTCCCGAGCCGTTGGGCCCTGTGATAACAGTGAAGCCTCTGTCGAAGCTGACGGAGACCTTCTTAGCGAAGGTCTTGAAGCCGCGAATGTCGATCCTCTTAATGTGCACCAAGGCTGGGGCTCAGGGGTCCTAGTCGTTACGAGACCCTGGGCATGGTACTGGATAATAGGCCTAGGCATCTCGGCATATCAATCTCACCGGCCGAAACGCCGGTTTCTCATCTGGTACAATCTGATGGCGCGTAGAAAATCTATTCTCCGAAATTCTGGCCAGTAGACGTCTACGAAAACGAGTTCGCTATAAGCCGACTGCCAGAGCAGGAACCCGCTAAGCCTTTCCTCGCCGGAGGTTCGAATCACGAGGTCCGGGTTGGGATTTGGCAGGTGGGCAGTGTAGAGATACTTGTGGAACAGATCCTCGTCAATCTGCTTCAGAGACAATTGACCCTGACCAAAATCCTCCACGATCTTCTTTGTAGCATCAACAATCTCGGCCCTTCCGGTATAGGCGATCGCCACATTGAGAAAATGTCCGTCATATTTCTGAGTCTCATTCTCCAGCTGGACCAGGGTGTCTCGGAGGCTCTCAGGCAGAAGGTCGATTCTGCCGAGTGTCTTTACCCTGACTCGGTGAGTGTGGAGTCTCTTGTCCTTTCCAAGTTTCCGGGCCTCCTCCTCGACGATCTTGAGGACAGCCTTCACCTCTTCGCTCGGCCGAGTGAAGTTCTCCGTGGAGAACGTGTAGATCGTAAGGGTCCTAATCCCATAGTCGAGGCACCAGCTTAGAACTTCCTCGCCTACCTTAGCTCCCATGAGGTGTCCGGCGAAGGGAGCTAGATCCCTTTCCCATGCCCAGCGCCTATTCCCGTCCAGAATTATTCCGATATGCTCAGGCATTGGACGATGTTTGACCTGTTGCGTCAGCCATTTTTCGTAGGCTTTGTACACTCCGGCAAGATTCAGCAGTCTATCCAGCAATGGTCGGTCTCTCCTTGGTCTCCTTCGCATTCCCTGATAGTCGAGCCGCGGCCAGCGCCGTTCCACACGGGCATCCCTTCCGGCTCACTGGTACTTTCTCAATCGCTTCTATGAGAATCTTGTTCAGAACGTTGTTTGTCTCTCGTCCCTTCAACTCAACCTCCTGTGCCGAAAGGACGCGCTGGAGGCCAGCTGCCATGTTTGACACAAAACAGACCGGGGCGTAGCACATTTCCAATTCCCGGGCCAAGAATGCCTCAGGGGATCCAGTCATGCCTACTATGCCGCAACCGGCAATTCGCATCATCCGTATCTCTGCTGGGGTTTCGTACCTGGGGCCTTCTGTGCAAGCCATGACGGCTCCGTCATGGACATTCTTCGTGTGAGATGCGCTTGCTTCCGCCAGAATCCTTCTGACGACTGGGCAGTATGGTTCAGAAACATCCACATGAGTCACCGGAGAGTCGTCGTAGAATGACCCGTGACGGGACTTCGTAAAGTCGACTATGTCGGTCGGAATTAGAATGTCGCCTGGTTCTAACTTCTGGTCTATCGCTCCAACTGCGTTTGTAGCTATGACCCGTTCGACCCCTATGCTCTTTAGACCCCACAAGTTTGCCCGGTAATTCACTTTGTGAGGAGGCCTTGAGTGGTCTACGCCGTGTCTCGGGAGAAAGACTACCTTTGTCCCTCTGACCTCTCCAAGCGTCAGCCTGGGGGTGGGACCGTACGGGGTTCCTACTATCTTGTAATCTCCTTTGACAATTGACCTGACGCCTGAGCCGCCGATGATTGCTATAGGGGCGGTCACTTTTCCGTGCCTTCCTCTTCGAGAAGGGCACCGAGTTCGTGTAGAGAAACCTTCTCGCCTTTGCTGAGCTTCTTCTTTGCCGACTCTTTCAGGCCTTCCTTGTGGGCTTTCTGCCTCTCCGCCTGTGCAATCCTGTCAGCTTCTCTTGTCATAGTGACGATTGAAAAGTACTTCTGGGTGGCCTCCCTGGCTCGCCCACGCACCTCACCCAGTCTTTTCTCCTGGTCGTCAAGTTTCTGTCTCAGCTCGTGGAATTTCTCCCCGAGGCTGAGGATCTCCTCGTGGTGTTTCTGGCTTGTCTCCGCAAGTTGTTGAACTCTTCCATGCAACTCGTCAGCCTCATTCCTCTCCCTGTCCACTTCCTGGCTCAATCGCTGAATCCTCTTGTAGGAGCCGACCTTTGTCTCAAGCATCTTGACCTTTGCCATAAACTGCTTCTCTTCCTCCTTACCCATCGGGGCCGTCTGAATCTTCCATTCCAGCTGAGCCATTTCGTGCTCAGCCCTGACACCTTCAAAGGTCCTGCCGGAGACTTTTCTCAACCCCTTGAGCGTAGTGATGCCTAGCTTAGCTGCGGTTCTGAGTTCGTCACGGTCCTTCTTAAGAGCCCTGACAGTCTCGTTAAGTTCGTCCCGGTTCTTTCGTATGCTCTGTAACTCTGTTCGCATCTTCGCCAGCTTCGCCCGGGTTTCGCGAATCTGGTCGATAATTTCCCTCTCCTCGAGACGCAGGCTATCGCGTTCGTCGGCCAGTGCGTCAATGTTCGTCATCGTTCTCGGACTCCGTGAAATGTAGTTGGTTTCTTTGGAGAAAGACTGATGGACTCCGCCTTATAGACGTTCGAATCAAAGGGTCTGCAAAATGGTTCTCCGTTCTGGGAGTATAACTATGGTGGGAGATCGTCTGGTACTAGTTGGAACGATTCACGTGGACCCACAGAGTGCGGCTGCTGTGAGAGACACAATCTTAGATGTGAGGCCCGAAGTGGTCGCGCTGGAAATCGACGAGGCCCGGCTTTACGCGTTGCAGAATCCACGCCTTTCACGTGCTGGCAAGTCTCCAGGAGTTTCTTTCTTGGCAATGGTGTTGCTGGAAAAATTCGCGGGGCAGCTAACCGGATCGGCTCCGGGCACGGAGATGCTTGTTGCCACCGAGAGTGCACGGCGGGTCGGGGCCAGGGTTGAACTAGTCGATGTTCCCATCCATACTACAATCGCCGGGCTGAGAAGTCTGCCTCTGAAGGAACGCGTTAGGCTGTTAATCGACTCCATCAGTAGCCTTGTGCTCTTGCCCTTGGGGAGACCGGACTTTGCAGGGCTGACGGAGGGAATTGAGGAACAGCTTCTACTATTCCGTGGCAGGTACCCTGGGTTGAGTCGACTCCTGCTGGACCTCCGCGAAGACTACATGGCAAACCGGATTGCGGCGATCCTTAACAGTACAACGGGCCATGTAGTGGCTGTAGTAGGCTTCGGCCACCTAGCTGCTCTTAGCAGGAGGCTTGCGGGAAACGCCAACAAGCCAGCATTCTCCACAAGCTTTCAGTGGACCATTTCCCCGGGAAACTAGTACGTTCTAGGGGCTAAACTCGAAAGGGTGTGAACCAGAAACGTGAGAGCGTTTCCTATTTTCTGCTGAGAACCCCGGGCGGTGCTGTAAATGTGTATTTGAATGAGAGGCTTTACTCCAGTCTCCTTTCCCCGAGGATGTGATTTGAAGTAGAGTGCCGGATATCTCCGCTGGGCCTGTTGAAGGACCGGGGCTAGGGCTGACTCTATGATTCCAGTCAGAAACATGAATGCTTCTTGCGGAGGGCCGGAATGCGGTGTTTGCAGCAGCGGTAACACTGAACCCTTGAAGATTGCTCTCATCTCCCCTGGGACCCCTGGAAGGGAAACGATCATGGTTCTTCCCGATTTCATTATTACTCCAGGAGCTGTTCCTATGGGGTTTGGAAGTGGTTTAGACCCTTCAGGGAGGATGGCCATTTTTCGACGATGGCTTGTTAGCGGTACTGTATTCTCCATCGCTGAATAATGACGCCGGATCAGGTTCAACGCGTCTTGATTGGGGGCCATGGGTCGGTTGAGAGCCTTCGCCACTCCCTTCAGAGTCATGTCGTCATGGGTCGGCCCGAGGCCTCCAATTGTCACGAGCAGGTAGGGTTTTCTGTCGAGTGCTTCTTTGATACCGTGTTGTATCGCCACTAATGAGTCTCCGAGTTGCGTGACCCGTTCGAGAGTCCAGCCGTGCTTTGTGACCTGTTTCGCTATCCAGTTCGAGTTCGTATCTAGTGTCTGGCCTATTAGGAGCTCGTTTCCTATCGATACGACCTCAATGCTCGTTTGCCTTCTGGTTTTGGGCACTGTGCAGCCTCGCTAGTCGTGTAAGGTCTTAGAGGATAGTGAGAGAACGGCGGCGAGGGCTCCGGCCATCGCTCGGTGCTGGTCGCTTGCGAAGCCGATTATGAGGAGGTCGTTGTCGGCTGGTTTGAAGAGATTCTTAAGCCGCAGGTTCTCTTTTGGAGACAAGTCAGCAGCGTCCTTGTCGTCGGGCGGGACAACAAGCCGGCTGTTCTTGACTGCCAGCGTAATTGAGCCGTTGGCGCCTGCTTTGACCGCCTCGTCCCTTTGGAGTAGGCCCGTTATGTCAGCCCGGTATCTCTGAGCTACGTGTATTCCGACAGCTGCACTCCCTGGAACGAGGTCGGTTTTGCCTAGGTCAAGGACCTTCTTAACAGCCAGAGTGGTTAGAAAATTCCGGAGACGTTTCTTTCCGTCCTGAGAGAGCTTGACTCCCGTGTCTCCCACTGTCACCATTCCTTGTTCCGAAAGTCTCTCAAGCAGTCCCCTGGCGATCCCGTCGTTGATCTGAATTGACTGTGCTAGAGTCCTCCGCCCCATAGGGCCCTCTCGGTCAATCAGCACTAGAGCGCTGAGAAGCTTCAGTGGCGTTAGCTGTGGTAGGGGTCCGCGTGCACCCCGCCTCCACTTTTCAAGCATCTCCTCAAGCATGTATGGGACTGGCCCAAGAGAACTTGGGGACTGGGCTGGAAATTAACTGTTCCCCAAACGGCCCGTGAGCAAGACTGGTTTCGAGGGCAGAGCTACTTCTTGGAGAGCCACCATTTGAGGTATTCATTGTGGCGTCTCTTCTTTTCCTCGTCGCCGGATTCCTGTGACCTGAACATCTGTTCCCGGCCTTTTAGAAGGTCTTGAGAGGTGAAGGTTAGGCCGCAGCTCTTACAAGCGTATTGCTTGATGGCAGAGTCGTACTTGAGTTCCCCGCCACACTCCAAGCAATAACTCGGCGTTATTTCCTCCCTCTAGAGGCGTGGAGGGTTTGGCGAAAGATAAGGTTTCGGTTACTCCAAAACCCGAGCTGAACCCAATGATGTCTTCTTCGGGGAACGGTTAATATGCCAAACCCGTTTGCGGACCCAACAGGTAAGCATTGCCTCAGTCTCATGGAAACTTGCACAAGAAGAAGCCCACGGGGGGTAGGAAACGGCGGTGGAGGGGCAAACGAGCCTTCGAAGCGGGGAGCGAACCTGTCGAGACGAGCTTGGGCGAGTTGAGGCAGCGGTTTGTTGGGACCATGGGCGGAGGTGTGAAGGTGAAACTTCTGTCTTCCGACTGGGCGCTCGTTACAGACCGGACTGCAGGTAAGAGTTCTAAGTCGAAGATTCTGCGGGTCGTTCGGAACCCTGCGAACGTGGACTATCAGCGCAGAGGCGTCATAACAAAAGGAGCGATTATCGAGACCGAGCAAGGACAGGCCCGTGTCACTTCACGACCCGGCCAAGACGGTGTGATAAACGCCGTCCTAGTTGAGAAATCAGGCAAGCCCTGAAGAGACCGAACCGTATTGAAACGTCCTGGCTTCATCATCGTCTGGCCCTCTAATATCGACAACACAAAGTCCAGAGGATTGGGACGGAAAATTCCTCAATCTCGAGCTGTCCGCCTGCCAAACCTCAGGGAAATGACGCAGGCGGCCACTACGTTAGGGTATGCTCCGGAGCCAGGGGAGAGAAACGCGAGGCCTGTTACACCCTGGGAGAAGACAGGATACTTGACTATCAAGAGAATGGGGCAGAAGACTGCCGCGATGAAGCTGCTAGCTACTGAGATTGCGAGATCCAGGCAGCGTGAATCCCAAGCTGCCGAAGATAAGCCCGCTAGACGCTAGGGTTCTTCAGAACCCCTTGGACCCACGGCGGGTGCCGGGATACATTATGATTTTTCCGCAGCGTCCAGATTTCATCAGGGCAAAGGCCTTCGTGAACTCTTCCAGCTCAAAACGGTGCGTTATCACCTTTGAAAGGTCTACCATTCTTGCCTTCAAGACCTCTGCTGTTTGATACCACGTGCTAAAGAGGCGGCGTCCGAAAACTCCTCGGACACGGGCGTCCTTGAAAACTATCCAGTTTGCAACGTCGACCTCTATAGGCTTGGACGGTAGGCCGAAGAACACAGCTGTCCCTCCCGACTTGAGTGTCTTGAAGCCCTGCCCGAAGGATGGTGGTGCTCCTGACATCTCAAAGAAAACGTCGACACCTCGTCCGTCAGTGGCCTTGAGAATTTCATCTTCAACATGGTTGCTCTTGCCATCAATGATCGTGTCAGCGCCCATGTCTTTGGCCAGTTTCAGACGATAGTCGACAATGTCAACCGCGAAGATTCGTGTTGCCCCATAGGATTTGCAGAGGCCGATCAGGCAGCAGCCTATAGGCCCACATCCGAAGATGGACACAGTCTTGCCGGATATGTCCGTTGCCGAGGCGGCGTGCACAGCGTTACCAAGTGGCTCTTGTGCAGAGGCAACCTCGACGGGAATTTTCCGGTCGTTGAGCCAGGCGCTCTGTTCAGGTAGGGAATGGTATTCTGCGAAGCATCCATCAGTGTCCACGCCTCGGAGCTTCATGCGTTCGCAGATGTGGGCGTTTCCGGTTCTGCACTGGTAGCATTTCCCGCACGTGATGTGGGTCTCTCCCGATACTATGTCTCCCTCTCGTATGTCGGAAACCTCCTTGCCGGCCTCTAGGACCTTCCCTGCGAACTCGTGTCCTATGACGAAAGGGGGCTTAACCCTGTCGCGGACCCAGTCGTGCCAGTCGTAGATTTGCATGTCCGTCCCGCATATCGACGTCGCTTCAACGTGGACCAGTATTTCCCTAGGTCCAGGGTTGGGAATCGGCCAGTCCTTGTAGATGGCACCCGGACCCGGGGAAGCCTTTACGACGCTATGCATCTGTTGTTTCATCAGTCTTCCTCGAAATCGACCTGCTGCGACTGACGCTTCGGCTGTAAAACGTTTTACATCACGGAATTTCTCCTGCCAAGGATATGAGCCCGCAATCGGGTCTGCAAAGGGAACCTTTGCTTGAAGCGTTGAGAAATGAGCTGAACCAGCTCGACAAGGAGGAACTGTTGTGGCGTATCAGGACCCTTGAGAGTCCCTCTGCACCCCATGCAAGGGTGGATGGAAAGAACGTTCTGGTCCTATGCTCTAACAACTACCTGGGGCTCTGCAATCATCCCAAGATGAAACAGGCAGCCATTGCGGCTACCCGTCGTTTCGGGGCGGGGTCCGGGTCCGTCCGGGTTATTGCCGGAACCATGTCGTTGCACGTGAAGCTGGAACAGGTCCTCGCCCGGTTCAAGAAGGCTGAGTCCTCAATCACCTTCCAGTCCGGGTTTGCTGCCAATGCGGGGACGATTGCGAGCCTTGTCGACGAGCGCGACCTAGTCATCAGCGACGAGCTGAACCATGGCAGTATCATCGATGGCTGTCGTTTGACGAAGGCGGAACGCCGCGTCTACAAACACAGGGATGTCGGCGACTTGGAGCGGCAGTTGCAGGGAACAGCCCAGTACAGAAGGGTCATGATCATAACGGATGGCGTGTTCAGCATGGACGGAGACATAGCGCCCTTGGACGCAATTGTGAAGGTTGCGAAGGAGCACCAGGCGGTGGTGTATGTTGACGATGCTCATGGGGACGGGGTCTTGGGAGAAAACGGCCGCGGAATCTCCAGCCACTTCCACGTTGAAGGAGAAGTGGACATTGAGATGGGAACGTTCTCGAAGGCATTCGGGTCCGTAGGGGGCTACGTTGTAGGTTCGAAGGACCTCTGCACGTATCTGCAGAACAGGGTCCGAACCTACCTCCTTTCAGGGTCCCATCCACCCGCGGTCGCAGGGGCATGTATTGCGGCTTTGCAGCTAGTTCAGCGCCAGCCGAGCCTGGTCCGGAAACTGTGGGAGAATACGCGCTATTTCAAAAGAGGCCTACAAGACCTAGGGTTTGACACGGGGAATAGTGAGACACCAATTACGCCAGTGATTGTTGGCGAGAGTGGAAAGGCTCGCAAGCTAGCGGACACACTCTTTAGGATGGGAGTGTTTGTCCAGCCGACCGTCTACCCCATCGTGGCCCGGGACCGCGCGAGGGTCCGGACAATAGTCACAAGCGCCCACACTCAGAGGGACCTAGACAAAGCGCTCCAGGCCTTCGGGAAGGCAGGCAGGGAACTGCGCCTGCTGAATTAGCACGGGATCGCTCTGTGAGTTAGTAGATTAGCCTATTACTTAGCAGGAGCCTAGACCGGTCGGCAAGAAGGATTCGCGCCCCCAATTGCAGGAAACCGCCTGAATCACGCCCGATTCCGCAAAACAAGCCCGGGATTCTAGGCCCCGACCATCGACACAGGGATTCTCCACCATGCTTATACCAATCGACCCCCGTCACGAAAATGCTCTAAGCACATTCTAAGCCTAGAAGAACCAGACTCGCCCAGAACAAGCCCGCACAGAAACCACCCTCGACAAACCGGGGAGTCTGACTGCAAACTTTTGCGCCGCAAAAGACCCAGCGCCCGAGCTAGGGCCCTTCCGCCGGGCTTTGCGCTTCCACGTCTTCCCGGTATATGCCGCCAGAGTATGTCCACCGTCTTCCGCACTTCTTGCACTCTAACTTGAAACCCGTCCTCCAGCCGTCGGGCGTTCGGACTTCGCCAGTTATTACTAGCTCTCCGCCACATGAACACCGAGGGACCACACGAGACATGTGGTCCCAAGCGGTTGGAGACTAGCGCATAAGCCATTTTTCCGGGGCCCGAGTGGCATGCTGAATTACTGGAGAGGGTTCGATAGACGCTAGGGCGAGGGACGTGCAGAAGACGAAAACCCCCCCAACCAAAACTCTCCAAACATTCTTTTACGACCCCTCGGAGAAAGGCCACACGTCTTCTAGAGCGAGCCGGCCAGATTGAAGAAGTCAAGCAAACACCGTCCTCCAGCCCCTGACAGCCCACACGCGGCCAAGGGCCACTTCCAGAGACTAAGAAAGGAAAAACGTCGCTACAGCCGGGCACAGCGCTAGACGAAAACCAGGCCCTTCGCCTGGTCAAACTCAAACGCTTCAGCGTCCGATTTCACAGCTGAACCTCCGACCTTCTGAACCTTGACACGTCCACCACTATCGCGGCTCTTTTCCAGCTCGATTGAGCAGCCAGCCATTTCATTCAGCGGACCCTCGAAATCCTTGGAAAGCTTCGCCGAATCGGCTGTAGCGATGAGAATGGCTCCAGACTCTTTCAGCTTCTCAACTATCTCCCGCAATCCCTTCACGAACTCTTTGGCGGGAACTCTGGATAGGAAACCGTCGAGAGAGTCAAGGACGACCGCCACAAGCTCCCCCATGAAAATCTGCACATTCCTCAGAAGGATCTCCTGCAGACTTACCAGGTCGAACGGCCTCTCAACATAGTAGGGTTCCATGCTGAAGGATTCTGTCTGAGCCGAGAACCCGTCGATAAGGAGAAACCGGAATTGAGACTCATAATTTGAAATGTCGCAGCCGAGCTTCCTCACCGCCTCTCGCACCTCTGTCGGAGACCGATCATACGTTACAAACAGGCAAGAGGTTCCCTGCCGCAGGTAACCTGCTGTCAGGGCCGAACAGATGGTTGTCTTGCCAGAGCCCTGCGGGCCAGTAGCCAACACTAGTCCTGGAGATTCCAGCGCTCCCTTGGTCAGCTCGAATAGATGCTCTAAACCAATAACAGGCTTCCCTGTAGACCGTTTCTCTGGCTCACGTTTCTCCTGCTTCTGCTCTTTCGCAGCGGACTCAACCTTCTCAGGTCTCAGGGCTTTCTCGGGTGCTTCGAGCTTCCTCTTCACCTCTTCCTCAAGCTTCTTCACCTCATCCTCCAAACCGGCCAGCTTTGGAAAGGACGAAAATGGCTTTGGTTCTGAAACAGCCGTAATAGGTGGGGTAGTCTGTGCCTCTGGCCTCGACGGCTTCTCGTTAGCCGTTGTCTCAACTGTCTCTTCGTCGAGCTTCTTCCCCTTGTCGCCAGGTAGGATGACCATTGGCCTACTGGGGGGCGTGGCTCTAGGAGGTACCCAGTTCGGAGTAACCGACGGGACGGAACGAGCCTCATCATTCTCCCCAGGCTGAGACACCGGCATATCCTGCATCAACATCTGGAGAATTCTGTTCAGAGAGGTGTCCTCGACCTGGGGAGAGTGCTCTCCCACCATGCTACCAGTAGTAGCCTGGCCAGAAGACAAGGTTGACCCAAGGGGCCCGGGTGTTTTTTTCTGCTTCGGTTCTTCTGTCTTGTCTTCTTTCTTCTTCTTGCCGAAAAGAGTCAGAATGCCGATTAGCACTGGTACGAGAAGCAGCGGACTGGCGTGTGCAAGCTGAACTATCATCACGTGGACCTGAACCCTTCTCCAGCCAAGGCTAACCCGATCGAGACTATGAGCCAGGCAGAACCAGAGCCTGTTCTTGAATAGGAATGATGTTACCTGTGTGCCTACTCCCCAGAAACAGTTACTGAGAGCGTCGCCGAAGACCTAGCTTCTTACCTTCAGAATGTCTGACCTAGTGAGGATTCCGACTGTGACCTCTCCCTTTGCCACCAAGACTCCATAGTTTCCCTGCATGAGCCCGAGAACGAAATCCAGTGGAGTATCATCATTCACGACTGGAAAGGGAGCTTCCATGATATCTCGTAACCGACGGCCCAGTAAAGACTCCAACGGTTCCCCCCTTGCCGCCCGGTCCAAGATCGTTTTCTCTGAGATGCTACCCACGCACTTGCCTGCTTCGAATACCGGCAGCTGAGAGTACCCCTTTCGCCTCATCAACTCCACAGCCTCCCGAACAAACTGCGTACGAGCAACAGATACCACTGGACGACTCATCATTTCGCTGACCCTTCGGCTCGGAACTGTATCCACATGGTCAAGGGCACTGAAGAGCCTCCTAACAACAGAGTATGAAGGGTCCACGTTTCCGGCCTCGATCTTTGCGATAATTGACTGACTGACCCCTGCTAGAGAGGCGAGTTTTGTCTGGGTGAGGCCAAGCTGCTTTCTCCGTCTTGGAATATCCTCTAAGACTGGAAGCATGCGCTCATAGGCCGATACCCGCCTATTATTCCTAGCGGAATACCCAGGACGAAATTCCCCTCGGAATAATAGTACTAGTCAACTTATATAATTGGAATATGGTTTTTCCCGCCAGTATGTGTTCAAACGCCCAGCTCACAGGTCTACACCCTCGGTCGGAGGTCTTGATCGACCTGACGAGGGCCTATGATAGAGGACGCATCGGCTGGGCCCAAGTCGAAGCCCAACTAGAGAGGGAAACTTCCCAAGTCGTGGAACTGCAGAGGAAACCAGGTTTCGATTATGTTTCCGACGGCTCGCTCGCATGGCAAGACCCGCTTCGGGCAGTAACGCGTTCTCTAGCCGGAGTCGAGGCAGGCACTCGCTATTCCAGGTGGTTCGACACCAACACGTTCTACCAAAAGCCTGCAATCACCGGAGAAATCTCCGTAGACGGTTTCAGGGAGGAGGACTTCCTCCGAAAGGACTCGCTTCCGGAACTCTTGAAGTGGAAGGTATCAATCCCTGGTCCGTACACGTTTTCCGAACTTTCAGAAAACAAGCACTACAGAAACAAGCCCGACCTACTTCTCGACTTAGCGAGAGCTGAGCGGGAAATCGCACGCAGACTATTCGACGCAGGCGTCTCCCTAGTACAGATCTCAGAGCCCTGCCTTGTCTACCAACCGTACAGGGAGAGTCCGTCGGACGGATCCGAGCTGGACCTCGCATTCGATGGCATTAGGTATGTGACAGAGGGAAGACCGGACAGGTTTCTGGTACACACATTCTTCGGCGACGCTTCCCCTGTAATCGAAAGCTTGCTAGCCCTCCCTGTCGGAGCAGTAGGGATTGACCTGTACGAGACAGAACTGTCAGGGCTTCATGCTCAGACCTCGAAGGATATTGTTCTGGGGATAGTCGATTCGCGAGAGTCGAATGTCGAAGATTCTCACTGGATAGCGGAAACAGCCCTCCGCTCGAAGAACCACATTAAAACCCCCAAGGTGATTCTCGCGCCCAATTCGGACCTGAAGTTTCTACCCCGCCAGATTGCTGACAGGAAGGTGTCCACTCTGGCAAAGGCAGCGTCCCTCTTGGAGGCTTCCTAACGTGCCAAAGCTGTTTCCAGTTCAGGAAATAGGTAGCCTTGCCAAGCCTCTGTGGCGAACCAAAGGCCTCCGGCAGTCCCTCTCGGCCCAAGACCTCAGGGAAGCGGAAGAATGGGCTCCAAAGCTGGGAATCGATGACTACCATGACCTCGCCAAGGGTATTCTGAAAGAAACAGACTCTAGGCTGAGGTCAAAGCAGGTTCTAGAATTATCTACAGTCTACGGGCTGCGTCTATTCGAGAAAGCGGGTCTCGACAATAATGGAGTTGGGGGAGAACAGCAACGTGTGGAAATGTATGAGCACGTCGTCAAGTCTGTCGAGGGAATGGAGTTCCTGGGACACGTACACTCCTTCGACTACAAATACTTCAAGAAAGCAGTCGCATCGTCGGAAATCCGCCGTAAACATCCGATCTACCTGCGGGAATTTCTTGATGCGAAGAAGCATTCTCGCAGCCCGGTCAAGGTTCCCATCACAGGGCCCTACACGCTAGTAGACTGGTCCTTTAACGAATACTACCTTAGAAAGAACCAGAATCCAAGCCCAAAACAACGGAAGCAAGAAGCAAGACGAGAATTTCTCCTCAACATGATCGAGAAGGTCGTCCGCCCTGAAATCCGAGACCTAGTAGATGCGGGAGCGTCGTGGATTCAGATAGATGAGCCTGCGGTCACAACTCACCCAGAACCGTTCGAGATGCAACTTTTCGTCGAGGCTTGGAATGAGACTGTGCGAGGCTTCAGCTGCAAGTTCAGTAACCATACTTGCTACCCCTCGGAGATAGGGTATCGGGTCCTCGCGGACTACGCGCCGAAGCTTGAGAAGTGTAGTCAGCTGGCTCTTGAGTTTGCCAACCGAGACGTTCCCAGGCTTGGGATAGAGGAGAATGCCCGAAGCGGATACATCGCCCTGCAACGTTTTGTCGAGAACGGGTTCGATGGAGAGTTTGGAGTCGGGGCCGTGCACGTTCATGACTTCGATGGAAACGCGGACCCGGCGGCTGGACAGGTGGTTGGGCGTGACGTTCTCGAGTCGCCCGAACTCGTACGAGACCGTGTGGTTTTCGCCAGCAAAATAATTGGTGACGCTTCAAAGGTCTGGGTGAACCCGGACTGTGGCCTCCGAACTAGAACCTGGGATGTGGCCCTCTCAAAGCTGACTTCTGTAGCAAAGGGAGCTGACCTCGCCAGGGAGGTCTACGCGTGAGGATAGACGACGAGGCAAGAATGCGGAGGCTCATTACTGCGGAGTTGATTCCTGACAGGGTTAGTCCTGGTGAGCTGTCACTGCTTAGAGGCCGCCTGGACGCGATTACGGTTCCTGCGCTGAGGAACGGTTCCCACGACCCAAGCTATCCGACAAGCTTCACCGTTACGCCCCAGCAACGGAGCATCGCCGCGGCCATCATGGTGAGGAGAGCAGGTATTGAGGCTGTTCCATCTCTGACATGTAGAGACTGTCGCAGCGATGACCTGCCAGGAATCTCCAGGCTGGTGGACTACGGGCTGGAGAATATTCTTGCGGTGTATGGAGATCCCTCCAAGTCCGGCCGGGACGGGTATGAGTTCGCGAGGACCGACAGCCTGATTCGCCGAGTGTCCCTGGAATACGGTCGAGACCTTTCCATAGGAGCCATCACTAATCAGTACGCGAATAATGTGGAGAACGAGGTCTCAAGAACGATGGGAAGGGTTGATGCGGGAGCTAGCTTTGTTCTGACCAATACGGCCTTTGACCCAGGAATCGTGCTGGACCACAGGGACAGATTGTTCTCGGCGGGGCTGAAGGCTCCACTGCTAACCCAAGTCTCGATTCCTCACAGTCTTGAGAACCTGGTTTACGTTGGCAGGAGGTTCGGGATACCTGTTCCTGAACGGCTGAAGCGGGAGCTGAGGGGCGACGCGTCGGCGGGCCTTGTGGCCGCTGTGGAGACGTATGAGGCGCTTAGGCTTGAGGCGAATGGGGTCCATTTCTCTTACCTTTTGAGGAAGCAGAACCCTGTCCCGGTGTACTGCAGGCTCCTGAATAGGATTCTGGGAGAAAGAGTTCCGGTCCCTGTTTCGGCCCAGGCGGTTCAGCCGCTACTGCCGGGCCGATAAGCCGCAGGCATGGGCACATCAGGGTTCGTGTCTATGGTCATTCATTTGTCGGAGATGTAGGCGATTCCCTGAACCTCGACAAGCATTCCGAATAAGAGGCCGGCTTGAACGGTTGCTCGGGCAGGACGGGGCTCGGGAAAGAATGACGCGTAGACCTCGTTCATCACTGCATAGTCGTCTAGGTTCTTCAGGTATACCGTTGTCTGGACGACATCTTCCATACCAGACCCTGCGGCCTCTGTGACTCGTTTGAAGTTCTCTAGGGTTAGCCTGGTTTGGGCGCTGATGTCTCCTTGGACAATCTTGCCGTTCTTGTCGATTGGTCCTTGTCCGGAAATGAATACTAGGTCTCCTAGTTTTATCCCGGGCGAAAACGGAAGGCCTGTAGGAGCACTGTCGCCTCTTACGGCCTGTTTTTTCACAGCGGGCACCGTGTTGCCCTAAGAGTCGAATCCTTAAGAGGTTTGACGATTTCGCATGTCAACCGCTAGGGTGGCTCATTATTCCACCGTTGAAGCCAGTTACTGTAGTTGAGATCGAAGCCGCGGCGTCCCGGATTAGGGGTGCGGTGTTGAGGACTCCTCTTGTTCCGTTGACCTTGGACGATGGTGCCGAGGTTTACCTTAAGCTGGAGAATCTTCAGCCCACTGGCTCGTTCAAGGTCCGGGGCGTCAGCAATGTGGTGGCGCAGCTGGGACCTGAGGCGAAGCGGCGCGGGGTCTATACTGTTAGCGCGGGGAATATGGCGCAGGCGCTTGCCTGGCAGTCTCAGAGGAACGGGATACCTTGCACGGTTATCGTGCCGGATAATGCTGCCCTGACTAAGCTGGAAGCGGCCAAGAGGTTTGGAGCCGAGATCATTCGGCTACCGTTCGACGATGTCTGGAGGGTTGTCAAGGACCACCATTATGCTCCCTTGGACAGGAGCATCTTCGTCCATCCGTTCAGCGATGGTGGGATGATTGCGGGGAATGGGACGATTGGGCTGGAGATACTGGAGGACCTGCCGGGCGTGGAACTGGTACTTGTCCCGTTTGGGGGGGGCGGGCTCTCGATTGGAATAGCTACCGCCATCGTTGCGAAGAGGCCGAGGGTGGGGGTTTACGGGGTGGAGCCGGAGACGGCTTCCCCGCTGGCTGCGTCGTTCTCGGCGGGTTCAGCCCAGGAGGTCGACCGTGTGCCGAGTTTTGTGGACGGGATTGGGGCGAAGAGTGTTCTTCCTGAGGTCTGGGAGGTGGTGAAAGGTCTCCTCAAGGGGTCGCTGGTGGTGTCTCTGGCGCAGGTTGCGTCGGCGGTGCGGCTTCTTGTGGAGCGGAGCCGTGTTGTGGCTGAGGGGGCGGGGGCGGCGTCTGTGGCGGCGGCGCTGGCTGGGAAAGCGGGACATGGTAAGACGGTGGCGGTTGTCTCGGGGGGAAACATTGATTCTTCTAGGCTGGCTGTTATTCTTCAGGGGGGTGTGCCGTAGCTCCCGGGTGTTTTGCGGCGCGGGATTCTGTAGTCAGACTCCCCTCTTTGTCGAGGGTGGTTTCTGTGCGGGCTTGTTTTTCGGCG
>Ga0209619_10001435_pt1 | contig 17516 bp, 7 predicted proteins | sample Rifsed16ft3_FD_184011 | JGI IMG/M metagenome (GOLD analysis project Ga0209619, IMG submission 184011) | Soil microbial communities from Rifle, Colorado, USA - sediment 16ft 3 (version 2) | ecosystem: Environmental > Terrestrial > Deep subsurface > Rock core/Sediment | place: Rifle, Colorado... | reverse complement strand
TAATAGGTTGGTACATCCTCGGATTTTCATTGATGGTGCTGGTCGAGGAAGTCGCCCACTTCTTCAATCTATTAAATCGTCCCTGGGGCGTTCTGGCTATTCAGGCAATCTTCCTGGCAGTGATTTTGGGTGTATGGTTAGCCAGAAAACGCCCAACGGTTGGCGGTATCCTTTTTCAAGCCAGCCTAAAGGATTTATGGGTGTCTTATTCCGATGCCTGGAAGGGGCGGATTGAAAACATTTTATTTACAGCAGCGGTAGTGACGGGTTATGCCTACGCCTTCTTTTTAGGCTGGATGATTGCACCCAATACATTCGATGTCATCACAACCCATGTCGTTCGGGTGGTCTATTGGCTGCAGCATGGCAATTTGTCTCCCTGGAATGCCCCCCGGTACACCCAGGTGAGTTATCCGCTCAATTCCCAATTGCAAATGCTGTGGTCCGGACAGTTTTTAAGTTCTGACCAACTTTTTTTCACGGTTCAATGGTTGGGGGCCCTTGTGACCATTCTCTGCGTGTTCGGGATGGCGCGGCTGTTCAAATTTTCGCGGTCACAATCGCTGTTCGCCAGTCTGACATACGCCTGCTTCCCCTTAATCTGGATGCAGTCCAGTACAGCCCAAAATGACCTGGTTGCCGCAGCGGTTTTCCTTCCTGTATTCTATTTTTTCTTTCTGGGGATCACTCAACGCCAATCTTCCATGTTGGCTCTTTCTGGCATCGCCTTGGGCGTAAGCCTGGGCACCAAACAAACATTGTATTTTTATTTACCCGGGTTGGCACTGCTGGCTGGCCTGGTCTGGTTGAAACACCGCCGTACAGTTACCAAATACCTAGTACAGTGGGCTGCCGCCTGCCTGGCAGGTTTTGCGCTCCTCGGTTCTTTTGTTTATATTCAAAATTATGTGTATTTCAATCACCCCCTGGCTCCGCCGGAAGCATTGGAATCGTCAATTGGCGGTACCGAACCGGAAATCGCATTTGGCAATATCACCTATAACTCCCTTCGCTTGCTCTACCAGTCAGTAGATAACAGCGGTCTGTCAGAAAAGACCAGCTACTACTTCACCTGGGCTAAGGACATAACACTGGGGACTGTGTTGCGATTGATTAATCCGAATTTGGAGACAACGGCTTTTTCTGCGGTGGACCATCAATTCAATTACCGCAAACCCAATGACCTCGCCGAAGATGCATCCTGGTTTGGGCCGGTTGGCGGAATTTTATTGTTACCTCTGGGGCTTTACCAGCTTGTACAGTCTGCCCGGAAAAAAGATCCCTGGCGCAGCGGGTTTGTGGCTATTGTCATCCTTTACTGGCTGCTGGACGCCTGGTTGCGCCCCGGCTGGGACGCGTATCAGGGACGGTATTTTATCCCGGTGGCTGGATTGCTGGCTCCCTTCCTGGCGGATCTGGTCAGATCTGCAAGGGGAATGCGCCTGCTAACTGGAGCTGTCGCAATCGCATCCGCCTTAATTTTAGGATACACTGCCATCTTCAACCCGGGAAAATCACCCATACCGCAGACGGATGAAGGCTTATACATTGGTCAGAAATTTTTAACAATGTTTACTCTGGATTGGATTGACGAAGTAACACTGCAATCCCGCGACACTGCCAACATGGCGCGGTTGGTGGATGACAACGTCCCTGCCGATGCCGTCATTGGATGGTATGGTTTCTATGCACCCGAGTACCCGGTTTTCGGCGAGCGCTTCGGCCGCAAAATCATACCCATTTACCCATTTGAGCTAATCCATGACCGCGAATGGCTGGCAGAGCAGCAGTTGGACTATATATTGCTGGATTGGGACCGTCTGGTTGGACCAGCCCCCGCAGACTATACGGAGAAGGAATCGGTCTACAACTGGCTGTTGCTGGTTCGTAAGTAAGCGGGAATTTATTCCTCTGCCAGTTCAGACCATTCGCTCAAGCGCGTCTCCAGGCTGTGCTGCAAGTTTTGATAGTCGCGCCCAAGCTGCACAACCTTGCCAGCATCCGCTGGTGGATTCTCCAGTTGGCGTGAAACCCCAGCAATTTGCGATTCCAGGTCGGTTATCTCGGCTTCAATGGAGCGGAGGCGTTCTTTGCGTTTGCGTTCAGCGCCAGAATTAACGTTTCGCGGTCTTTCTTTTTCACTGCGCTGGTTCTGCTCGATGGCTTTTCCAGCGGCAGCCTGCGTCGCCTCAACCTGACGGGCAGCCCGGTATTCGCTGTAGGTGCCCTCGAAGACTCGCAGCGTCCGCTGCGCCGGCTCGACCTCCCACACCTGGGTCGCCAGCGCGTCGATCAAGTAGCGGTCATGAGACACCAAGAGGATGGTCCCCTGGTAATCCCCGAGCAGAGATTGCAGCAGCTCCTGGGAAGGCAGGTCTAGGTGATTGGTAGGTTCGTCCAATAGCAGGAGGTTGGTACCCTGCAATGCCAGTTGAGCCAGTGCCAGTCGACCCCGCTCGCCGCCGGAGAGCAGCTTGACCTCTTTGAAGACGTCATCTCCGGTGAACAGGAACTTCGCAAGGTAATCGCGGACTTCAGCGGGCAGCATGTGCGGCGCCACTTTGTTGATCTCTTCCATCAGCGTATGATCCGAGCGCAGCCCTTCGTGCGCCTGGGCAAAATAGCCAATTTGCAGGCTGGCGCCCAGCCGCACTTCTCCGCTGAATGGCGGAATTTGTTCGAGAAGAGTCTTGAGGAAGGTGGTTTTGCCTGCTCCGTTTGGACCGATCACCGCGGCGCATTCACCGCGTTTGAGCAGCAGGTCCGGCGCATTGAATAGCGGTCGGCCTTCGTCATGGTAACCCACACTCAGCGTTTCAGTGCGCAGCACCAGATCGCCGGAGCGGCCGATTGCCTGCAGGCGGAAACGTAATTTGCGTGCCTGTCGTGGTGGAGCCAGCCGGACTTCCTCCAGCATGCGTTCAAGGCGTCTCCGCCTTCCTTGCGCCTGGCGGGTATTCTGACCGGCAATGTTGCGCCGGATATAGTCTTCTTCCTTCTCGATAAATTCCTGCTGGATTTGATATTCTTCCAGGCGGCGCTGGTAGCGTTCTTCGCGCTGCACCAGGTAAGCCGAGTAATTGCCGTGGTAGGTCTCTAGGGTTGGCGTCATCTCCAGAACCGTGTCCACGACCTGGTCGAGGAAATAGCGGTCGTGCGAGACGATTAATACTGCCCCAGACCAATCCTTGAGGTAATTTTCCAGCCACTCCACCGCGGAAATATCCAAGTGGTTGGTGGGTTCATCTAATAGCAGTAGATCTGGGTCGGAGAGCAGTAGTTTGGCCAGCAGCGCGCGCGTGCGTTGACCGCCGGAAAGGTGCTTCAAAGGCCGGTTGATATCGCTGCGTCCGAAACCCAGTCCTGTTAGTGTTTGCCGGACCCGCGTCTCGAAAGTGTAGCCGCCCAGGCGTTCGAATTCTTCCTGCAGCCGTCCGTAAGATGCCAGCGCAGTTTCAGCCTGGTCAGGGTCTGCCATCACCGCTTCCAGCCGCGCCAATTCGGTTTGCCGTTCGATAAGATCCGCAAATACGGTCAGACATTCCTGCCACAAGGTGCGGTCGGTTAGTAGACGCGCTTCCTGCGGGAGATAAGCCATGCGCAGCCCGCGGGCGTATTGCACCTCGCCGGTTGAGGGTTCCTCATCCCCCAGCAAAATGCGCAGCAAAGTCGTTTTGCCAACCCCGTTCGGACCTACCAGTCCGATGCGGGCACGGTGTGGAATGCTCAGCGTAACATCGCTGAAAATATCCACCGGTCCAAATGATTTGGCGAGACTGTTAGCGGTAAGCAAAGACATGATTAATCAAATTGGCATTACAGTGAGACACAAACCGGCCGGAGACTTATTGTTTTTCCCCCGGCGATGGAGAGTATACCACAGGCGCTTGCCCGGTCTTGAGCTGCCGGCTGCGCTGTTCATCGAAGGTCATCCATAATGCTGCCAGGGCGGCAACGGCGATCAAAGCAGAAGTAAGTTGGAAAACAAGTTGTAGCCCGATGAGGGGGATCAGCCCTAATGCAATCGGCGGCCCAATGGTTGCCCCCAGGTCGCGCAGGGTGTAAAGCAGGCCGGTCGACCGCCCGTACCATTGGCCGCTCACGCGGTCGCCGATGATGGCGCTGGATAAGGCGGAAATGCCGCCGGTCACCAGCGAGATCACCACCGCCCCGCTCAGGGCTGATGCCGGCTGCGGCTGGCTCATCATCGCCATGCCCGCCAATGCCAGCAGAAGCGCAGCCGCCATGATTCCCCAGCGGCGATTGAGCATATCGGATAATACCCCCATGACAGGCGCACCAAGTGTGCTGAGCAGCACGCGTACAGCCATCCAGGCCCCGCTAAGCGTAGCCAAAGGCAAGAGGAATCGGCCTACTTGTAATCCGCCATCGATAAATTGCGCCAACCACAGGATATTTGTGGCATTGATCACGCCAAAAAAGGCAAAACCCATCGCAAACAAAGGCAGTGAGGTTGCCAGCAGGTACAACCATGGGAATCGCGGATTGGGTGCGATAATCAGGGTCGGGACATTGGGCTCCTTACGAACCGACCGGGTTTCAGGCAGGAAGAAGAACCACAGCAGGAATCCAACTGCTGAAAGACCGCCTGCCAGAAATAAACCACCGCGGTAACCCAGCCAATCGGCAAACACACCGCTGACCAGTGCCGACCCCGCCACCGCAAAGTAAAACCACATTTGCAGCCGGCCGGTGACCCGCCCGCGGTTTGAGTCATCCGAGATATCCAGCGCGATGGTATTGGCGCCAATCCACATCGCCGACCACGAGGCTCCCCAGATCACCCGGCCTATGAGGATCAGGGTCGGTCCCTGGCTTAGCGCATACATCAGCGTGGATGCGCCGCCGACCAGCATACCCGCCAACATCAGACGACGACGCGGCTGGCGGTCATAGACCACCCCGAATACGCCATTGGTTAACAGGCGGATGAGCCGGTTAAGCCCGAGAACGACTCCAACCACCGCAAGGCTCAACCCGGCCTGGGCGGCGATTTCCGGGTTGGGGAGGACGGTATAAAGTGTGGTGTCGCCGATCAATGAAAGCGCCAGGCCGATGCCAATCGGCGCCATGATCCGGTTTATACCCGGGCGAGTTGTAGTGGTCAAGAAAGTTTGCTCTGGGATACTGGGGATTTGGGTCTATTATAGCCGGGCGATCCAGATTTAGCCTATTCAGGACTGCGTATTGACTCTGCTATTCAATTGCTATATAGTTTACATACATTGTAAACTATACATCGCGGGCTCATACCCCTTTCATTCTTCCAACCACTATTCCAATACTCATGGGGAAAGTCAATCGGTAGTAGTTCTTTTATTGGTATTTGGAGGGTAGGCACTGTATGCCGCTTCTCCCAACTGCCCGCCTTGATCTTGCCCAAAGAAGTAAAAAGTCCAGGGTAGATCAAAGCAGTAGTTCTACTTTCTAAGGCGCTCGTGGAGCGCCTATTTTCACGTCTCTGGAAAGGAGATATCGACAATGAGCGACTTTAATTCTGAACGGATTTTCCGTGAACGAATCGATTGGAGCGACACCTTCGATCACGTTCGTATGCCCCGTCTGTACATCCAGGGAATCGAGGTTACTCAGGCTGTTCAATATTATCGTGCGGCTCAGCACCTGACGGATCCCGCGGACCGTGCTCCGGACAATGCCGTAACGTTAATTGCAGGGAAACCCGCCTGGGTACGAGTTTACGTGCGCTCGGGTTTCTTTTTCGGCGATACCCCTGGGGTTACCGGAACCCTGGAGGTCAGCAGCCGCGTCATGGGATTTTTATACCTTCCTGGTACTACCCTGTCACCTCAACCCCCTGGCACAGTGACCGCCCGCCGGTCGCCTGCTTATGCTGTCGAACGCGGCACACTGGGCTATACATTGAACTTTATCATTCCAGCCGCTCAAATGTGCGGTCATCTCCGCCTGACCGCTCGGATTCAGTCTCCCGGCGGCGAAACGGATGATCACGTCATCTACATAGATGCGACGCTGAGGCAAACTTTGCGCTTGCGCGGGATATTCGTTGGGTATAACGGCCCAGCCAGCTCGGCTGCGGGAGCGCCTAACCTCACCATCGCGGCCCCAACCCTGGCGAATCTTCAGACAACATCCGCCTGGACATTGTTGACCTTTCCGGTGCGGAGCTTTGCCACCTATGGCAACGCCGGCACCATCACCTGGAATCGCCCACTGACTGATGCCCCCAGCTGTCCGGGTTGTTGCACACCGAACTGGGTGGCGCTCAATGCGGCGGTGCAGGCGCAGCGGGTGGCGGATGGCAACCGCACCGATGTGCTATACTACGGATTAATGGGTCCCGGCATACCGATGGGGCCGGTCATCGGCTGTAACTCGGGCGGTGTCAGTACCGGTACCACGGGTGACGGCGTAACGATGGCGCACGAATTAGGTCATGCCAGCGGGAGGCCTCATGCCCCCTGCGGCACCCCTGGCGACCCGACCTATCCAGCTTATGAACCTTACGATCCGGCTGGCACGCCAACAGCCTCAACTGGCGAATACGGTCTGGACATCAGTACGGGATTTATTTTTTCGCCAGCCACCTTCAAAGACTTCATGTCTTATTGCGGTCCGCGCTGGATTTCGCTCCACAATTATGGTCGCCTAACCAATAATGCCAGTCTGGATCCTACCCATCAGTGCGAGGATAGTTTCTGGTGGCGGGACTACATACTTTACGACCGGCTGCTGATCCCGGAAAAGTGGCTGCCGGATCCCCCGCCAGATCTGATCAGGATAAACCCTATTATGGAACGGGAAACGGTAGTCTCGATCATCGGAGTAATGCGCTCCGAAAACGAAGTCGAAATTCAATCTGTCATGCGTCTGGAAGCAGTGCCGGTGGTCGAAAATGGCGTAAAAACCGGTATGATGGCAGAACTGATCGGCTCCAAAGGAAAGGTTTTAGCCAGCGCGCCCGTGTACCGGCTGCGCACGCATGCCATGAGCCACTGCGGTTGTGATGAGGATTCCGGCGGCGAGGAAAATTACCCTTACTTATTCCAGGCCTTTATTCCCAATGCAGGTGAAGGCGAAGGTTTGCGTATTCATTCTGGGGAAAAAGTATTCTGGCACCGGCCTGCCCCCGATGAAAAGGGCAGCCTGGGCGATTTCCGCGCCCGGTTACGGGAAGATTTGTTGGTCGTTGAATGGCAATTCAGGTCATCTAGCGAGGTTGAGCCTGAATTCTGGCTGCAGTGGTCGAATGATGAAGGCAAAACCTGGAATGCTCTGGCAACGAGTATGCAAGGTGAAAAAGCCGAGGTAAATATCAGCGGTCTGCCATCCGGCGATATTGCTATACGGTTGTTAGCCAGCGATGGTTTTTCAACGACCGTGTCGGAACATGTACACATTGACGTTCCTTCCCGCGAACCGGTTGTCAGCATCATGCACCCGCGCGAGGGTCAGACTTTCATGGCAGGTCAGTCGATGCGTTTGCTGGGCATGGTCTCTGATGTAACTGGCGAAGAAATAGAAGTTAAGGAAGTACGCTGGCAGTTGGACCGCCGAGAGGCTAGCACAAATCTGGATGACTTTGTCGCTGCGCCGCCTGCCGGTGACCATACTCTTAAGCTTATGGTGGCGGGGGATGATGACAAAGCCGAGGTCAGTGTGCATTTCAAGACCATCTCAGCCCCTGACGAAGAAGCACCAATGGAGCCCTCTCCGAAGGCTGCGAAGTAAGCACGAGAGGTTACCTCCTGTCATAAGAATCAGTTTAGCTGCATAGCCAGACAAATCTTACACTCCCCCAAAATCCATTAGGAATTGATTTTGGGGGAGGTAAGTTGGGATATTTCATTGTTTAGGCACGGGGTATCGCGTAAAATACCATCTGACACATCCGCTCTTCTCCTGAAAGGACCGCCTTCATGCCCGAAACCACGCCTCCACGCTGGGATCTCTCCAATGTTTATCCGGGACTGGACTCGCCGGAATTTCTCGCAGGCACAAATCAGCGCGAATCCATGTTGACCGAAATGGAAGCCCTTTTGACCTCTCTCGAATCGCTTGATGATAAAAGCGATGCTGAACTGGTCGCCGACCGAATTAATCACCTGCTGACCGAAATTCAAAAACTGCTGCTGCTCGAAAACACCCTGGGCGCTTTTATTCATTCTTTTGTCTCCACCGACTCGTTCAATAAAGACGCCATGCGCAAGCAGTCGGAGTTCGAGCGCGAATCGGTTCGTTCAGACAAACTTGAGACCCGCTTGCGTGCCTGGGTTGGCAAAATTGCCCCGTTGCTGCCAAAGATTACCGCGGCGCCTGGACCGGCTCATGAGCATGCTTTCTGGCTGAAGGAAGTTGCCGAGCAAAGCCGCTATCTGATGAGCCAGCCGGAGGAAGCTCTGGCTGCTGAGCTGAATCTGAGCGGCGCCAACGCCTGGCAAAAGCTGCAGGGCACAGTGACCTCACAACTGACGGTAGATTTTGAGTTGGATGGAAAAGTTCAAAAGCTGCCCATGCCGGCATTGATCAATTTGCGCTCGCACCCCGACGAGGTCGTGCGCCGCCGCGCCTATGAAGCCGAGAACGCTGCCTGGGACTCCGTGAAAGAGCCTTTGGCTGCCGCTTTGAACGGCGTCAAGGGCATGGCGGTGACCCTCAATCAGCACCGCGGACGCACCGACGCGCTGCATTCTGCCCTGGATATCAACCGTATTGACCGTCAGACGCTGGATGCCATGCTGACCGCTATGAAGGAATCGCTGCCCATGTTTGGGCGCTACTTCCAGTCCAAAGCCAAAAAGTTGGGCAAGGATAAACTGCCCTGGTGGGATTTATTCGCGCCAGGTGGAAAAACCACCCGTTCTTACACCTATGATCAGGCGCGTGACTTTGTGGTGGAAAACTTTGGCAAATTCTCGCCAGATTTATCTAATTTTGCCCGCAAAGCGTTTGATGGCGGCTGGATCGATGCGGAACAGCGCAGCGGCAAACGCGGCGGCGCCTTTTGTATGTCGGTTCCGGGCGTCAAAGAATCGCGCGTATTAATGAGCTTTGACGGCTCGATGGATGTGGTCAGCACCCTTGCACACGAACTCGGACATGCATTCCACAACGATTGCATGTACAGCGCCGGACGCACCGAATTGCAGCGCACAACTCCCATGGCGTTGGCTGAAACAGCCTCCATCATGTGTGAAACGATCGTGGTCGAAGAAGTATTGGCCCAGGCCACAGACCCCGACGAAGTGTGGGCGATCCTCGAATCCGCTTTGACTGGCGATTCGCAGGTGATCGTCGATATTTATTCGCGCTTCTTGTTCGAATCCGAAATCTTCAAGCGCCGTGAGCAAGCCGAACTATCCGCTGACGAATTCTGCGAAATCATGGAATCGGCGCAGAAAGAAGCCTACGGCGACGGCCTGGATCAGCGGTACCTGCAAAAATGGATGTGGACCTGGAAACCGCATTACTACAGCAGCGGTCTGTCTTTTTACAATTTCCCCTACGCCTTCGGGCTGTTGTTCGGCACCGGGCTGTACGCCATTTACCAGAAGCGCGGTGCGGACTTTGTCCCCGAATACAAAGCCCTGCTGGCATCCACTGGCATGGGGGATGCTGCCGAGCTGGCGGCGCGCTTTGGCATTGATATACGCCAACCGGATTTCTGGCGCGGCAGCCTGGCGATCATCGGCAAGCGGGTCGAGCGGTATATCGCTTTGTAATTGATTTCAGGTCGTGGAATGAAACAGCCGGGGATATAACTCTGGAAAACACCCCGGCTGTTTTTTATTCGGAGTACAATTCAGATATAATTAAATATTCTTAAAATTTATTTAGAATCCACAAAAATCATCCAAAATTATTACTAAAGTGATTGACTAAAATTTTTATTTAATTACACTTAACTTGAACGGGTGGACTCTTACAGGTTGTTGAACTCGTTCCATCGACCTTTCGAGTAACCATAATGACAATCCCCTGGGCGGGAATCTACCCGGGGAGAATCGCAGGAGGAGATCATGCGTACTGGCAGAACAATGGAACTAAAACGTTTTCTGACGGCAGGGTTGATCGTGGCGCTTCTCATCCCCTTGTTTTTTGGCGGGGTCCGCAGTGTCGAGGCAGTAAGTCCTATATATGTAGATCATGATTGGGAGGGGTTGGAGGCTGGTACCGATCCGGATGGAGCTGGCCCCGCAACCAGTTTCGGCACTGACTCCTTTGCCACAATTACAGAAGGGGTTGCAGTAGCAGTTGATGGAGATACGGTTCAGGTTTATGCTGGCACCTATGTGGAGCAGATTCACATAGCTCAATCCATCACCCTCACAGGCGAGAACAAATTGACCACTATTATCCAGGCGCCTACATTGATGGACCAGGATTGTACTTCTCCACAGCTTACCAACAGCCCGATCATATGTGTAAACGGAGGTAAAAGCCCGACAATCCAGGGCTTTACCATCGATGGACTAGCTACTGCTGCTACTCACATCCGTTTGATGGGCATTGCTTTGCGAAATGCCGGTGGTATTATTCAGGACAATATAATCAAGAACATTTGCTTTGATACGGACCTGGATCCACAATGCGACCCAAATGGCGCGAATGAAGGCGTGGGTATTTATGTATACAATACCGATACTTTGGTACGCAATGTTGACATCCATAATAACCTGATATATGACTTTAATAAGAACGGAATAACAGTTACTACTTCAAATAATTCTGGTAATCGGACCGAGTTCACTGTTTCAGCAAATACTATCGATGGGATGGTGGGTGAATCTGGTCTATATAACTCTACAGTCGCCCAAAATGGTATTCAGATTGCAGTCCCGAGTGGAGGCGGGATCATACAGGGCAACAATATATCAAAAATAGCTCATAACAATAATGGCAAACCCCCATACGTAGCTGTAAGCATTCTTACAATCTCGACCCCAGTGGACACCCTGGATAATATCATCACAGGGGCGCAAGCAGGGATTGTCTATTTGAATGACACGGAAGATGTTGGAAATTACAGGGAAATATCAGGAAATATAATCGAAGTTTTCAAACCAGGCACACTTGCCAATCCTGGCCAGAATGTTTACGGGATCCTGGTGACGGACCGATCAAAGGACATCCTGTCCCCGGTTGATCCCCCGGCGATCCTCAATTCACTAAACGCCCAATTAAACGGAGGTCCGCTATACGTTTTGGTGAATGACAACACAGTTATTTATACTGGCGCATTGCCCAACACCAAAACCTTTGGCATTGAGATCGATGCTGCCGTCGGCGAGAACTATTTGACGGTTGATGTCCTCAGGAACCAAATTGGCGCCCTTAATGATGGATTTGATGTCGGACTGGCTTTCTATCAGTGTGGGCCAGACAACCTTCCTCCTGATCCTACAATCACCGATTGCGGAATGGGATCATTGGAAAACAGCCGCGTGGTAAACAATAACATCAGCGGGAACAATAATGGTGTATTCGCAGTTGGACCGGTAGGCCAATCGAAACTGGATGACTTCCACCACAACCGCATTGCCGGAAATGGCGTTGGATTCCAAAACGACACCGGGCTGGACATTTTAGCTATCAACAACTGGTGGGGCTGCAATGAAGGACCGGGAGCACCGGGTTGTGATACTCTGATCAATAATATAGATCCAGCTTTCGCTGATCCCTGGCTGACTTTAACCGCCACAATGGACCCATTGTCGGTGCCAAGTGGCACGAATAGTATCATGACCGCCAGCCTTGATATAAACTCCAATGCGGAAAACACCTCAGCACCCAATACGGGTCCGGTCAGCACTACCGCAAATTTCTCGGCCAATCTGGGCACATTTACACCTACCAGCACGGTTTTTGCAGATGGCGATACCGTTTCTACCTATCGCGCCCCTGCCCAACCTGGCACGGACCAGGTATGCGTTACGGTTGACAATGCCGTGGTCTGCCATGAAATCAGCGTCTTGCCGCCGTTTATTACCTCGACTGACCTGGCTGGTCCGTACACGGTGGGTGTGTCCCGGGAATTTCATGTGACGCTGGACAACACCGGCGGAACAGAATATACCAATGTGCTAGCCCATTTCCGCATTTTAAGCGCACTTTCGGATGATATCGCCAGCCTGGAGTATTTCGAGACCTTCAATGACACCTGGTACACGCTGCCGCTGACTGCGGATGGTTCTGACCTGGTGGGCGCTTACGGCCCTGTCACTGGCTTTCCGATGCCATCCGGTTATACCGCCACTTCGCTTTTCCGTGTAACGTTTAATACCGCCAGAACTTACGACGTGGTAATTTCGTTATCCGATTTATCCCCGGATCCGGACGTTACGCTGGCCTCATTTACCGCAACTGCAGTCGTTGAAGCCCCTCAGTCCTTTGACATCTTCCTGCCGCTGATTTCAAATTAAGAATAATCACCGATACGATCCTTGTAGGGAACGTCGCCCCCGTCGTTCCCTTTATTTTTCCACGGTAAAATGTTTCCATTAACCAAAGTAAATAAGATTGGCAGCTTATCCCTACCGGCTGCAGGAGGCACAGTTTGTACGATCAATTCAGTTCAAATTATGACCGTTTCGTCAATTGGCAGAGCCGCCTAACCTTTGAAATGCCGCTCATCGAGCGGCTGCTCGACCCATTGAAATCCTCTCACCAGCCCATTCGCATCCTCGATGCAGCCTGCGGCACGGGCATGCATGCCATCGAACTGGCGCGCAGCGGTTATGCCGCCAGCGGCTCTGATCTCTCTGCCGGGATGATTGACCAGGCGCGCATGAATGCTCAAAATGCAAAGATGGATATTCGTTTCGAGGCGCTTGGCTTTGGTCAACTTGCTGCGGCCTTCGGCGCGGCCAGCCAGGATGCCGTTATGTGCCTGGGAAATTCCCTGCCGCATGCCCTGACAGCGGCTGAACGCCTCACCGCCCTGAAAGATTTCGCAACTTGTTTACGGCCTGGCGGGCTGCTCATCATCCAAAACCGGAATTTCGATAAGGTACTGGTTTCCCGTGAGCGCTTCATGGAACCGCAATCTCACTGGGACAGTGTCGGCGAGTGGGTCTTTCTTCGCTTCTACGACTTTCTGCCGGACGGGTTGATCAACTTCAATATTGTCACGCTGCAGCAAATTGAGGACAAGTGGCAGCAGTCCGTGACCAGCGCCCAGCTCCACCCATTGCTGCAGAGCGAGTTATTGGCTGAGATGTCTGAAGCTGGGTTTGGCGCGGTGCGCACCTTCGGCTCCATGGACGGCAGCCCGTACGACCCAGTCAAAAGCGACAACCTGATCATCTCCGCTGCGTTGATGTAAATGTCCACCATCCGTCGCGCCACCGAGCACGATGCCAGAGCCATCCATGCTTTGATCCGGCGGGCGAGAATTAATCCCATGGCGCTAGACTGGCGCCGCTTCCTGGTGGCGGTGGATGAAACGGGCCGGGTCATTGGCTGCGGCCAGGTAAAACCGCATGCGGATGGCACGCACGAGTTGGCGTCACTGGCGGTTGTGCCAGAAAGGCAGCGTCAGGGAATCGGACGTTCGATCGTCGAGCAGCTGCTGGTCGAGAATCCGTTACCACTCTACCTGACCTGCCGGGCCTCCTTGCGATCCTATTATGAAAAGTTCGGCTTCCGGGTGGTTTCCGATCCCGAAATGCCGCCTTACTTTCAGCGCCTCTCCGCAATTATTAATGCCTTTGGCAGGCTATTTAAATTCAAGGAAGCTTTGCTGGTGATGGTCAAGAATCCATTCTGTAAAAGTATTTAATGGAATCCAAACATTACCAACACTGCCATTGGCACCAGGGCGTACGAAAATAAGGCAATCCTGGCGCCGCATGGCGTAATAGCTTTATCGCCTGACCAGCGGCAGGAATACCGGGTATGTCATTCCTACAATCGCTTCCAAAGGATCACTCATTTCTGATTCAAATCCGTCATTGGCATAAGCAACCACCCGGTAGATGTAAGATTGCCCAAACACACCGGTTAAATCCACGAACCCTGGGATGAAACTGCTACCAACCGGGTCGAAAACGCGCCCGTCGCTGGAGCGATATACTCGATACCCGGCAACAGCCGAGTGATCGACCGGCTGCCATTCCAGAAACACGGACGAGTCACCCGCCTGGGCGGCACCGGTCAATCCTTGCGGAGATGGCAAGCCGCCAATGGAGATCCTCTGGGTATTGTTTTCGTAATTACTCTCCGGGAAAATTCTCGCAGGATTGACCTGAACATACAGGTTGTGCGGCAGATGCGGGAATGCTGGCGCAATTAATGTTCCAGTTCCAGGGTCGGAAGAAAATTCTAATCCGGTTAATGTTCCCGCGTCGATAAAAGGGACCACCATTTCACCTGCAGGGGTCCCAAGACCGACCGGCGCATCCCAGGCCAGTTTCACGACCAGATCGCCGCTTCGGCCACCGGAAAATGCCGGACCATTATTAAGCACGGTAACAATAACTGTTAGCGGCTCGCCGCCTTCCTGCGGAAATGGTGTGCTCAGCATCACATCGGACACCGAAAAGTCTGGTTGGGCGCTGGCTACGGCAAAGGTTATTGGCTCCGCGACCTCGGTCAATCTATCCACCTCATACCCCTGAGCGCTTAATGACTCTTTTGCCATTGTTGACAACATCGGTCCGCTGCCAAGAGACCCAACTGCATAAATCTGATTAAAAAGCGGGTCAAAGACAGCGTTGGTCTGCCATACGGTCTGGCCGCTGGTAGTCAGATAGGAAGGAACGATCGTCCCGATTTGCGATTGGGAAAGGATTACAAAGGTCTGTGCCATCTCACCCGTCCCAAGCACCGTCCCAAGCGGATCGCCCGGGAGTGCTGCCGGCCCACCTGGATTAGCGGGACCAAACCCAAGCGCCCGGTAGGTGATTTGTGCCTGGCCAGAGGAATTTACTGTAACCGTTGGGCTTTCAGCGTGAACAGATCGGCCGTTGGGATCAACCAGCGCATTATATGACCAGGTGCAGCCTCCTCCGCCGCAGGATTGTTTGGCGGCGTACAGTTGGCGCTGGTTACCCATGAAAGCTGTTGGGTCGGTGGCAACCGTAAAGCCCAGGATCATCTCACCCGCACTGTTGACCGCCAGCGAGGGCTCAACCGCTGCGGGTGGAAGATCAGTTAATGCCGTCACCGGGCTGCCGCCTGCCAGCTGCCGGTGGTAGATCAGCCGGTCAGTCACTGTGCTTAGACTACGGTCAGCATCGCGCATCCACACCACCTGGGCAACGCCTGCCGGCGAGTAGGCAACGGCGGCTTCAGCATCGGTTCCAGAGCTGGAAGGATCTACTGCAGTTACATTACTCCAGTTAACGCCATCAAATGCGGAGGAAAACAGCTGGAAATTGCGTTCGCTGTAGGTCGTACCCACGTCCCGGACCCACACCGCGGTCACGGCGCCGCCAGCCGGGCAGTTTGCCTGGGTGCTCAGGCAGCTGGCCAGGACCACCTTGCCTTCGCCGTCGCTGTCAGCCTGGTGGGTGGTAAGGTTTAGAGCTCCTCCCCAACCCGTACCATTCCAAAGTGCGTATTTCAAATGTTGTGCCTGGAGCCTTTGCTCCAGTGTGGCGTTCTGAGATGTACCAAGGCTGCTTTCAGTCCAGACCGCCACTGCCTTGTTCGGCGCATAGAAGGCTACCTGCGGATCGATGCTGCCCATGGTGAAACTCACTTGATAATCGCCCACGGTTTGCCCGCCGGACAGCAAACGGGATTGAATGTTGTTGTTCGCGTCTGACCATACCATCATGGTATGTCCAAACCCGTCGACAGCAATGGATGGCGAGGATGTTGGGGGTTGAGCTGTGGTGGCTGTGACATAATCCTCGGCTAGAGACGCGCTGGCTGTGGATGGAACCGTGCATGGGCTTGGTTTTGAACCGTTAAATATCTCCTCGCTGTCTGAATAGGAAAGGCACAATGGACATACACCAGTCTTCGCCTCCCATGAAAGGGTTAGTTGATACAAAAAGCATCTTTTATTGTCCGTTAATGTCCCATCTACAAAAGACGCCGGCATTCCAAGTCCAATATTGGGCTTTGCATGGGCGCTCGCGCTGATTAAGCCAAACAGGATGCTGGCGTCCAAAAAAGCGTCCACGCCAATGGTGGCCTTGGGGAAGACCAGCATGTTGGTTGACGTTCCACCACCCGGTAAAAATTTAATCAAGCCGCCGGTGGTCAGGGTGGCGTCGATCCACATATCGGCTCCAAGGGTGGCCCCGGCGATCGGATATATGCCGATTACGTGGCGGTAAAGCGGGATTTTTCCCGTTTCGAGCACGGTTACGGTTTCTTCAGGAATGTTGATTTCATTGCCACCAGCGACACTGCTGTTGTAACCTTTGGCGGGCACATCTTCATCAACCACCGTCTCATCCGACCGGCCATTGTAGGTTATGCCGCTGGTATGGTCTGGGTATAAAGTCTGCTTTACATCATCCTGGAAGCTTACATTGTTTGCCAGCGGGCCAATTTTTGGTACGTCGGTGTCTAAATTTGAAGTTGAATTTGGCGCGCCGGCTGGAAATTGATAGCCATGCATATCAATTGAGTTGCCCCATAGTTCTATCTCACGTGCTTTGTATTTGGCATCGAGAATCCAGGTTGGAGGCGAGATGTAATTCAGTTGAATATAATGTTTGGTGATATTGGGAACCGTTGCCAAATCGCGGATTTCAATTAACCCTGTATGGTTGCCGGATGACAACCGGTGGGCGTGCGGGATGGTGGCGCGATAGATGATTGTCTCGCAGCCAGGTTGTCCACCTGATTTTGTCGCTTTTTTGACAAAGGGATAATCATTTCCCTCCAGAGTGAATTTTATATTCGCCTCATCCAGGGGACCAAAATGGGCTGGATCGTATTCGAAATATACGTCGATATTCCCCGACCAAATGAACCAGGCATCCGGGAATTGTGACAGCGGGAATGAGTAAAAGTTACCAAAGGCTGTCATCGGGATATTAAGTCCGAGATAATCCTTAAAACCTCCCAAAACAACCGCCGCATCCCATATGACCCCGGGGACTTTTAGCTTTGGCACGATGGGTGCGGTTATTTTTGTGCCCACCGGCAGCGATTTTAGGCTCACGACCAGCGGGTCGGTATCCAATTTGATATTTTTCTCGGCATCATAAAACCAATGGGTTGTACCGCTAAAATGGATTGGCAATGTGTAGGGTTCAGGAAGGCCTTTATTGCCGAAGCCCTGGAAAGTGGCATTGACATACAGGGGGAAATCAATGTCCAGCGGGTATTCCATATAGCCGGATTGGTTTCCATTATCAATGAATGTTTTTGTGCCCAATATTGCCAGCATTTCAGGCTCAATTTTGACCTCAAAGATTCCGTTACTGTCAGTCCGGCCATACGTACTTGTCAATTCACATGAAAACGGATCCGACTGGCTGGGCGAATACGCGCCCAGGAAGTTGATTATCTGATTGGGATGCGCTACCAGGTTATTAAGCTGGTTTTGCATG
>Ga0209619_10001434_pt1 | contig 17526 bp, 18 predicted proteins | sample Rifsed16ft3_FD_184011 | JGI IMG/M metagenome (GOLD analysis project Ga0209619, IMG submission 184011) | Soil microbial communities from Rifle, Colorado, USA - sediment 16ft 3 (version 2) | ecosystem: Environmental > Terrestrial > Deep subsurface > Rock core/Sediment | place: Rifle, Colorado... | reverse complement strand
GAGGGAGTGCCTGGAGATATTCTCGCAAACCTTGCAAACAAATACTCCAGAGCAGATTGCTTCTTAATTCCTATAGTGACTCTTTATAATGCACTTGAAATAAAAAAAAGAAAAATCCAGAGCATTCATGACCTTGTGCAATTTGAATTTCAAGAATTATTTGCTCAGGATAAAAAGATAGATAATTACTGGCTTAAAGAATATAAGGAAAAATTAAAACAGTTTGCAGCACAAGGCAGTTTTTTCTGCAGTAATTCTGATTGTGTCAGAAAGATGCATACACTCAAATATATTGATAATATAAAGGAGGGAAATACAGGATTTGTTTATATTCCTGTTAACAGACCGGATAATATAGAAAATAGGGTGCAAAATCAGAAAGAGGTTTTACAAAAATACAATGTTAAAGGTGAATACATTTTTTACCCTACACAAATAAGACCTTATAAGAATCTAATTACATTATTAAAAGCATTAAGAATCTTACTGAACAAAAATATTGACCTCTTTCTCGTTTTGACAGGAAACCTTCATGACTCTCTGATTTCTAAAAATTACATAGAAGAAAATGGTCTGAAGAAGAAAATTGTTCTAACAGGAGATGTTCCGGAGGTTGATCTATATAGTTTACATAAATACGCGCTGGCGACAGTTGTTCCAACCTTGTTTGAAGGTGGCTTTCCATGGCAGGGACTTGAAGCAATGTTAATGGATGCGCCGGCAATTATGTCAAGGATTCCTGTTGTATTGGAAAGGTTAAAATTTGCAGGAATTGACCCGGGAAATTGTGGATTAAAAATGTTTAGTCCAGAGGATGAACATGAATTAGCGGAGAAAATTTTAGAAGTTTTAAAAGATAGAGATCGGGCAGTAATTGACCAACTTCCGGTAAAAGAGAAATTATTTGCATATACCTGGGACGATGTAAGCCATCAGTATTATAAAATATTTACGGAAAAAGTATTGTTTTAGCTGATAGATGAAAATACTTATCAATACAATATCGTTACTCTCGCCGTTTACGGGAGCCGCTAATTATACCTATCAGATTGCCCGGAATCTAACAGAAACAGATTTAGTCAACGAATATCTGTATTTCTACAGATACTATTCAAAGAAGTTAAAGCATTTTAATAAAAGGAGCAATTTTTTTTATAGTCTCACAGAATTGGCAAGAAACATACCTTTTCTCAGGACAGAACTGAGGAAATTAAAAAGAATCGGCGCAACTTTAAAAGAGCATGATTTCGATCTTTATTTTGAGCCTAATTTTATTCCTTTGGACATAAAGGCAAAAAAAACGGTGGTTACAGTTTTTGATTTTTCCTTTAAAGTGCATCCGGAATGGCATCCCAAGGACAGGGTGTTGTATTTTGAAAACAATTTCTGGAATAACATAGACAGGGCTGACAGGATAATAGTAATTTCCAATTTTGTTAAAGAGAGCGCCATCAATCTTTTTGGATTTAAATCTGAAAAGTTAAAAACAATCTACCTCGGGTATGATACGAATGTGTTCAGGAGTTACCCCAAAGATGAGTTAGTGGTTACAAGAAAAAAATATAGTCTGCCGGAGAATTTCATTTTGTTTGCGGGTTCTATTGAGCCGCGAAAAAACTTAAATAATCTAATTCAGGCTTATGCCGCATTAGACGATTCTGTAAAAAAGGAATTTAAACTGGTGCTTGCAGGATTTAAGGGCTGGAAGAATAAAGAAGTCCAGGGGTCGCTCAGGAGATTTAAAAATAATATCATTCTTCTGGGGTATCTGCCTGAGAAGGAATTGGGCAAGCTGTATAATCTTGCTGCTTTATTTGTATATCCTTCATTTTATGAGGGCTTTGGTTTGCCTCCGCTGGAGGCAATGGCATGCGGATGCCCCGTCGTGGTCTCCAATACTTCCTCCATGCCGGAAGTTTGCAGCAACGCCGCATATTATGTGGATCCATACGATTCAGAAAATATAGCCGCGGGGCTTAAAAAAGTACTGATGAATGAAGAATTAAAGCGCTCACTTAGGCAATCAGGATTAGAAAGAGCCGCTATGTTTAGTTGGAGAAAATCCGCAGAGGAACATCTTCTTCTGTTTCAGGAACTTGAAAAAATGATATAATCGGTTGTCTCATGCGTATAGCGATTGATGCAAGATTTGCTTCGGGTCAGAGAACAGGTGTTGGGAAATACTCTGCGTGTTTTGTTGGGGTACTGGCGGAAATAAAAGGAAAAAAAATTTAAACATAAACTCGTGATTGCGGGTAAAAAGGGCTGGCTTTATGAAGTTGAGTATATTTGTTTATAAATATTCTGAATTTTGGTATAATTTAAATATGCTTTCCCCCAAATTATTAAAGGAAAAAGAACAGAGCGCAGTACTTGAATTTACAACAGAGATAAGAAATTATCTCGATAACAATGTGGTTAGCATAAAATTATTCGGATCCAAAGCAAGAGGGGATTCGGAACCTGACTCTGATATTGATATATACATATTATTAAGAGAAATATCACCTGATATTAGGGAACATATTTTTGATATTACATTTAACATAAATTTGAAATACGATTTATATATTTCTCCACGAGTGATCGGTCTGGAGACATACAAAAACCCAATCTTCAGAGTGACTCCATTTATACAAGCTATAGAGCAAGAAGGCATTCCGATTTGATACAGGGAATTAAAACATTATCTAATTACAGGATCGAACGAGCAGAAGAAACATTCCGGGATGCTGAGTTACTTCTTCAAAATAATTCATTAAAAAGTGCACTGAACAGATTTTATTATTCTGCATTTTATGCGGCAAGAGCACTTCTTGCAACAAAGGGATTGGATTCATCAAAACACAGTGGTGTGATTTCCTTATTCAATCAGCATTTTGTGAAGACTGGCATAATGAAAATAGAGATATCCAAAATTTTATCAAAGAGTTTTGAGATAAGACAGGATTCTGATTATGAAGACTTCATTAGCATATCAAAAGAAGAAGTTGTAAAACTTAGAGATGGTGTGAAAATATTTATAGAAGAATGTAAAAATATTCTTAAAACTTTATAAATTGGAATAAATTCCATGCGTATAGCAATTGATGCAAGATTTGCTTCGGGCAAAACAGCGGGAGTGGGCAGGTATACTCTAAATCTTATCAGTTCGCTTATCAGGGGGCTTGATAAAGATGAATTGTTTATTTTTTGTAATGAAACGCCAAATGAATCCGCCGGAGATAGGATAAATTATTTAATGACATCAATAACGCCAGAGATGCATCCGGCTGGCGAGCTCTGGCAGAACATTGTTCTGCCTCTACGGCTAAAAAAAAACCATATGGATATTTTCCATTCACCAGCCTTTTTTCTTCCAATATTTACACCTGGTAGCAAAAAAATTGTCACCATTCACGACCTTGCTGTTTTTAAATTTCCGCAAGCCTTTCCGTGCAATTTTGCAAAGTACCTGCAATTTATGGTGCGTCTGTCCACCAGGGTTGCTGACAGGATAATTGCCGACTCCATTACGGTGAAAAATGACCTTGTTGATCTGCTCAAAATAAAAAAGGAAAAAATATCGGTGATACATGCTGGCATTGATAATGTGTTTGCTAAGCAAAATATTAATCCCCCCCGCCCCCCTTTATCAAGGGGGGGTAAAGAAAGGATTAGTAATTTCAAAGAAAACAGAAATCTTACCAAAGGGTTCATACTTTACGCAGGCACAATTGAGCCGAGGAAAAATCTAATTAATCTAATTAGAGCCTTTTCAATTTTCAAAGAGAGAGGGTCAAAACAAAAACTCGTGATTGCGGGTAAAAAGGGCTGGCTTTATGAAAAGAGCATTGAAGAGGCAAAAAACAGCAGGTTCGCTGATGACATAATTTTTACGGAATACATTCCGGATGAAGAACTGAGATTATATTACTCTGCCTGCGATGTTTTTGTCTATCCCTCAATATACGAAGGTTTCGGTTTGCCTCCGCTTGAGGCAATGGCTTGCGGAGCGCCCGCGGTTGTTTCTGATATCCCGGTTTTCAGGGAGGTGTTGGGTGAGGCTGCGGTGTTTGTGGATACAGGAAACCCTGAGAATATTGCAGAGGGCATACATAAGGTTTTGGACGGCATTAAATTAAGAGAAACTATAATTGCTAAAGGCAGAGAACGGGTAAAATCTTATTCCTGGAAAAAGGCTGCAGAAGAGACATTGAAGTTATATGAAGAAGTATTGATAGATTGACTATATTTGTTTGAAAATTTTCCGAAAAAAAGTCAAGACAATATAAAAGTATCACACCACCGCCATGTTGCGAACATTGCTATGAAAAGAGCAAGGGGAGGGGGAATTTGTAAAAACATTGATAAAATTATATTATAATCTTGATAATTATGAAAATTGTAATTGATGTAAGGTGTATAACAGGTCGCATGCACGGAATAGGCCGTCATGCTGTTAATATTATAAATTGTCTCGCGCAAATTGACAGGGAAAATAAATATTTAGTCCTGATTCGGAAACAAGCAATAGAGAACTTTAAAAACCTTCCGGATAATTTTAAAATAAAAACTGTAGATATTAAGCCTTATACAATTGCAGAACAAATTATGTTGCCATTGATATTAAAGAAGGAAGATTTTGATGTTTATTACACCCCCAATTATACTGCCCCGCTTTTTCTTAACAAACCCGTAATTTTCACAATTCATGATTTGATACACATGCTCTACCCTCATGATTATACTTTTTTTCACCGGATATATTATAGAGTTGTAGTAAAAAAACTCGCTAAAAAATGCTATAAAGTTCTTGTTGTATCAAACTCTACAAAGAGCGATGTGATCAGGCTTTTGGAGGTTCCTTCAGATAAAATTATTGTAAATTATAACGGGGTGGAGGAACGGTTTTCTCCAGGAGATAGAAAAAAATCGCTGGAATATGTTTTTCAAAGATTTGGCTTGAACAGAAAATTCATCTTATGGGTTGGCAATGAAAAACCGCATAAAAATCTCAAAAATACGATAGAAGCCTTTAAGATTGTCAGCAATTCAATAAGCGATTTACATCTACTGGTAATTGGCGCTCCGGAACAGAAATATCAGACTGAATCCATTGATGAGAAAGTGCATTTTTTGAAAATTTCTTCTGACGATGATCTGATTGCGCTTTACCGTTCTGCAGAAGCGCTCGTTGTTCCATCTCTTTATGAAGGCTTCTGCCTGCCTGTTCTTGAAGCATTTGCCTGCGGCTGTCCGGTTCTAACGTCAGACAGAGCATCCGTCCCGGAAATTGCCGGAGATTCAGCAATTTTTGTGAATCCGGAAAAACCCGGGGAAATCGCGGAAGCAATCGGGAGCATAATCACAAATCCATCATTAAAAGAAAGTTTGAAAAGAAAAGGCATTGAGCGGGCGAAACAATTTTTATGGAAAATTTCAGCAGAGAAACTTTTGGGAATTTTTGAAAATATCAAACAACCCTGAACATTTCTGTTTTTTTGCACATTTAAAAAATCTGCGGCGCTTTTAAAGCCCTCAGATAAAAAATCAATGTAATTATAAATATGCTGCCATCTGTCAGTGCTCCTGCAATGTAAGCAAGCGAATGAATATGTGTGAAAAAGAAGATGATGAAGAACAATGTTGAGACGAATTTTGAAATAAGCAGGGGAACAACGTATCCCATGTTCTTTCGTATATCCCTCTGCGCAATATAGGACAGAGCGGTTATTGTCGCCATCATTGATAACGTTAATACGAGCCAGAATTTCTCTGTGGATTCAGTAAGGGGCGGTAGCGGTAGTTTCAATATTTTGCTGGAGATAAAATTTATCTGTCCGATGAGATGGTTCTGGAATAAAAGAAAATAAAGGCCTCCCAGGCCAAATGCCCAGCTCCAAATACGAAGAAGAATTACGATCTGTTTTTGCTCTCGCGTCAATGCTTGCATGATAATTTCACATTCAGCATATTATAACACAGATATAAATACAGGGCGATCGGCTGCACCTTCAGGTTTTAATGCGCTTATCCGGGGACGCACAGCCTCCCTATAATTGCCTGCACCTTGCCTTCACAAGCAATGTAAGAACCTTGTTTACCGGCACGGGGATGTTTTTCTTCCTGGCAAGGGCTAAGATTGCGCCATTTATGGAGTCAATCTCGGGTTTTCCCTTTTTTAAATCAGAGAGCATGGATGCGTAGTGAGAGGCTGTTGGTGGCACCAATTTTTTATAAAAATACCGGTTATATTCATCTGAGTTCTTCCAGAAGAGTTTAACCCCCATTGCTTTTGCAACGGTGAATGTTTCATCAATTACGCTGTTCATTATTTGTTTTGTAAATGGATTTTCTGCGAGCTCGCCATAGCTCCGCTGAAGCAGCGCGCTGAGAGGATTAAGCGCCGCGTTGTAAAATGCCTTTGCCCAGAGGTAGGGGATAACATCCCCCACATATTCTGCGGGCACGCCTGCGGAGTCCAGCGCATCGGATAGCTTGCGCAGCATGTTTTCGCGATATCTGTCCAGCGTTTTATGTTTGCTTCCTACCGCTGTTGGTTGTGCAATGACCGTAACCTCCACCCTGCCTGGAGATAGCGCCCTGGCTCCAAAAATCAGCCTTGCGCCTGCAACACGCTTTTTCCCTAAATGCTTCTCAAGGATCTCAATATTACCGAGCCCGTTTTGCATTGAGACGACAAGAGGGGCTCTCACTAATGTCTTCTTCATCTGCTCGGCAGCGCTTTCGGTGTCATAGGATTTGACTGTGAGTAAAATATAATCAAAATCGCCCGGCGCTGTCTTTGTCAGCAATCCTGAAAATTTTTCAGCAGGGATGAAATTCCTCCCCCAGATTCCTTTTATTGTCAGTCCTGATCTTTTAATTGCTTTGATATGCTTGTGCCTGCTGACAAGAGTCACTTCGTGTCCCGCCTTTGCAAGAAAGCCTCCGATTACGGAACCGATTGCTCCCGCGCCGAATATCAGAAATTTCATTTTCTTTTGCTGCCTCAATCTACCCCTTCACAACGCCCAGCGGGCGCAGTTTTGCCACCTTTTTCGCAAGCCCTGCGCCTGCAACAATATCAACGACCCTGCTCACGTCCTTATAAGCTTCAGGAATCTCCTCGTTGATTGTGGCTCTTGTGGCGCCGCGGACAATAATTCCTTTGCTCCGTAATTCTTGAATAACCTGTCTGTCCTTTGACCGGCGTATTGCCTCGTGCCTGCTCATCACCCTTCCTGCTCCGTGACAGACAGTGCCAAAAGTTTCCTCCATTGTCCTTGGTGTGCCTATGAGCACATAAGAGTATCTGCCCATATCACCCGGAATGAGTACTGGTTGTCCAATGTCCCTGTAAACGGCCGGCAATTCCTTTCTCCCGGCAGGAAAAGCCCTTGTTGCGCCTTTTCTGTGAACGATCAGCTTCATTTCCTTTCCTTCCACCAGATGTTTTTCCTTTTTGGCAATATTGTGCGCCACATCATAAACAACCCTTATGCCGAGTTGAACAGGCTTTTTGCCAAAAATCTGCTCAAATGATTCCCGGACCCAGTGGGTTATGAGTTGCCTGTTCGCAAAGGCGAAGTTTATGGCGGCAGTCATAGCGCCCAGGTATCTCTGCCCATTCTGGGAATTTATGTGTGCCCAGACCAATTGCCTGTCTGGCAATTCTTCGCCGTGGCTCTGCGGATAATTTTGTAATTCTCTCAGGTAATCATCGCAGATCTGGTATCCGAATCCCCTTGACCCGGTGTGGACAAGAACAGTCATTCCATTTTTGAACAGCCCCAGTGCCGAGGCGAGTTTTTCGTCATATATCTCCTCTACGAATCCTATTTCTATAAAATGGTTTCCAGAGCCCAATGTTCCCAGTTGGTCCCGGCCCCTGTCCATTGCCCTCTTGCTGACATAATCGGGAATTGCGCCTTCGCAGACGCCTCCCTCCTCAATCCTCTCAGCGTCCTCGTTAAATCCGAACCCGATCCGGATTATCTCCCTGGCGCCGTTGAGCATAACCTTTTTAAGATCGGCATCGGAGAATCGTATATCCTTCCGGTGCGAACCCACGCCTGAGGGCACATTTCTGAATGCAGCGTCAACGAGTTTTTCTATATGCGGCTCAATCTCTTTTCTCTCAAGGTCGGTTCTGAGCAGTCTTACTCCGCAGTTTATATCGTATCCAACCCCGCCCGGGGAAATTATCCCTGTACTTGCATCAAAGGCCGCAATGCCGCCTATAGGGAATCCATACCCGGCGTGTATATCCGGCATTGCGAGGGATGCAGAAACAATTCCGGGAAGTTTCGCGACATTTACAACCTGCCGTAATGATTCGTCTTTTCTGATTTCATTAAGCATTTTTTCATCGGCGTATATGATCCCCGGCACCTTCATCTTTTTTTCCCGGGGTATCTCCCATTTGAAATCGTTTATCTTTTTAATTTTTATTTCACCCATTCATGACCTCCTTCATACGTCAAAAATAACCCTGACAGCGAACCCGGTTTTTTTTCTCGTAATGTTTAGATTATGATAAGTAACGGCTTTTATCTCCTGTTTTAATGAATGTATTCCTGGATCAAATTTGAAAAAGGTTGTCTCTGCGGTTAGTTTTTTTGTGGTAAGTTTTTTAATAGCCGCTCCATTGTAGATCAGTCCGCCTACGTAGAAATTGTAAAGGATCTCCTGAAGCCAATTGACCAACAGTGCGTTGCGGTCTATTGCATTTACGGTGATATGATGCATGACTGTTTTGCCCCCTTTTTTAACTATGATCATCTGATCAATCAGGGCATGGGCTGAGGTAAGATAGAGATCTCTCAGCGTTTTTGCCGTAACTTCAATGCAGATATCGGCGGTATGCGGAATTAATCTATATTCTGTTTTTTTCACAACCTTTTCCAAAAGCGCTTATGGACTTTTATTACATTTTCAATTGTTGAAAACACCTCACTGCTTGGTCTTCCATCAGGCTCAAACTGCTTTCCTTTCAGCGCTTCAATAACTGCGCGAATGGATTCCCGTAAAGCATTTAAATTGTACCCCCCCTCAAGGCAAAACGCCAGTCTGCCCATTGCCGTTTTATCGGCAAGGTTTTTTACAATGCCGGCAAGATACCCGAATCCGGCGTCAGTAAGCTTCATGCCTCCAAGCGGATCGTCCCTGTGAGCGTCAAAGCCTGCGGAGACAAGCACGAATTCCGGAGAATACTCCTCGGCAACAGGAACAAGGATTCTCTTGAATGTCTCTGCGTAATCAGCGTTTATCATCCCTGCCGGAAGCGGGACATTTACATTAAATCCCTCACCATCTCCGCTGCCGAATTCACCAATTGCGCCAGTCCCTGGATAGTAGGGGTACTGATGGGTTGAAAAGTACAGTACTGATGGATTAGTATAGAACGCCCACTGCGTTCCGTTGCCGTGGTGGAGATCCCAGTCAATAATGAGGATTTTCTTCATCTTGTGCCTATGGATCAGATAACTTGCTGCTATTGCTGCATTGTTAAAGATGCAGAAGCCCATTGCCCTGTCAGTTTCGGCATGATGGCCAGGCGGACGCAGGAATGCAAAGGCCGAGTTTACCCTTCCGCCTGCAACTGCGTCGGTAGAGACAATAGCTCCTCCAGCGGCAAGGAGTGCAATACGGAAGGAATCCGGCGAATAGTAGGTGTCGGCGTCAAAAATTCCAGCGTTTCCCTCTGTGGATTTTGCTTCTCTGAAGTATTCTGGCGTATGCACCATGGTAATTTCTTCTTCGGTTGCTATTCGTGGAGTTAGACCGACAAGAGAATCATCCTTATATTTATCAAGCCAGTCGTAAATCGCCCTTAGCCTTTCCGGATTTTCAGGATGATACCCCTCAGCCCTGTGACCGAGATACGCTTTGTCCCTTACTATACCTATTTTCATAAATATTATTTTAACACTGAAAGGTTAATCAGGAAATTTTTAAGTGGATCGCTGCTGGTATTCTTCCAGGTAAATTCGTGTGAGCGCAATAAAGAGCGCAAGGAACGCAGGTCCAAGAAAGATTCCTGTAATTCCGAATATCTTCATTCCCCCAAGTATTGATAAAAAGAGGAATAGGAATGGCAATTTCGTTTTCTCGCCTATCAGGATTGGTTTTAAAAAATTGTCTATTGAACTGACCAGCAGCACTCCCCATATTATCAGCCCAATGGCTTTTCCGATACTTCCCAGCCAAAAGAGGTATATGGCTGCTGGTATCCATATGATTGCCGCGCCTGCAAACGGGAGAAGAGCGGTGAATACAGTGGTTACTCCGAAGATAACCGGATATGGCATCCCGAATATCCAGAAGCCTATTGCCAGCAGCAGACCCTGGACAACGGCTGTCAATATCATGCCGTTTACAACAGCAGAGAGCGTCTCCTGGAGACTGAAGAGGAGATGCTCCTTTTTTTCTTCCGGGAGCGGCAATATGCGTTTGACACTACTGACAATTTTTTCTCCGTCCCTCAGGAAAAAAAACACAGAGATCAAAGTTATAATGAATTTAAATAAGAAGATGCCTGAATGCTTGAAAAACGACTGCGCCTGCGTCAGGATGAATTTACTTGTTCCCTCTGCGGCACCCACTAAAAATCCTTCGGTTTTTTCAATGGATGCAGACTGAGAAAATTTGCCGATGATTTTGCCAATGTGTGTGTCCTTTATTTTCTCCACCATCTGTACAACATTAATCTTCAGGAGGGGCTCCTTGTACCTGTTGAAGGCATCAACTGTTTCTGATGCAAGCAAAAATATGACAAGCACTGCCGGGATTATTATTACAAAGGAGACAAAAAAAGTATACAGCAACGCAACAAGAGAGGCTTTACCCTTTACCATCCTTTTTGTAAACCCATACAGTGGATATATAACGATCACTATCAGAATTGCCCAGAAAAGGGGGATGAAAAATGGCTTAAGTATTATTATAAGGACATAAATTACCAGGGCAAAGGTGACTAAAAATATAGCAGAAATAATTCCTCGCTGTTCCATCAGATTCCAAGTACATCTTTCATGCTGTAGAGGGCTGGTTTCTTTCCTGATAGCCATTTTGCAGCGAGGATGGCGCCCCGGGCAAAGTTCTCCCTGCTCGTGACCCGGTGGGTAAACTCAATCCGTTCGCCATCTGTTGCGAAGAGCACTGTATGATCACCGATTATATCGCCGGCGCGGATCACCTGCATCCCTATCTCCTCCCTTTTCCGTTCGCCAGTAAATCCTTTCCTTCCAAAAACGGCAGACGCCTGAAAATCCCTCTTAAGGGCAGAAGCAACAATTTCTCCCAGTCTTATGGCTGTTCCGCTTGGCGCATCCTTCTTATATTTATGGTGCGCTTCAATGATCTCCACATCGTATTCATCGCCCAGCGCCAGGGCTGCCTTTTCAACCAAAACAAAAAGTAAATTCATTCCTATGCTCATATTGGGAGAGAGGATAATGGGAATTATCCCTGCTGATTTTTGAATACGTTCTTTTTCCTGCTCCTTAAAACCAGTAGTTCCTATAACCATAGGCATTTTAAGCCTGACAGCATGTTCAAGCAGTGAAATGGTTGCCTTGATTGTTGTAAAATCAATGATGGCATCTCCCTTTATGTTTTCCAGTGAATCAACCACAGGGATGCCGGCTTCTCCGGCGCCGAGCATTCTTCCTGCATCCTTGCCGATCCAGGGATGCCCTTTCCGCTCAAGCGCACCTGAAAGCTTCAATGTGCTGTCCGAAAGGATGCGGCTGGCAATGATATTACCCATTCTTCCTGCAATTCCGGAAACGACAATGCTCAGCAATTTTTACTCCTTTAAAAGATTGTGTTCTTTAAGAGCTTTCTTCAGTTTCTGAAGGTTGCCCTCTGATATTTGACAGAGCGGGAGACGCATTTCCGGAGATGCCATTCCCATCAGCGCAAGACCAGTTTTTACAGGGATTGGATTAGTCTCCACGAACATTGCCCTGTTCATGTTCCAAAGTTTATAATGAAGTTCAAGGGCTTTTTTGTAATCTCCTTTGAGATAGGCATTGACCATTCCCGATACATCTTTCGGCGCAACATTCGCCGTTACCGAAATGACACCCATGCCCCCGACAGATAAAATTGGAAGGGTTGTGAAGTCATCGCCCGAAAGGACCGCAAAATCTTTAGGACAAAGATTAATTACATCCGAGACTTGTTTCAAGTCTCCGGTCGCTTCCTTGATTGCCACAATGTTTTTCAATTCTGCAAGCCTTGCAACGGTCTCTGGCAGCATGTTCACCCCCGTTCTACCCGGAACATTGTACAGGACGATCGGAATATTTGTGTTTTCCGAAACAGACTTGAAATGCTGGTAAAGCCCCTCCTGCGTCGGCTTGTTGTAATATGGCGTAATCAATAATGCTCCGTCCGCACCCGCCTTTTCGGCGTGTTTGCTCAGCCTTATTGCTTCCTGTGTTGAATTTGATCCGCTTCCTGCAATTACAAAAATTCTTTTGTTGACATGTTCAATTGTAATGTCCACCACCCTTTGATGTTCTTCATGGGAGAGTGTGGCTGATTCGCCTGTGGTTCCGCAGGGGACTATTCCATCCACGCCGTTTTGTATCAGAAAATCAATAAGTTTTTTGAGCGCCTTTTCATCAATTTTTCCATTCTGAAATGGCGTTATAATTGCTACAGTTGTTCCCCTGAACATACCCTCCTCCGATTCCTAAATCTCTATCTCTCCGCTGTAAACCTCTACTGCTGGACCGGAGAGGTACACATGCTCATCCTTGCCCCAGGTTACAGTGAGGTCTCCGCCGAGAAGGCGAACCTTGACTTTTTTATCTGTTTTTCCATTGAGAATGGAGGAAACTACAGATGCGCATGCTCCGGAGCCGCAGGCAAGTGTTTCGCCCGCGCCTCTCTCCCATACGCGCATTTTTACCTCCTTTTTGTTCAGAATTGATACAAATTCTACATTGACGCCCTTGGGAAATATAGGGCTCTTCTCTATCAGTGGCCCATAGAGCCGTACCGGAAAAAGCTCCAGATTATCAACAAAAATAACACAGTGAGGATTGCCCATGCTTACACAGGTAATTTTGAATGTTTTATCCTTGGCCTGAAAATTTCTGTTTACAACCATGCCATTGAGATTAACAGGAATATCTTTGCCGTCCAGTTTTGGTTTTCCCATGTCTACATTGTAATCCTTTTTTTCTTTTCTGACGCGGATAATTCCAGCAGGGGTCTCTATGTTAAGTTCGTTTTTCTGAGTAAATTTTTTATCTACGAGATACTTTGCCAGGCATCGTAATCCGTTTCCGCACATCTCAGCTTCGCTGCCGTCCTTATTGAAAATTCTGACCCTGAAATCCGCTTTTTTTGATTGCAGCAGGAGCAGTAGCTGGTCTGCGCCAATTCCGAACCTTCTGTCGCAGAGCCACTTGATTGTATCGTTTTTCGGGAGGAAGGCGTTTTTTATTCCATTGACGATAATTATATCGTTGCCGGTTCCGTGATACTTTGCAAATTTAAGCAGTTTTTTTGCCATGCTAACCCTTCCTGAGAAAGATCTTTTCGCCGCGGATCAGGTCTGGATATGTTTCCCTGCTCCGAATTATTCTGTATTTGCTTCCATCCACAACGACCTCCGCTGCTCTGCCCCGTGAGTTATAATTGCTGGACATGGAAAAGCCATATGCCCCTGTGCCCATTATTGCCAGAAGATCATCTCTTCTGACATCGGCAATCATCCTTTCTTTAGCGAAAAAATCCCCTGATTCGCAGATCGGACCTACAACATCGGCTACAATGGTATGTTCCTTCTGGTCAACAGGAACAATTTCCTGGAATGCGCCGTATAATGCCGGCCTGATCAGGTCGTTCATCCCTGCATCCACAATGATGAATTTTTTTGCAGAGTTTTCCTTTCTGTATATAACTTTTGTCACTAATATTCCTGCATTTCCGACAATAACCCTTCCCGGCTCGGTAATGAGCGCGCCTTTCCATCCCTTCAGTTCCTTTATTAACGCTGATGCATATTCTCTGGGATGGGGAGGATCCTCTTCATCATATGTTATTCCTAATCCCCCCCCGATGTCAAGATACTTTATATTCACTGCACCTTTCTTGATTTCAGAGATTATTCCATGAAGCCTTCTTATCGTTTCAATAAAAGGGGTCAGCATTGTGATCTGTGAACCGATATGCGCATCAATGCCGGCGAAGTTTAAATGTTTGTATCTTTTCGCGTGGCTATAGATTCCTATTGCTTTCTGAAATGGGACTCCGAATTTGTTAATTTTTGCTCCCGTGGATATGTAATGGTGTGTTTGGAGCACTATATCAGGATTAATGCGCAGAGACACAGGAGCCTTTTTTTTCAGTTTTCCTGCCACCTCATTAATGACCGACAGTTCCTCTTCGGATTCTGCATTAAAAAGTAAAATTCCTGCCTTAAGAGCCTCTTTGATTTCCATTTCTGTTTTTCCTACGCCGGAAAAGACAATCTTTTTTGGCGGAATGCCTCCTTTAAGGGCTCTGAACAACTCGCCGCCGGAAACTACATCTGCGCCGCTGCCCATTGAAGCGAAGAGGGATATAAGTGAAAGATTTGAATTAGCCTTAACTGAGTAACAAGTTATGTGGGATATAGGTTTAAAGGGCTCGTCAAATTCTTTGAAGTGCCGCTTAAGCGTCCTGCTGCTGTAAATGTAGAGCGGTGTGCCGGCTTCGCGCACTATTTTTTTAATTGGTACTTCCTCGCAATACAATTCGTTGTTTCTGTAATTGAAAAAATTCACCTTCTACCTCCAGAATACTTTTATGATTTTTGATGGCTCACTTTCATTTTGAAAAGGGGAATTATCCACGGCTGTGAGCCTGTAAAAATATATGACCTTACGAGTTACTGTGCGGTCAGAAAATTCTGTGGTTTTCAGAGGCTTGGGATTAAGTTTACTCCAGCCTTTCTTTTCGGATATGCTTCTGTAAATATTGTATCCTTCAAGATCGGACTCAAGCCCCTGCTCCCATTTTAAACTGATGCCATTTTGTTCGGGTATTGCAATGACCCCGTGGGGTGGAGGCGGCGGCGTGGTATCTTTCGGAGTGAGAACGATCTCCCTGGATGGAGCGCTTTCTATAAAAGACCCTTCCACAAGCCGGACGCTTCTCACGATATAATAGTATTGCTTGTAGTTCTCCAGATTGGCATCCATATAGTATTTAAACTGGATTGGTTCGCTGTTAATTGAAAATATGGAATAAAAGTCGCTTTTTTCTGCACGGTAGATATTGTACCCCACAATGTTATGCAAAGGATCTCCGTTGACTGAGTTGTCAGGAGGTTTCCACTGAATTAGATTATAGTGATCGCCGCTTTCTCCGCTTATACTGCTGGGGGGGGCAGGCGGAGTATCCCATACCGCTTCCGTTATATTGGAATCGGGACTGAGATAACCATATCTATTGTAAGAGATAATCTTATACCGGTACCGCATTCTCTCCTTAAGATTATTATCAAAAACCTTAAAGCCGCCCGACTCTATTTCTCCGGCGCCTTCGGACGGGTAACTATTAAATACATCGTACATCGGCGCAAATATTTCAAGGCATTTCTCGCAGGTAAGGCCCACTGGAGATTCGCTCCTCAGTATTTTAAAACCCTTAAGGTTCTCTAATGGCGAATCGTCTATGTTTTTCGTCGGCGGTGTCCAGATGATATATATGCCTTCGTCCCTTATTACCGTTTTCACATCTGTTATTGCCGCAGGAATAATGGTCAGCGGAGGAAGCGGTATTCCCTTTTTTCCACAGGATGGAAGAGCAGCAAAGAATATTATAAAAAATATAATTCTTAAAAATGGGATCATTTTTTACTATGTTTTAGAATCAGTTCTGCGCGCAGGATTTGTTTGTTTACATTTTTTTTGGAAGTACCGCCCGCTGAGGTTTTAATATTTACTGATGCATGAGGAGACAGCATCCTCATAGCCCCTTTATCAAGGAGTTCCGAAAATTCTTTAAGCTCGTCGTTGCTCAAATCAGACAAGGTTTTCTTTTTATCTATACAGTATCTCACGATGCTGCCTGCAATGCTGTGGGCTTCGCGAAACGGAATGCCCTTCCCTACAAGATATTCAGCTATGTCGGTTGCTGTCAGGAATCCATTGCAGGCTTTTTCCATTGTATTTGGGTCAAATTTCACCCTCGGAAACAGTTCGGCGAGTATTTCAAGGGATGATTTAATTGTATCAGAAGAGTCAAAAATTGCCTCCTTGTCCTCCTGCATATCTCTGTTGTAGGTAAGGGGCAGTCCCTTCATTACGGTCAGCAGTCTGAGAAGATTGCCGTATGCCCGTCCGGATTTACCCCTTAGTAGTTCAAGAACATCCGGATTCTTTTTGTTTGGCATCATGGAACTCCCTGTTGCAAAACTGTCCGGGAGTTCCGCAAAGTTGAATTCCGATGTTGTCCACAGGATAAATTCCTCGGAAAGCCTGGAGATATGCATCATCAGAACTGCGCAGGCATAGAGGAAATCAAGCGCAAAATCCCTGTCGCTTACAGAATCCATGCTGTTTATGGTTATCTGCCTAAACCCTGTCAGCTTTGCAACATATTCCCTGTCAATTGGAAGGGATGTGCCCGCAATTGCGCCGGCACCGAGCGGCATAATATCCGCTGCCTTGTAGGCAGAATCAAACCTTTCCCAGTCCCGCTGGAGCATCTCAAAATATGCAAGGAGATGATGGGAGAGCAGCACGGGCTGAGCCCTCTGGAGATGCGTATATCCCGGAAGGATTGCATCCTTATACCTTTTGCATACGGTTACTATTGCCCTCTGAAGGGTTCTTATAAGGCGTTGTATGTTTATTATCTCATCCCGGAGATATAATTTAATGTCAAAACAAACCTGGTCGTTTCTGCTGCGGGCTGTATGCAGTTTTTTGCCAACATTGCCAACTTTTTTAATCAGCCTGCTTTCAATATTCATGTGTATGTCCTCTAATTCCGGCGAGGGCTTAAAAATGCCGCTTGCAATTTCATCCCTGACCTGGTTCAACCCCATGATTATTTTAGAAGATTCTTGCCGGCTAAGCACTCCCTGGCGGGCAAGCATTCTTGCGTGGGCAATACTGCCAGCAATATCGTATTTATAAAGCCTTGTGTCAAAATGAACAGAGGAAGTGAATGTTTCAACAATGGGATGAGGCTGTTCTTTAAATCTCCCGCTCCAGGGCTTTTTTGAATTTATTGACACAGGATTATATTATATTTTCTCCCAAAAAAGTCAAGGAGATGGCAATCTCTTTTTGTATATTTCTGCCCTGGTGTCCAGATATTCCATGTTTTCCGGATCAAGAGACAGCGCTTTTTGGATGTTCTCAATGGCTTTGATTATATTGTTCATCTTCATATAGAGATATGCAAGATTGTTATAGATATCACCTTTTTTTTCACATCTGGACAATGCATTAAGATACCATTGCTCTGCTTTTTTAAGATTGCCATTTTTGTAACAGATATTACCAAGGTTAAAGAGAGGCTCGCAGA
>Ga0209619_10001426_pt1 | contig 17560 bp, 10 predicted proteins | sample Rifsed16ft3_FD_184011 | JGI IMG/M metagenome (GOLD analysis project Ga0209619, IMG submission 184011) | Soil microbial communities from Rifle, Colorado, USA - sediment 16ft 3 (version 2) | ecosystem: Environmental > Terrestrial > Deep subsurface > Rock core/Sediment | place: Rifle, Colorado... | reverse complement strand
CGGGCTCCCAAGGGCTCCGTCGGTACCACTCAAGCGTCTTCGCGCGCAGGATCGCGCCGACGAGTGTCGGTTCCTCCGTCTCGGCCTTGATGCGGGGCATCAGGATCTTCGTCATTCGGGAGACGTCCCGCAGCAGCCCGTCGTTTCGCCGGGCTTGGGCCAGCAAGGCCTGCATGTCGAGCGCGTTGATCGTCTCGATGTCGAACCGGTCCTCGGGATTCATCTGCAGGAGCGCCTCGAGGTCGCCTGGGTCCAGGACCGTGGACGGTCGAGGTCTGGGGCGTCCAGCGTACGTGCTCGCCATCGTGCTGCTTTCGCCCAGCGCGAACGACACGAGTCCCAAGAGCGTCGCTAGCGAAACCGGGGGGACAATCCCCATTGCGCCGGACCCACGAGCGTAATGTTCGATAAACCTGTATGCGGCGATTATCGGTGGTGATAGGCGACCCCGCCGCTCGCGCCTCCGGCGGGGGCCCCGAGGCCTCGGGGCATCGCTCGAGGGGAAGTCTCAAGCGTCGGACCCACGTTGGCCGCGCCGGCGGTTCCATGGCGGCGATGGGCCTCACGCACAAGCTGATCAAGAAACACCTCGTCGAGGGCCGGATGGTCCCGGGCGAGGAAATTGCGCTCGCGATGGATCAGGCGCTACTCCAGGACGCGACCGGCACCCTGGCGTGGCTCGAGTTCGAGCGGATGGGCGTGGACCGGGTGCGCGTGACGCGGGCGACGCAGTACGTGGACCACAACATCCTGCAGACGGGGTTCGAGAACGCGGACGACCATGTGTTCCTCGAGGGGATGTGCGCCCGGTATGGGGCCGTGTACTCCCGCGCCGGGAACGGGATCTCGCACTGGGCCCACATGGAGCGGTTCGACGTCCCTGGGCAGACGATGCTCGGATGCGACTCCCACACGTGCGCCGCAGGGTCTACGGGGATGCTCGCGATCGGCGCCGGCGGGTTCGAGGTCGCGGCCGTCATGGCGGGCGAGCCGTACCGTCTTCGCATGCCGCAGGTCGTCCGCGTCGACCTCGTCGGAACGCTCCCGGCGTGGTGCTCCGCGAAGGATGTGATCCTTGAGATGCTCCGGCGGTTCGGGGAGAAGTGGGGGAAGGAAAAGGTCGTGGAGTACGGCGGACCGGGGATTCAGCAGTTCACGGTCCCGGAGCGTGGGACGATCGCGAATATGGGCGCGGAGCTGGGCGCGACGGGCTCCCTCTTCCCCAGCGACGCGCTCACGGAGCGGTTCCTCCGCGGGCAGCAGCGCTCGAAGGACTTCCACAAGTTGGAGGCAGACGCCCGGGCGGAGTACGACGAACGCATCGAGGTGGACCTGTCGGCGCTGGAGCCGTTGATCGCGTGCCCTTCAACCCCCGGCAACGTCAAGCCCGTGTCCGAGGTCGCGGGCGTGGAGACCACGCAGGTCGCGATCGGGAGCAGTGTCAACTCGTCGTTCCGGGACCTGTCGATGGTGGCGGAGATCCTCGATGGGAAGCGCGTGCACCCGAGGATCTCGATGGCGGTGTCGCCCGGCTCCCGCCAAGTGAAGGTGGCGTGCCTCATTCATGGAGTGATGACGAAGTTCATCCGCGCGGGCGTCCGCGAGCTCGAGGTCGCGTGCGGCCCGTGCATCGGAATGGGGTTCGCGCCGCCGACGAAGGGGGCGTCCGTGCGCACGTTCAACCGGAACTTCCCCGGGAGGAGCGGGACCGCGGACGACCGCGTGTACCTGTGCAGCCCGGAGACCGCCGCCGCGACCGCGCTCGGGGGCGTGATCACGGACCCCCGGGACCTTGGGAAGCCGCCGAAGGTCGCGGAGCTCACGAAGTACCCGGTCGACGACTCCGGGTACGTCCTCCCGCCGAAGGACCGTTCGAAGGTCGACGTGTATCGGGGTCCGAACATCCGGCCGGTGCCGATGCCGGACGGGGGCGTTGCGGACCGGATCGAGGGCGAGATCCTCATCAAGGTGGGGGACGGCATCTCGACGGACCACATCCTCCCGGGCGGTGCGGACGTCCTTCCCCTGCGGAGCAACATCCCCGCGATCGCGGAGCACACGTTCGAGCACGTGGACCCGAAGTTCCCGGAGCGGGCGAAGGCGAAGGGGGGCGGCATCATCGTCGGCGGCGACAACTACGGTCAGGGGAGCTCGCGCGAGCACGCCGCCGCGGCGCCCATGTTCCTCGGCGTGCGGCTCGTCCTCGCGAAAACGTTCGCACGGATGCACCGTGACAACCTCGTGAACTTCGGGCTCCCGCCACTCGTCTTCCAGCCCCCGAACGCGTACGACACGGTGGAGCAGGGGGACCGGATCCGCGTCACCGGGCTCTTGGCCGGTCTCCGGCAGGGCACGCCCGTGACCGCGCGGAACCTGACGAAGGGGTCCGGGTTCCGCCTGACGTATGACCTGTCGAGCCGCCAGCGGGAGATCCTGCTCGAGGGGGGCGGGATCCGGTATCTTAGGAAGCGCCGCGGCGGCTGATGGAGCGCGGCTACGCGGGCAGTTCCCTCCCGCTCGCCTTCTCCCAGGATGCTCCCGGCGGCGACACGAGGGAGCGGAACGACGTCTCCCACCAGACGATGTACTTCCGGCCCCCCTCCGACCGTCGGGTCAGCGCTTCGCGCGCGAGGAGGGCTGCGACGAACGCCCACCGTCCCCAGTCCGCCCTTGCCGCCACAGGGACCCGAACGTATCCCGGCGGGACCAGGAACCGATCACCAGCGCGGGCCATTGCGTAGAGGTCGCAGGACCGCTCGCCCCCCGGCACGAGGCCCAGGGGCAGTTGCAGGAGGTGCGTGAGCTCGTGTGGGATCGTATACGTGAGCGTTGGATTCGTCGGCCGGGCGGGACGGATTCGGATCCGCGGTGGACTCCGGTCTTGCTCCGCGAGCCCGAGGAGCCACGAGGAGGAGGGAAGGAGGTCGAGCTCGAAGTCCGTGTCCTCGAGTTCCGGGAACCGCGGCAGGAAGGAGAGGACGAGGTCCGCGACGGGCGCCGCGTGGCGATGCGCGGTGAACCGGGACGTCAGACGCATCGCGTCGAAGGGGGAATCCCGGGCACCCTCTTATACCGTTCGTGGCGCGGGGTCACGCCCTTATAGTTCTTCGAGTGATGGCCGGTCAACATGCGATACGCGGAGAACATCCTCGAGACGATCGGGAACACTCCGCTCGTCCGGCTCCGACATGTCACCGAGGGGTACAAGCCCCTCGTGCTTGCAAAGTGCGAATTCTCGAACCCTGGCGGGTCCGTCAAGGACCGCATCGGAATCGCGATGATCGACGATGCGGAAAGGAAGGGCCTCCTGAAGCCGGGCGGCACGATCGTCGAACCGACGAGCGGGAACACGGGCATGGGCCTCGCCATCGTGGCGGCGTTGAAGGGCTACCGGTGCGTGTTCACGATCCCAGACAAGCAGAGCCGGGAGAAGGTGAACCTCCTGAAGGCGTTCGGAGCGCGCGTCGTCGTCTGCCCCACCGCCGTGCCGCCGGAGCATCCGGAGTCGTACTACAAGGTCGCGGAGCGGATCCACCGGGAGACGCCCAACTCCTTCCTCCCGAACCAGTACGCGAACCCGATGAACCCCGAGGCGCACTACCGGACGACGGGGCCGGAGATCTGGGAGCAGACGGACGGGAAGGTCACGCATTTTGTGTGCGGGATGGGGACGGGCGGCACGATCAGCGGCGCGGGGAAGTACCTGAAGGAGCGGAATCGGAAGGTCAAGGTGATCGGCGTCGACCCGCTCGGGTCCGTCCTCAAGGACTACTTCTACACGAAACGGCTGACCGCGCCCCACACGTACAAGATCGAGGGCATCGGCGAGGACTTCATCCCGGAGACGACGTGGTTCGAGCACATCGACGACGTTGTGAAGGTCGGCGACAAAGAGTCGTACCTGATGACCCGCCGCCTCGCGCGGGAGGAGGCGATTCTGGTGGGCTCCAGCGGCGGGGCGGCCGTGGTCGGCGCGCTAAAGGTCGCGGAGGCCCTGAACAAGAAGGACGTCCTCGTCGTCCTGCTCCCCGACACCGGGCTGCGATACCTGAGCAAGGCGCACAACGAGGAGTGGATGAAGGAGAGCGGGTTCCTCGAGGAACCGTCGGCGCCCTTGGCGGCGATCCTCGCGCGCAAGGAAAGGCTTCGCGAGGTGGTCACCGTGGCGGCGTCCGCGACGGTCCGCGAGGCGGTCGATCTGATGCGGGAGCATGGGATCTCGCAACTCCCCGTCGTGGACCGGGCCAGGATTGTCGGGAGCGTCCGCGATGAGCGGCTCATCGATGCCCTGCTCCGGAGCAAGAAGGCGGCGGGGGAGAAGGTTCGGGCGCTCATGGAGAAGCCGTTCCCCATCGTGGAGGCCAACACTTCGCTCGAGAAGATATACGGTATGCTCATCCGAGACGCGCCCGCCGTCCTCGTCGGATCACAAACGAAACTCGAGGGGATTATCACGCGGATCGATGTCGTAGAGCATCTCGCGGAGCGTGCGTAACCGGGCGCGCATCGGAACGCCGGTCGCCTGAGGAAACATCTTTAGCCGAACCCGCTCTTCGACGCAACCATGCGCTTTTCCACAAGGGCGATTCACGTCGGGAGCGAGCCGGACGCGACGGGCGCGGTAAATCCGCCCGTGTATCTCACGTCGACGTTCTCTCAGCGGGCGCAGTCCGAGTTTGTCTACGGGCGCACTGCCAACCCGACGCGTCGCGCGCTCGAGCGGAACTTGGCGGCGTTGGAGGACGCGAAGCACGGCCTCTCGTTCTCGTCAGGGATGGGCGCGGTCACGACGATTCTCACCTTATTGAAGAAGGGGGACCACGTCGTTCTGAGCGACGACACGTACGGCGGCGTGTACCGGATCTTCACGCAGATCTGGTCGAACTACGGCGTGGAGTGCGACTTCGTGGACGCGGCGAACGCCGCCAACGTCGAGGACGCGGTGAAGGAGAACACGCGGATGATTTGGATGGAGTCGCCGACGAACCCGCTCATGAAGGTCGTGGACCTGGGCGCGACCGCCAAGATCGCAAGGGCGGCGGGAGCAATTTCCGTCATGGACAACACGTTCGCGTCCCCGTATCTGCAAAGTCCGCTCGCGCTCGGGTACGATCTCGTCCTCCATTCGACGACGAAGTACCTGGGCGGCCATGCGGACGTCCTCGGCGGTGCGGTCCTCACATCTAACAGGGAGCTGTTCGAGAAGCTGAAGTTCGCCCAGAACGCGCTGGGCGCGACGCCAAGCCCGTTCGACTGTTTCCTCATCCTGCGGGGGACGAAGACGTTGGCGGTACGAATGGAGCGGCACTGCGACAACGCAGAGGCGCTCGCGGAGTGGCTGGGGGGACACAGGTCGGTCTCGCGCGTGCTATATCCGGGCCTGAAGGATCACCCGAATCACCGTATCGCCGCCAAGCAGATGCGCAGGTTTGGCGGCATGATGAGCTTCGTCCTCCGGAGTTCCGCCAAGGCGAAATCCATCCTCAAGAGGCTCGAGGTCGTGACCCTGGCGGAAAGCCTCGGAGGCGTTGAATCCCTGATTGAGCACCCCGCCTCGATGACCCATGGCTCCATTCCGAAACCGGAGCGGGAGAAGAGGGGGATCTCCGATGGCCTTCTGCGATTCTCCGTCGGGATTGAGGATGTTGAGGACCTTCGGGAGGATTTGGACCGAGCACTGCGGGCCTGAGCGCTCGTGATGTGATATCGTCGCCTGTCCCGTGTCCATAAGGTGTGTTCCTCTGTTGCCTCCTCCCGAGGGGTTAATACCGCACCGCCCGTACGTGCCGGCCGATGCCCCTCCGGGTCTACAACACCATCACACGCCAGAAGGAGGATTTCGTCCCCCTCCGTGGTCGCCGCGTGACCATGTTCGTCTGCGGACTCACGCCCTACGACCACTCCCACCTCGGCCACGCGAAGACGTACGTTGCGTTCGACGTCGTCGCCCGCTACCTCCGGCACAAGGGGTACTCCGTGTTCTACGTGCAGAACGTCACAGACATCGACGACCACATCGTCGACGCGATGAAGGAGCGAAGCCTCCCGTGGCAGGACGTGATCCGCCCCTACTGGGAGGAATACGTACGCGCAATGGAGCAGCTGAACGTCACTTCAGTAAACCTGTTCGCGAGGGCGACAGACTACGCTCCGGAAATCGTCGAACAGGTGCAGGGCCTTATCGCGAAGGGCCACGCCTACGCCGTCGGCGGCGACGTCTACTATGCCGTCGACTCGTTCGACGGATGGGGTAAGCTAAGCGGGCAGAAGACGGAGGAGCTCTTGCCGGGCGCGCGGGTGGAGGTCGATGCAAGGAAGCGGAACCCTGCGGACTTCGCCCTGTGGAAATCCCAGAAGCCCGGAGAACCCGCGTGGGACTCTCCCTGGGGCAAAGGCCGCCCGGGCTGGCACATCGAGGACACCGCGATCACAATCTCCCACTTCGGCTCCCGGTACGACATCCACGGCGGCGCCACGGAGCTCATGTTCCCGCACCACGAGGCGGAGATCGCGCAGGCGGAGGCGTTCACGGGGGAGCGTCCGTTCGTGAAGTACTGGATGCACACGGGCCTGTTGAACGTGAAGGGCGAGAAGATGTCGAAGTCCCTCGGGAACTTCTGGTCCATGAGGGATGCGCTCGCCCAGTACGACGGGGAGGTGCTGCGGTTCTTCCTTGTATACGCGCACTACCGGAGCCCGATCGACTACTCCCGGGAGGCGCTTGAGGAGGCGAAGGCCGCCTACGGACGCCTGACCGAGACGATTCGGAACCTCGAGGCGCAGATGCGATCCGCGCCTACTGAGGGGACCGGGGACGGGCCGCTTCGCACCGCCGCTAATGTCGCTCTGGAGGCCTTTGAGGCCGCCATGGACGACGACTTCAACACGCGGGAGGCCCTCGCCGCCGTGTTCGACTTCGCCAACGCGGTGAACCGCGCGCTGGGCCATGCCGGTAAGGGGGCGCTCGCGGAGGGCGCGGCGGCGTTCGAGACGTTCGGGCAGATCATCGGCCTCTGGCGTCAGCGGCAGGCCGGGCCGGAGGGCCTCGCGGAGTCCCTCGTTGGCGCGCTCGTGGAGCTCCGCGAGGACGCCCGGAGCCGCAAGGACTTCGCGCTTTCCGACCGCATCCGAGACCTCCTGGCGGTGCGCGGAATCCTCCTCGAGGACACGAAAACCGGGGTCCGCTGGAAGGTCCCCTGAGGGCTCTTCTGGCGGTCTTGCTCTCAGCTTCGGCAGCCGGGGGGTCTGGCCATTTTACTATTTAAAGGGGGTATTTAAGCAAAGACCCGCCTCGGACGCCCCGCTCTCTCCATAGAAATGAGGGTCGAAAGGCTTATACTCCTCGGACCCATATAGAAATCGGCCCCGAAACGGGGTCTGAACGCGTCGATTTCGAGAGTAATCTCCGAATCCGAAATGGTGTCCGAAGCATGTCAACCGAGGGGTCCGAATCCGTCGCGTACGACGCGGAATCGATCCAGGTCCTGGAGGGCCTGCAGGCGGTCCGGCGGCGCCCCGCGATGTACATCGGGAGCGTGGACACGCGGGGCTTGCACCACCTCGTGCACGAGGTCGTCGACAACTCGATCGACGAGGCGATGGTCGGCTTCTGCAAGAACATCCACGTATCGATCAACACGGACGGGTCCGTGACCGTCGTCGACGACGGCCGGGGCATCCCCGTCGACGTGCATCCGAAGTACGGCGTGCCGGCGGCAGAGATCGTGATGTCGAAGATGCACGCGGGCGGCAAGTTCGAGCACAAGCTCTACCGCGTCTCCGGGGGACTCCATGGCGTTGGCCTGAGCGTCGTGAACGCGCTCAGCGAGTGGCTGGAGGCCCGCATCCGTCGCGAGGGGAAGGAGTGGCGGATCCGGTTCGCCCGAGGGGACAAAGCCGAGGACCTGAAGCCGGTCGCGGCGGCGGAGGGCACGGGCACGACGATCACGTTCAAACCGGACCCGAAGGTCTTCGAGACGACGGAGTTCGATTACGACCTCCTCGCGACCCGGCTCCGCGAGTTGGCGTTCCTGAACAAGGGGCTCCGGATCACGATCGCGGACGCCCGGAACGGGAAGGAGGATTCCTTCGAGTATGGCGGGGGGATCGTCGAATACGTCCAATGGATTAACCGCGCGAAGACGCCGCTGCACGAAGCGCCAATCTACCTGTCCAAGGAGAGCGACGGGACGTTCATCGAAGCCGCGCTGCAATGGCACGATGGGTACGCGGAGTCCGTGTTCACGTTCGTGAACAACATTCACACCGTGGAGGGCGGCACCCACCTGATCGGGTTCAAGTCCGCGCTCGCCCGCGCGATGAACGCGTACGCGAAGCAGAACAAGTGGCTGAAGAACGGGGAGAGCCTGGAGGGCGAGGACGTGCGCGAGGGGCTCACGGCGATTCTCTCCGTGCGCCTCCCGGAGCCGCAGTTTGAGGGCCAGACGAAGATGAAGCTCGGGAACTCCGAGGTCAAGGGCATCGTGGACTCCGCGGTGTACGAGAAGCTCGGAGAGTTTCTGCTCGAGAACCCGAAGGTCGCCGAGACGGCGATGCAGAAGGCGGTCTTGGCAGCGCAGGCACGAGAGGCGGCGCGGAAGGCGCGCGAGCTCACGCGGCGGAAAGGGCTGCTCGAGGGGTTCAACCTTCCGGGAAAGCTTGCGGATTGCCAGGAGCGGGATCCGGCGAAGTCGGAGCTGTACATCGTGGAGGGTCCGTCCGCCGGCGGATCGGCGAAGCAAGGCCGCCAACGGGAGTTCCAAGCAATCCTCCCGTTGCGCGGGAAGATCCTGAACGTGGAGAAGGCGCGGCTAGACCAGATGCTCGGCAACGAAGAAATCCGCAATCTCATCACCGCCATCGGGGCCGGCGTCGGCGAAGAATTCAGCGCCGCGAAGGTGCGGTACCACAAGATTATCACGATGGCCGATGCGGACGTGGACGGTCAGCACATCACCACGCTTCTCCTCACGCTCTTCTTCCGGTACATGCGCCCACTGCTCGACGCGGGCTACGTGTACATCGCGCAGCCGCCGCTTTACAAGATCAGGAAGGGCAAGGACGTCCACTACGCGTACACGGAACGTCAGCGGGAGGACCTTGCGAAACAGCTCGGGGACAAGGGCGTTGGCTACCAGCGGTACAAGGGCCTCGGGGAGATGAACGCCGAGGAATTATGGGAGACCACGATGGATCCCGCGCGGCGAATTCTGAAGAAAGTGACGATTGCGGACGCAGCCGCCGCGGACGCGCTGTTCTCCGTCCTGATGGGGGAGGCCGTCGCCCCTCGCCGCCAATATATCGAAGAGCACGCAAAGGAAGTGCTCAACCTGGACATCTGAGGTGACGATGCCGGACGAAGCACAGGAGCAGACCCCGCGCGTCCGCCTGCAGTCGATTGAGCAGGAGATGCAGCGGTCCTACATCGACTACGCGATGTCCGTCATCGTTGGCCGGGCCCTCCCGGATGCGCGGGATGGGCTGAAGCCCGTGCAGAGACGGATTCTATACTCGATGAGCGAGCTGGGGATGGGTTCGGGCTCTCAGTACAAGAAGGCGGCTCGCGTGGTCGGCGATTGCCTTGGCCGTTTCCACCCGCACGGCGACATGGCGGTGTACGATGCCCTCGCGCGGATGGTCCAAGCTTTCTCTCTCCGATACCCGTTGATCGACGGCCAGGGGAACTGGGGTTCCACGGAGGACGAACCCGCCGCGATGCGGTACACGGAATGCCGCCTCGCGAAGGCGGCGGAGGAGATGCTGCAGGACCTCGAGAAGGACACCGTCGACTGGATGGACAACTTCGACGGCACGCTCAAGGAACCCACCGTCCTTCCCGCCAAGTTCCCGAACCTGCTCGTCAATGGGTCGAGCGGCATCGCCGTCGGGATGGCGACGAACATCCCACCCCATAACTTGGGCGAGGTGGTCGACGCCCTCGTCGTTCTGATCGGCAATCCTGCGGCGCAACTCCCCGAGCTGTACAACCCGGAGACGGGGCCGATCCGCGGGCCAGACTTCCCCACGGGTGGGATCCTCTACGGCGTAGCGGGGGTCGCGGAGGCGTACGCGTCCGGCCGCGGCCTGATCAGCATTCGTGCGAAAGCGGAATTCGAGGAGGGCCGGGGCGACAAGGCGCGCATCGTGATCACGGAGATCCCGTACATGGTGAACAAGGGCGCCCTCGTCGAGGCCATCGCCTTCCTCGTGAAACAGAAGCGAATCGAGGGCGTCACGGACCTGCGCGACGAGTCCGATCAGGACGGGATGCGGATCGTCCTCGAGCTGAGGCGGGACGCGGTCGAGGACGTCGTCCTCAACCAGCTGTACCACCACACGCAGATGGACTCCACGTTCGGGATCATCAACCTCGCCCTCGTCGACGGCGCTCCCAGGGTGCTCGGTCTGAGGGATTCCCTCCAGTTACACATCGACTACCGAGTCGAGGTCGTGCGCCGCCGCACGGCATTCGACCTCAGCAAGGCCCGCCAGCGGCTCCACATCGCAGAGGGTCTCCTCACCGCCATCGACCATCTCGACGAGGTCATCCGGATCATCCGGCGCGCGAGCGACGGCGTGGACGCGCAGAACCAGCTGATGACGCGGTACCTGCTGAGCGAGGACCAGACGAAAGCAATCTTGGACATGTCCCTGCGCAAGCTCACCGGCCTGGAGACGAAAACGCTCCGAGACGAGCAGAAGGCGCTCGAGGGGACGATCCAGGACCTGGAGGGCATCCTCGCTTCGAAGGAGCGCATCCTCGAAATCATCAAGGGAGAGCTGCGCGAGCTGAAGGAGAAGCACGGGGACGAGCGGCGTACGCAGGTCGTCGTCGGGGCGGAGGAGATGGAGATCGAGGACCTCATCCCGGAGGAGGACAACGTCGTCACGATCACGAACACGGGGTACATCAAGCGCTTGGCGGTGTCCGAGTACAAGATGCAGCGGCGCGGCGGCAAGGGCGTGACAGGGATGGCGACGAAGGAGGAGGATTTCGTCGTGAACCTGTTCGTGGCCTCGACGCACGACTACATCATGTTCTTCACGTCCCACGGGAAGGTGTTCAAGCTGAAGGCGTTCAAGGTCCCGTCCGTCGGGCGGTACGCGAAGGGGAAGCCCGTCGTGAACCTCCTCCCGCGGCTGGAGGCGGGTGAGAAGGTCGAGGCGATGATCCCGATCCGCGAGTTCCGGCAGGAGCGCTCGCTCGTGTTCGTGACGAAGAAGGGGCGGGTCAAGCGGACAAGCCTCGCGGAGTTCCAGCACATCCTCACGAGCGGGATCCGTGCGATCCGGCTGAACGCAGGCGACGAACTCATCGACGTGCAGGTCGCCGACGGGGACGAGGAGGTCGTGCTCGCGTCCTCCGGCGGCTATGCGAACCGATTCCCGCTCTCCCAGGTCCGGCCGATGGGCCGCGCGGCGGCGGGCGTTGCGGGAATGCGCGTGCGGTCCGGCGACGAGGTTGTCTCCATGTCTCTGTCGAAGGACCCGAAGGCGGAGATGCTGACAGCGCTCAGCGGCGGGTATGGCAAAAGGACCGTGCTATCCCAGTACCGGAAGACCCGGCGCGGGTCCCAGGGCGTCCGCACCACGAGCCCGAAGTACACGAAGGGCCGCGTGGTCTCCGTCCAGATCGTCGAGCCCGAGGAGCACCTGCTGATCACCACGAAACAGGGCGTCGTCATCCGCTGCCCCGTGAGCGACATCGGGGTGAAGGGTCGGGCGGCCCGCGGCGTGCGCCTCCAACGGCTCGGCGTCGGCGACGAAGTCGTGGCGGTGGCGCGAGTCCTCGAGGAACAGGAGCAGGACCAGGCGCTCGCGGCCGCGAAGCCGCCCCCTTCATAGGCGGACGTCCACGCCGAGCCCGGGCTTCCCGGACGGCCGCAGGTATCCGTCGTCGAAGGCCAGGCCGCGCGCGGGATCGCTCGCGAGGTTGAAGTGGGAGTCGAGATCCGCGAACCGGACGTTCCGCTGCGCGAGCGCGAAGTGCAGCCCGGCCGCAATCGTGAGCGCGGACTCGGCGTTGCAGCCGACCATCGTCGGCATCCCCGCGGACTCGCAGATCGCGTTCGCCTCGAGGGCGCGCGCGATGCCCCCGGTCTTCATGAGCTTCAGGTTCACGAGCCGGGCGCTCTTCCCCCACCCGACCTTGGCGGCGTCCTGGGGCGTGAGCACGGATTCGTCGGCCATGACCGGGATCGGGGACGCCTCCGTCAGCCCCTGCATCCCCTTGAGGTCGTCGGCCGGGAGCGGTTGCTCGAAGAACTCGACGACGTGCGGGTACGCCTGCTTGGAGAACTGGAGCGCGCGGCGGTACGTGTACGACTGGTTCGCGTCCGTGCGGAGGAGGATATGATTACCGAGCGTCTCGCGGATCAGGGAGACGCGCCTCAGGTCGTCGTCCGGGTCGCCGTCCAGCTTGATCTTGATCGCGCGGAACCGCTGCGCGACGAATTCCTGCGCCTTCTTGGCCGCGTCTTCCGGTGGCATGAGGCCGACCGTGCGGTCCGTCATCATCATCTCCCGTTCGGCGCCGAGGAGCTGGCACAGGGGGAGGCCGCCGGCCTTCCCGATCGCGTCGAACGCGGCGATGTCGATCGCGGCCTTCGCCGCCGGGTTCCCGGGCAGGATCCGGTCCATCCGGTCCGCCACGTCGCGGCCCCGCTTCAGGGGAAGCCCCAGGAGGCCCTCCCGCAGGGCTTTCAGCGCGGCGACCACCGATTGCAGCGTTTCCCCCGTGAGCTCGCTCGGGCTGGCGGCACCCCATCCCTCGGTGCCCTCGGCATCGAGCCGGACGAAGACCACGCGAGCGACGTCCGAGGAATGCGTCGCCGTCGCGAATCGCTCCCGACGGGGCAGCGCCCTGCCGTACCACTCGATGCGGGCGATCTTCATCGGCGGCGCCGGGATGCTCGGTCGGCTCTTAAGGGGCCCGACGGAGGCCTGCCCCGATTCCGTCGAAACCACCGGCAGAACGACGTGAAGGTGCACACCTCGCACCGGGGGAAGCTCGTCCTGCACACCTCCTTGCCGAACCGGACGAATCGCTCGTTGAGTTCGAGCCACAGGTCTCGGGGTACGACGCGGACGAGGTGCTCCTCGACCTCTTCCTCGCTCGCCCCCTCCGGCGCGAGGCCGAGGCGGCGGGAGATCACCGCCACGTGGACGTCCACGGGGATCGCGGGCTTCCCGAACCCGTACACGAGGACGCAGTTCGCGGTCTTGGGCCCGACCTGCGGCAGCGAGACGAGGTCGTCGTACGCATGGGGCACCTTACCGCCGAAATCCCTCAGGAGGATCCGCGAGACCTCCCGGAGCTTCGCCGCCTTCCGGCGGTAGAAGCCGACGGGCCGGATGCGACTCACGAGATCCGCGAGCGGGGCGTTCGCGATCGCCTTGGGGGTGCGGTACTTCGCAAAGAGGCGGGCGGAGGCCTCCTCCGTCTTCTCGTCCCGCGTGCGCTGCGACAGGATCGTGGAGATCAGGACCCGAAAGGGGTCCTCGGTCTCCGCGGTCACGCGGGCGAGGGCGGTGCCCGGGTTCCGACGGAACGACGCGCCGTACCGACGCTCCAGGTCCGCAAACACACGACGGACCGTCTCCTCCGTCCTCATTCCCATCCGCCGAGCATATCGAGCGTCTCGCCGACCGTGTAGACGGACCCCGCGACGACGAGGACGTCTCCCGTCGCGGCGGAGTCGATCGCCCCTGTCACCGCTTGCCGCACGTCGGGCACGATCGTGACGGGCGCGTACGCCTCGAACGCCCGCCGGAGCTCCTCGGGATCGAACGCCCGTGGCGTCTTGGCCCGCGTCGCCACGATATTCGCCGCCAAGGGGCCCAAGGCGGCCGCCATCCCCGCCACGTCCTTATCGTTCAGGATTCCGACGACGAAGGTGAGTTTCTTCCCCGGGAACAGTTCCCGGAGGGATTCCGCGAGGGCCCTTGCAGCCGGAGCATTGTGGGCCGCGTCCACCAGGACCAGGGGGTCGCGCCGAGCTACCTGGAGACGCCCCGGCCATCGAGCGGCGGACAACCCCTCCTCGATCGCCCCGTCCGCGAGCGTCCATCGGTCGCCCACGGCCACCGCCGCCGCGTACGCGGTCGCGGCGTTCTCCGGCTGGAAGGATCCGATCATCGCGAGGTGCGCCGTCACCGCCCGTCCGTCCTCGATCCGGACCTCTTGCCCGTCCAAGCCGAACCCCCCGCGCGCGTACCGAACGTCGCGGCCGACGACGGTCAGCGGACAGCGGAGCTCGTCCGCCCTCGCCTGAAGGACCCCGAGCGCGGGTTGTTCCACCGTGACCGCTGGAACGCTCGGCTTCAGGATCCCCGCCTTCTCCTTCGCGATCCGCTCCACCGTCCGCCCGAGGTGTTCCGTGTGCTCTAGGCCGATCCGAGTGATCACGCACGCCGCGGGCGTGAGGACGTTCGTCGCGTCCAAGCTGCCGCCCATCCCGACCTCGACCACGGCCAGGTCGACGCGCGTGTCCGCGAAGTGGCGGAATGCCATGGCGGTCGTCACCTCGAAGAACGTCGGTCGATTCGTATCCGACTCCTTCGCCATCGCGGCCGCATGGACCCGGATGTCCTCGTAGAGCGAGGCGACCTCCTCGTCCCGGATCAACCTCCCATCGACGCGGATCCTCTCGTTGAACTTCACGAGATGGGGGCTCGTGTACAGGCCGACCCGGTACCCGGCGGAGCGGAAGATCGAGGCGAGGAACGCGCACACGGACCCCTTCCCGTTCGTTCCCGTGACGTGGATCGAGGGAAACGCACGCTGAGGACTCCCCATGCGGCCGAGCAGGTCCCGGATGACGTCGAGGCCGAGCTTGATCCCGAAGCGCTCGAGGGCGTACAGTTCGTTGAGAAGCGCCCCGTAGTCCACGAAACCCCCGCGGGCAACCGGGGACCGGCGATAAAGGTTGCTCAGGCCGGCGGAGGCGTCTCGGTCGGTTCCTCTTTCTTCCGACGCCGCCAGAGGAACAACGCGAGGATCAGGAACGCCACGATGATGCCCGCGAGCCACACGGGGAGGTCCACGGCCGACCCGCGCGGCGGGGTCTGCGGGACTTCCTCCCAGAGCGCGACGAGCGTCTTCGGGGCATCCATCAACACGCCGACCGATGGGTCCGAACCCGTTGTGTCCCCGCTCCAGCCCAGGAACCGGTACGTGATCCCGTTGACCACGACGGTCTCCTCGATGCTCGCGGTCGCGATTTCGCCCGCCGCATGCCAACCCGCGCCGATGGGGGTCCCGAAGTCGCTCTGAATCGTGAGGCGGTATTCCCGGGTCCACGCCGCCACCACGTCGCGCGTGCGGTCCATCTCCACGTTGCCGCTCGGATCGGTCCCGGATGCGTCCCCGGTCCACTCTCGGAACACGTACCGGGTGCCGGTGGTGTCGTCGACGATGTCGGGGGAGACCGAGAACGTGGCCGGGGCGCCGGCGGGGTACCACCCTTCGCCCTGCGTGGTCCCATGCTCGCTCTGCACGGTGAGTCGGTGCTCCGTCCCCCAGACCGCGGTTACCGTCCGCGGTGCATCCATCGCGAGGCTCCCAATGGGAGCGGAACCGGAGGCGTCGCCGCTCCAGCTCCGGAATGCGAACCGCGTGCCCGACGCGTCGTCCACGACGACAGGGCTCACCGAGAACGTGGCGGGGGTTCCCTCCTCGTACCAGCCGTTGCCGGTTGGGACGCCGTATGCGCTCTGGACAGTCAGGCGGTGTTCCGTCCCCCACACGGCGGTCACGTCCCGCGGGCCATCCATGGCGACGCTTTCGCTCGCGCTTGTCCCGCTGGCGTCCCTGGTCCACTCTCGGAACACGTACCGCGTGCCGGTCGGCCCGTCTACGGTATCGGGCGCGACGGAGAACGTGGCGGTGCCGCCCGCGTCGTACCAGCAGTCCGCGGCGCTACACGCGACAACCCCGTAAGGGCTCTGGACCGCGAGGTGGAACTGGGTCCGGAAGTACGCCACGAGCGTCGCCGGACCCGTCGTGTTGACGAGGTGGGACTGCGTGCCTCCGTCCGACCAGCCCTCGAAGAGGAACCTTGTGGGGCCGACGCCCTGTGGAGAGGGCGCGTCCACCTCGTGGGGCTCGCCCTCCGTCCACCAGGTCGTAATCGGTGCGATGGACGCGATTCCATCGCGCACGATTTCCAGGTTCGGCGGGTCCGTATCGATCGTGACCTCGTGGTCCGTGGCGAAGTACGCCGTGTAGACGCCCGGGGCGTCACAGCCGAAGCCGTGCGTTTGCGCCTGCCCATCGGACCAGCTGAGGAAGCGGTAGCGTGTGGCGCCGGAGCCCTGCGGGGACGGCGCGCTCGCCGAGTGGAGCGAGCCCACAATGCACGTGAGCGCGACCGGGGCGGTCTGACGAATCCCGTCGATCTCCACCGTCAGCCCCGCGGGGGATGTGTCGAACACGTATCCCGTCGTGCGCTCCAGACGTGCGAAGTAGATGTCGTGGTCCCCGTTCCGCCCATCGGTCCAGGCCACGTAGATGTGGCCGTTCGAGTCCGATTCGAGAGCCAAGTAGTCCCCGGGCCGCCAGAAGAAGAGCGGCGTGGAGACCTCCGACACGCGCACGTTCGGACCCCAGGTCGTGCCTCCGTCCGTGGAGTTCACGTAGTACACGTCGTGGCCGCCGTTCCGGTCATCCATCCACGCGGCGTGCACGCCGCCGAAGGGATCGATAGCAAGGTCCGGCATCCACTGGCGCGCCGTGGTGGCGTCGTCGTTCAATCGAAGGGACGGGGACCAGGTCATCCCGCCGTCCTCGCTCCGTGCGAACATGATGTCGAAGTTCCCATTCGCCACCCCGCCCGGCCGCCCGTTCCGGTAGTCGTTCCACACGACGTAGATGGTGCCGTTTTGCGCAACCGCCATCGCCGGCAGGATCGGAGGATCGGCGTTCAGCGGGGACTCCGCAGTTCCCATCATGTCGTTGACGCGGACATCCGGACCCCACGTGACCCCGCCGTCGAGGGACCGGTCGAAGTACAGGTCGTCGTAGATCCACGACCACCAGGTGACGTACACCTCTTCGGCGGTCCCAATCCGTACGAATGCGCCGAGCGCGCCGTTCGCACTGTCCGGCACGCGGACCTTCGGGGTCCACGAGGACCCTCCGTCGTCGGAGCGGGAGAACACCACGTCGTACGACGTCGGGAACCCCCCATCCGAGTTCCAGACCATGTAGAGGTTCCCGGCCGCATCGTGCGCGTGAGTCTGCTTGTCCGCGAAGTAGTTGTCGCCGAGGAGTTGGGTCGCTCCCCACGACACGCCATCCGTCGTGTTCGTGACCGCGATGCCGCCCGGGGAGCTCGTGCCGTCGTACTCGATCCGGGAGAAGAAGACCCGGTCGTCCTCCGTGACCATGAGCCACGGGTCCGATTGGAGGGAATACGTGTGGAGGGGCATGAACACGTCCGGCGCCCAGGTCGCCCCCGCGTCCGTGGAGTAGGAGACGGAGACGCGCTGGCCGCCGCCGCTGTGGGTGAACGCCTCCTTCCACCCGACGAAGAGCCGACCTTGGGAGTTGATCGCCATC
>Ga0209619_10001422_pt1 | contig 17596 bp, 21 predicted proteins | sample Rifsed16ft3_FD_184011 | JGI IMG/M metagenome (GOLD analysis project Ga0209619, IMG submission 184011) | Soil microbial communities from Rifle, Colorado, USA - sediment 16ft 3 (version 2) | ecosystem: Environmental > Terrestrial > Deep subsurface > Rock core/Sediment | place: Rifle, Colorado... | reverse complement strand
GACCGCCGCCTCCGCCGCACCCGAGGCGCCGAGCTGGTCGGCGTGGCACCGGAGCGGGAGCTCCGCCGCCGCAGCAGCCTCGGCCACCGCGGCCAGGTCCTCGAGCGAGAACGCGATGTCCTCGACGTAGACGTCCACGGCGTCGGCCAGGCCCTCCGCCGAAGCCGTGGGGATCAGCTCCTCGCACGCGGCGCGGACCCAGTCGGCGCGCTCGACGCCGCCGGGGACGGCGTGGCACGCGAGAAGCGTCACCGTGCAGGTCTGGGGGGCTTCCTCGGCTAGCCGGCGGGCTAGGCGCGCCTGTCGGAGCTCGGCCTCCACCGAGAGCCCGTAGCCGGTCTTCAACTCGAGGGTCGTCGTGCCGTGGTCGGCCATCTCCTGCACGAGCGGCAGGCAGAAGGAGAGCACGTCGGCGTCGGAGGCCTCGGCGAGCATCCGGGCGCTGCGGTGGATCCCGCCCTTGCCGTGGAGCTCGCGGTAGGAGACGCCCCTCAGCCGTGCCTCGTACTCGTCGGCCCGCCATCCGGCGAACGGCAGGTGCGTGTGCGCGTCCACGAACCCAGGCGCGATCGTGCAGCCCTCGAACCGCGCGGCGCCGGGCAGGCCCTCGGCCGGACCGATGTAGGTGATCACGCCGTCCTCCCAGGCGATCGCACCGTCGGCGATCGTGGTCACGGCCGAGGCATCATCGCCGCGGACCGGCGCGGTGGAGGGCGTGATCAGGGTCGTGGCTGCGAGGGCGCCTCTCGAGGACTCGGGCATGTCCGCCATGAAAGAGCAGGTCCGGGTGCGGCGCAAGCACGTCCCTAGACTGGGGCGGTGAGCCGCTCGGAGGACCTCCGGATCGCCGACATCCTCCGCATCCCGGAGGTCCGGGCGGCGATGCTCGGCACCTTCGTCATCATGTTGGGCTTCGGCATCCTGGCGCCGGTCCTACCGAGCTACGCGCGCACGTTCGGCGTCGGCTACGACGCTATCGGCCTATTGATCTCCGCGTTCTCGCTGGCGCGGTTGGTCGCCGACCCATTCGTGGGTCGGTACATCGACCGCTACGGCGAGCGGCGGATGGTTGTGCTCGGCGCGGTCGGCGTCGGCCTGTCCTCCGTCGCGTCTGCGCTCGCGCCGACCTTCGCGCTCCTCGTGGCCTTCCGAGGCGTCGGCGGTGTGGGCTCGGCGCTGTTCTTCGCCGCCCTGCTGTCGTTCCTGCTACGCACGATCCCGGCCGAGCGCACCGGCCGAGTGATGAGCGTGTTCTACGCCGCGTTCAACCTGGGTTTCATCGCCGGCGGGCCGCTCGGCGGGGTGATCGCCCACACCTTCGGCCTCGCGAGCCCGCTGTACGTCTACGGCGCCGCTTGCTTCGTGGCGGCGGCGCTGTTCTCGCGGACGATCTACGACCCCGAGCGGCACCGGGACGAGGTCAGGCGCGGCGGGCTCCGGCGGCTTCCGTGGGGACGGCCGTTCGTGACCGTGCTCGTCGTGAACCTCGCGTACCTGTGGATGATCGGCGCCGTCTTCCAGACCCTGATCCCGCTTTTCGGGCCCGACGAGGTGGGGCTCACGCTCGGCGGCGTCGGGGTCGGCCTGGCGATCGCGACGGCGACCGAGCTCGTCTCGCTATACCCGGCGGGGACCGCGACCGACCACCGTGGCCGCCGCGCCGTCTTGATCCCGTCGCTCGCGGGCCTCGGCGCGATCGTCGCCGTGCTCGGGTTCGCCTCGACCCCCGTGGTGTTCATGGTGGCGATGGCGGCCCTCGGGGTGGCGAGCGGCTTCGCGGGGGTGCCGCCGGCACCCATGCTCTCGGACGTGACGCCGGAGGAGCTGAAGGGGAGCGGGGTCGCCGTGTTCCGGTTCGCCGGGGACCTCGGGTTCGTCCTCGGCCCGCTCGTGGCCGGCGCCGCGGCGAACGAGGTCGGGTTCACCGGCGCGTTCGCGGTCAGCGCGGTCCCGGCGCTCGTCGCGCTCGCCCTGGTGCTCTCGATCGCCGAGACCAAGTCCGCGCTCCCGAAGACGGGCGAGGCGCCCGGCTTCTAGCTGAAGCTGGATCCTCCCGGCTGCCAGATCATCAGGACCAACACGGCCAGCGTCGCCGCCGTCAGGATCATGCCGCCGGTCTGGAGCTTCTTGCCGAGCGCGACGATCTCGGGCGGCGGGCCCTGGCCCTGGGGCGGGGGACCGGGCGGCACCGCGCGAAGGAGCTCGAGCATCCGCTCGCCCGCCGGCCGCTGCACGAAGACGGAGTACAGGAGCGCGAGGACGTACACCACGATGGACGCGATCAGCCAGGCCGTGCCGAAGAAGCCGATGTGCGCCGCGACGATCAGGCAGATGCCGGAGACCGCCATCGACAGCGCGACCGGCAGGGTCACCTTCTCGGTGATCGTGACCGTGATGGGCGAGGCGAACGGCATATGCACGGGTTCCTTGCCCGCCACGCTCACGATGAGAGGGAACATGAACGTCGGCCCGAAGGCCACGATCGCTGCCAGGATGTGGAGCAGCATCCAGATCTGCAACCAGGACATGGGGCTCCCCCTTTCCGCCGACCATCGAGTCTGGCGATCCCGGGAACCTTGAGTTAAGGGGTCAACGTTTGAGGATCGAAGCCAGGGGGGTGCTTCCGGTGCCCGTCGAGCGGGCATGGGCCGCCTTGCTCCGCTGGGAGGACCAGGTGCGGTGGCTCGAGGACGCAGATTCGGTCCGGGTGCTCACCTCGGCCCGCGAGGGCGTCGGCGTGATGATCGCGGTGAAGACCCGCGTGCTGAACGTACCCCTGTTCACCGAGCGGCTCGAGGTCGTCGAGTGGGACCCGCCCCGGCGACTGACGATGGCCCATCGGAGCTTCGTCCGCGGCGTGGGGACGTGGGAGCTCAGGCCCCATCCCGCGGGCACACGGTTCATCTGGACCGAGAAGCTCTCGCTGCCGGTTCCGCTGCTCGGCGAGCTCGCGCTGCTCGTCTACCGGCCGTTCATGCGGTACCTGATGCGCGAGGGGCTGCGGGGCCTGCGCCGCTACGTGGTCCAGACGTAGGCGCGCGGGTCTGCCAGGTGCGGGTAGCATCGAGGCGGAGCAGGGGAGTCCGGGCGGAACCGGGCTGAGAGGCCGGCCGAGGCGCAGCGCGCCGGCGACCCTACGAACCTGATCCGGGTCATACCGGCGGAGGGAGCAGGCATGGCGAGCGTCGCCCGCCGCGTCGAGGCGATCCTGCAACACGAGGCGTCCTCCTGGGGGATCCGACCGGTCCCGCTCGAGCACCGGACGCTCCGAGGCCTGGACCTCGGCGTCCTGTGGTTCGACCTGTCGGTCGGGCTCCTCGTGATGGTGACCGGTGCGCTGCTCGTACCTGCCCTCGGACTGCCGAATGCACTCCTCGCAATCGTCGTCGGCTCGCTGATCGGGTGTGTGCCGCTCGCGCTCGTCGCGCTGGCGGGCGAGCGCGAGGGCGTGCCGACGATGGTGCTGCTGCGCCCGGTGCTCGGCGAGCGGGGCTCGTTCGTGCCCTCGGCGCTGAACGTGATCCAGCTCGTCGGGTGGACGGCGGTCGAGTTCTGGGTGATGGGCGAGGTCGCCAACGTCGCGTCGGTGCGCCTGTTCGGCTTCGAGTCGCGGGTGCTGTGGCTCGCCGTCGTGGCGGTCGTTTGCACCGCCCTCGCTATCGGTGGCCCGGTGCTCGTGATCCGAAGGTGGCTCGAGCGGTTCGGGATCTGGGTGCTCCTAGGCACGGCGGCGTGGATCACGGTCGAGGTGCTGGGGGCGGGCGACCTCGGCGCGATCTGGAACTCGCCGGGCGAGGGGGGTCTGCCGTTCTGGCTCGCGGTGGACCTCGTGATCGTGATGCCGGTGTCGTGGCTGCCGCTCGCGGCTGACTACAACCGTTTCGCGAAGCCGGGCTCGCGGGGGGCGCTCGGGACGTACTTCGGGTACCTCGCGGGCAATGTGTGGTTCTACGCGCTCGGCGCGCTGCTCGTTCTTGCGGCGGGGGCGGGAGCGGACCCGCTCGGGATCGGTTTGTCGATGGTGACGCTCGCCGGCGGCGGGCTCGTGCTGCTCGCGCTGCTCGTCGGCGAGAGCGACAACGCGTTCGCGGACATCTACTCGGCCGCGGTCTCAACGCAGAACGTCGCACCCGAGGTCCCGCAGCGAGGGCTCTCGCTCGCGGTCGGCGTGGCCGGGTTCGTGATCGCGCTCGCGTTCAGCATCGAGCGGTACGAGCTGTTCCTGTTCCTGCTCGGCTCGGTGTTCGTGCCTCTCGCCGCCGTATTCCTCGCGGACTACTTCGTCCGCCGTCGCGGCCGCTTCGTTGAAGGTGAGACCTTCGCGGCGCCGGAGTGGCGATGGTCGGCGTTCGCGCCGTGGGCGGCCGGGTTCGTCGTCTACCACTGGAGCGCGCCGACCGGCCCGCAGGGCTGGGTCGACGCGGTGCGCTCGGCGTTCGAGGGCGTCGGGCTGCCGTTTCCGCTGCTGAACTCGAGGTTCGGCGCGAGCCTGCCGAGCTTCGCGGTAGCGTTCGCGCTGACTCTGCTACTGCCGAAGTCGGCTACTCGATCACCGCGTCAGCGTGCTAAGGTGACCACCTAAGTAGTCACAAGAAGGAAGGCCCGTCCGATGGGTGAGATCGGTGTGAAGGAGCTCAAGGCGACCGCCTCCGCGGTGATCGAGGAGGTCGAGGGCGGTGCTGCCTACGTCGTCACCAAGCGCGGCCGGCCTGCCGCCGTGCTGCTTCCCATCGAGGACGCCGAGGACCTGGTCTTGGCCAACGCGGACGAGTACATCCGGATGCGCCGGGCGGGCCGGTCAGCGTTCGCGAGCGGTCGCACGACGCGACTGAAGGATCTCGACTGAGTCCTTACGAAGTCCGGCTGGCGCCCGCCGCCGTTCGGGCGTTCAAGAAGCTGTCGCCCGAAGCGAAGGCTCGGGTCCGTGGCCCCCTTGAGAAGCTGGCCGGTGAGGTCGCGAAGCCCGGGCGTATCGGCGGCAAGAGCGTGAAGTCGATCCAGGGAGCCCGGGACACGTTCCACCGCCTTCGGGTGGGCGAGCATCGCGTGATGTACGACGTCCTCGCGGAGGAACGCACCGTCCTCATCCTCGGCGTCGTCCATCGCGGCGACCTCGAACGCTGGATCCGCAACCGGTAGCGCGCGCCGAACGACTCGCTACTCGGTCACCGCGCGCCGGACCGGCGGCGGCGCCGCGATCAGCAGAACCACGGCCGGGTCGCCGGTCGCGTTCGTGATGAACAGCTCCGAGCCGGCGGACACGAGCGCCGTCTCCCACTGCTCGAGCCGTTTGCGCTTGCGGTCCACCTGCACGACGACCTTACCCGTCACCACGAGCACGATCGCGTCCGAGTCGTCATCGCGGATCGTCCCGAGGCTCTGGTTCTTGTCGAGGTTCACGACCTCAGACCAAAGGTGCTCGGACTCGAACACCGTCTCGTGCCGAGGCCCGTCCTCGTCGAACCGGACCAGATCGCGCAGGTCTCGTGCTTCCATCTGCGAGATGGTAGCCGCCGGCTTGCACGTCGACGCGATTCGGCGCCGAGCTTGGCTTTCGGGGACTATGTGAGAAGCACCCGAATCACCGAGGCCCCCTGGTCTAGGCTCGCGAAGGACCTCACGTATCCACGTACCTACGAACGAGGTGGTCCGGAGTTGCCTTCAAGGTTGCTGTCGCCATCCCCTTGGAAGGCGAGAGGGCTGCTTGTCGCCGCGGGTGTGGTGGCCTGGGGTCTCGCCCTTCTCGGGGGAAGCGCGCCAGCCGAGAACGAGTCGCTGAGTCTCGCAACCTGGTTGGCGGCTGGGGCGGTTGTCGGTGCCGTGGTCGGTCTTCTATCGGTGATCTACGCGCGCCGCGTGTGGCTCCCGCGGCCGCCCGGCGCGAACCAACGTCGAGCCAGAAGCGCGGACAGACGACCACCCTGGCGGCAGCAGGCGCGGGCATAGCTGCGCTGATAGGACTGGGCTCAGCCGAGGCGGTCGCTGCATGCCTCGCTGCGCTGGGCACGTTCTCGATAACGCTCGGCGCTGGAATGCCGTCTGCGGCGTTCGAATTCAGGAAGCTCTAGGGCTGCAAGGACCCGGATCAAACACGCGGCTTGCTCGAGTTGCTAACGGAGCGAGGCAAGGACCAGCGCAGCACGACGGACACCATGCGCCGGGAGCAGCGAATCGCTCCGGGTAGACTTCGGCGTTGCCGTCCACAGCCAGTGAGGAGCGACCGTGACCACCTTCACCTTCTCGAACGAGAGCCCCGCCGATCTCGCCGTGGACGTTCTGGTCCTCCCGGTCTTCGAAGGTCCCGAGGCGGGCCCTGGGGTCAAGGACGTCAAGGGGCTCGACCTCCTCGGCCTGTTCGCGGCGACCGGCGCGAAGGGCAAGCGGGGCGAGTCGCTCCTTATGCCGAACACGGGCGTGAAAGGTCTGGCCCCCAAGGCGGTCCTGCTCCTGGGCGTCGGCAAGCGTGATGACGCGGACGCCGACGCGTGCCGTCGGGCGATCGGCAGGGTCGCCGGCCAGCTCGCGAAGCGCAAGAGCGTCGCGACCACGCTGCCGCAGATCGTGACGGGTCGCGGGGCCGCGGATCCCTTCCAGGCCACGGTCGAGGGACTGCTCCTCGGCTCGTACCGGTTCGAGCGCTACAAGTCGAAGGCGAACGGGGCCAAGCTCGGGAAGGTCACGCTCGTGGGCGTGGCGAAGGCGGACGCGAAAGCGGCGCGTGAGGCGATCCGCCGGGGCGTGGTGATCGCCGAGTCGCAGGCGTGGGCGCGCGACCTCGTGAACACGCCGGCGCTGGACCTGTCGCCCGCCGAGCTCGCGAAGGCGGCCCAGGCGATGGCCCGCCAGGTCGGCCTCACGTGCCGGGTCTGGAGCGACGCCGAGCTGAAGAAGGGCGGGTTCGGCGGGATCGTCGGCGTGGGGCAGGGGAGCGTCCGGTCGCCGCGGATGATCGAGCTCCGGTACGCGGGCGGCAAGGGCGCGCCGATCGCCCTCACCGGCAAGGGCATCGCGTTCGACTCGGGCGGCCTGTCGATCAAGGACGCGAGCGGCATGGAGTGGATGAAGTGCGACATGGGCGGCGCAGCGTCGATCCTCGGCGCGATGCGCGCGATCGCGCTGCTCAAGCCGAAGGTCAACGTCATCGCCGCGATCCCCTCGGCCGAGAACATGCCGAGTGGCTCGGCGATCCGCCCGGGCGACGTGCTCCGCCACCGCGGCGGCACGACCTCGGAGGTCCTGAACACCGACGCGGAGGGGCGTCTGGTGCTCGCCGACGCCCTCGCGTACCTGGCCGAAAAGAAGCCCCGCGTGATCATCGACACCGCGACGCTCACCGGCGCGTGCATGGTGGCGCTCGGCGACGAACTGTGGGGCGCCATGGGGAACGACCGCGACCTGATCCGCGACGTCCTCGTCGCCGGCGAGGAGGCGGGCGAGCCCGGCTGGGAGCTGCCGATGCACGAGCCGTACCGGCGCCTGATCGACTCGGAGGTCGCGGATATCAAGAACGTCGGCAAGCGCTACGGCGGCGCCATCACCGCGGCGATGTTCCTGCGCGAGTTCGTGGGAGACACGCCGTGGGTCCACCTGGACATCGCCGGGCCGGCGTTCCACGACAAGGCCGGCGACTACGGCCCCAAGGGCGCGACCGGCTCCCCGGTCCGCGCGCTCGTCCGCTACGTCGTCGACCAGGCGTGACCGAGGGACCCGCGCTCGCGGTCTTCGGGCATCCCGACGACGCCGAGATCTCGGTCGGCGGGACGCTCGCGAAGTGGGCCGCGTCCGAGCGCGAGGTCCACCTGCTGATCCTCACGAACGGCGACCGCGGCTCGAGCGACGCCGCGCGCGACCGTGCCGAGCTCGCCGCCACGCGGGCCGCCGAGTCCGAGGCGGCCGGCAGGATCCTGGGGCTGTCGAGCGTCCGGATCCTGGGCGTACACGACGGCGAGCTGGAGAACGACGTCGGAACACGGGCCGAGGTGGTCCGGGCGATCCGCTAGCTTCGGCCGACCACGGTCGTCTCGTGCGACCCGACGGCCTGGTTCTTCGAGAGCCGCTACTACAACCACTCGGACCACCGCACCGCCGGAGTGATCTCGCTCGATGCCGTCTTCCCCGGCGCCGGGAACCCGCACTTCTTCTCGGAGCACCTGTCCGAGGGACTCGAGCCACACTCCGTCACCGACGTCTGGCTCGGCTGGACGAACGAGCCCACGCACAGAGAGGACATCACCGGCTTCCTCCAGGCGAAGATCGACGCCCTGGCCGCGCACGCGAGCCAGCTCGCCGAGGGAATCGCGTTCTTCGAGGAGGAGCTCGAGAAGGAGGCGCGCGAGGCCGGCGTTGGGGCCGGCGTCGAGCACGCGGAGGAGTTCCGCCGCCTGGAACTGTCCTAGGGCTTCACTCCGGTCGCGAACAGCACGTCGCGCCGGTCGTTCAGCGGGTCCGCGAACCGCTCGGCGAACGCGACGCGGACGCGCTCCAGGAACGCGTTCCACCCGGACTCCCCGAGCATCGAACGCACGAACCTCCCGGTGGCCCATGTGCCGAGCCCCTCGACGTACTCGTCGAGGGCGTAACGGAACCGGTACGTGCGCATCTCGGTCCGGACCTGACGCACCCCGGCGGTCATCAGGGTCTCCTCGAGCGCCGCCCTGTCTCGGAACCGGTCGCGCCAGGGCAGGCGCTCGTCCATCGCGGGCTGCAGGACCTCGCGGGGGACCACCGTCTCGACCATCTCGAGCCACGCCCGAGTGAGGTCGTCCTGGCCGTCGGACCATGCGGTCACGCCGATGCGCCCTCCCGGACGGAGCACGCGGAGTATGTCGTGCAGCGCTGTCTGGTACTTCGTGAAGTGCGCGATCACGAAGTTCGCGAGCACGGTGTCGAACGTCGCGTTGGGGAACGGCAGGTCGATGACCCCGGCCGCGGCCAGGCGCAACCCGCCGTCGGCGGCGCGGGCCTGCACGAGCATCCCGTGTGCCTCGTCGATGCCGATCACGGCTCCACCCGCCGCGGCCGCCGCGGTGGCGGCGACCCCGGTCCCGGTCCCGACGTCGAGCACGCGCTGCCCGGCGCCGACGCCGGTGAGCGCGACGAGGTCGCGCGCCGGCTCGGCCAGACGGGGCGCGTGGATCCGCGCGTAGGTCTCGGCGACCGAGTCGTAGGAGCGCCAGTCGTCCATCGGCCGGCCAGCCTACCGGGTGTCGCTCGGTTCGGTGAGGGGCGGCCGTCGGTGCGCGGGTAGGCTTGCCGCGACATGGGGCAGACGTGAGCGGGCCGGCCGGCGTGACGGCACTCGTCCTGGCCGAGACCGTGGCCGGCGGTCTCTTCCTGCTGTTCGTGACCCCGTTGTGGAAGGAGGTCAAGCACGGCTTCTTCACCCTCACCGGTTCGATCCTCGCGGTGCTGTCCCTCGCCGCATGGGGTGCCGCCGCAGCCGCCCGTGTTCCCGGGAGCCAAGCAGGCGCGTGGTCCGTTCGGTTGGCCCTGATGCTCACGCTGGTGAACGCGGTCTGGGTCGGCCTGATGTTCGCCAAGCGTCACGCGGCGGCCCGCGCCGTCGGGGTCGCATCCGTCCCCGTCGGGGTCGCGATGCTCGTCGCGATGGCCGGAACGGCCGAGGGGTCGTGGGCGGTGGCGTTCCTGCAGCTGCTCGCCGGCGCCGCCTTCCTGGGTGCCGTGATCGACGGGCTGCTGCTGGGCCACTGGTACCTCACCGACCGGGGGCTCAAGCGCGCGCCGATCGACCGCTTCACGAACCTGCTGTTGGCCGGCGTGATCTTGGAGGGCGCCGCGTTGATCCTCGGAGGGTTCGAGCCCACGGACGCCTCCTCGCAGTTCAACCCGCTGCTCACCTCGGCGGGGCTCGCGTCGTGGATCGCGCTGGGGATGGTCGCGACGACCGCGCTGATCGCGGTGATGATCCGCCTCACGCTGAAGGGCGAGCGTTCCTCGGCGGTGCAGGCCGCGACGGGCTTCTTCTACCTCGCCGTGATCACGGCGCTGACCGCCGAGTTCGCCGCCAAGGTGCGGTTCCTGCCTTAGGCGAGATGAAGGCTCTCCTCGCCGCCGCCACGGGGATCGGGCTCGAGTCCTACGCGTGGTGGCGTGTGTCGAACGGCGCGAGCGTCTGGGCTTGGATGACCCCGGTGCTCGCGAGCCTGGGTGTCGCCTCGCTCCTCGCCGGGCCGCCGCCGTGGTCACCGGAGGTCGAAGCCTCAACGGCGATGGCCGTCGGCGCGGCGCTCGGGCTGGCGCTCTACATCGCGACGCGGATCTTCTTCGTGATCGCGGGTCGGTGGGACCTGCTCCGGCGGCACTCGGTCGCCATGTACGAGCGGCAGGGCGGGCTCTCGCTCGGCGTGGCCCTCGTGCTCTCGATCGGGCTAAGTGTGCCCGGCGAGGAGCTGTTCTGGCGCGGGTTCGTTCAGCTCGAGCTCGGGGACGCACTCGGCGGCGCGATGCTCCCGGCCGCGGTCCTCGCGTGGGGAGCGTTCGTGTTCGCGAACGCGTTCTCACGGAACCTGGCGATCGCCGCAGGGGCCGTCGTCGGCGGGGCGGTGTGGTGTGCCCTCTTCTGGTGGACGGGCGGGGTCGCCGCGTGCCTGGCGTGCCACGTTGCTTGGACCGGGCTGATGCTGGCGTTCCCGGTGGTGCGTGTGCGCTCGGAGGCGGCGTGACCGTCGCTGTGCCCGCACCGGTCCGCCGGGTGCTCGAGCAGGGTGATTTCTGCCACGTCGCCGCGTTGACGCCGAAGGGTCCCCACGTCACGCCGACGGTGTTCGCCACCGCGGGCGACCGCGTATGGGTCACGACCTCGCGCGGATCGGTGAAGGCGAGAGCGTGGAGCGCCGATCCGCGGGTGGCGGGCCTGGTCCGGGCGGGCGAGCTCGCCGTCTGCTTCGCCGGGACCGCAACGATGTACGACCTGCTCGATCCCGGCTCATGGGGCCGCTCGCTACGGGAGGGTCCACTGATCGCGCTCGCGAGTGCCCGGTTCACGCGCAAGAACGCGCGGTTCTTCGCCGGGTACGCCATGGACGCGCACCATGTCCCGTTCGCCTGGACCCCGCCCGGGCGCGTGTTCGCCGAGCTCGCGATCGAGCGATCGGTGGTGCTGGATGGCCAAGACCTGGTCTCGGTCTGGGGCGACTGGGGCGCCGAGACCAGGGGCGCTTCGAGCTTCCGCGCGGCACGGACGGGCGATCCGCCGCTGGCGCTCCTGCCCGACGAGGTTTCCTCCGGCCTCGGGACGTCGGGGGCCGGGGCGCTCGGGCTCTCGACGCCTGAAGGCCCACTCGTGCTCCCCACCCGCTGGCTCGCCGACGGGGCGGCAGTGTACGCCGCCCTGTCCGAGGAGGTCCTCGCACTCGCGGGCGCCACCGCCCCGACCACGCCCGCCGCGCTCCAGGTCGATCGGGCCTCCTGGTGGCGTGCGCGCGAGATGGTCGGGGCGATGGTCCGTGGGCAGGGCGAGATCGCGGTGATGGATCAGCTCACGTCGGGCACCCGCTCTGCCGAGGCGGTGATCGCCGGTGCCGGGATCGAGAGCGCGGGCGCCGCCCTGGTTCGGGTCCGGCCCGAACGCCTCGTGTGGTGGCGCGGATGGTCCTCGGGGACGGTGATGCTTCCGTGACGACGGTCGAGATCGACCTGGTGATCGAGGCGCCGCCCGAGGCGGTCTGGGAAGTGATCTCCGATCCCAGGAACCTGCCGCACTGGAACAGGCACATCACGAAGGTCGAGGGCGTTCCGGCCGATGGCCTGCAGCAGGGCACACGGTACCTGACCGAGATGCGCTTCCTCGCGTTCCATACGGATGTCGAGGGCGAGGTGCTCCGGTGGGATCCGCCCCGCTACTCCGTGATCCGCCTGACGGGGCTCATGGACGCGACCGTCACCTCCGTGGTCGAGGAGCTCTCGGGCGGTCGTAGCCTGCTCGAGCACATCGTGGAGTACCACTTCCGGGGCGGACCGCTCGGCGAGCTCGCGACGAGGAGCCTGTCACGGATGGGCGGTGCCGACCTCGCGCTCCGCCACGGAACACTGGCGCAGAAGCACGAGATCGAGGAGCGGTACAGGTCCTCGGGCGGTTAGTCCTTCATCGCCTTGCGCTCGGAGCGCGAGGGTCGCCCGACGAAGAAGCCGATCACGAACCCGAGCGCCGCGGCGACAACTATCACCGTGACCACCCGCGCCCTCGTGTCGATGACGAAGAAGTCGACGTCCACCCGCTCCGAGTTCTGGATCGCGAAGATCAGGAGGAGCACCGCGGCAACGATGATGGCGATCCACTTGCCTGAGGGTCCGGACCTCTGGACGGGCGGTCGGCCCATCCCGTCGCCCTCGCCGGGATCGCCTTCACGTCTCATCGGTTGCCTCCCCGCGGACTCGGGTCGGCGCATCCTCGCATACAGTGACGGCCGTGCGCACCCGATCCCTCGCCCGAACGCTCGCCCTTGCCGGGGCGACCCTGGCACTGGGGGTCGCCACCTCGGGTGGTCGCGGGAGGGAGCTGGACGAGGAGGCGTTCCGCGCCGGCAACGCCGATCGCGGACCCGTCGCCGACCGTTACTTCGGCGGGACGACCGAGCTCGGCTCGATCTGGGCCTCGGTGGCCGCGGCGGGGGTGGTGGCCGCCGCGGGCCGCCCCCGCGCCGCCGGGCGTGCCCTGGCGGCCGCCTCGCTCACGTGGCTCGCGGGCCAGGGGTTGAAGAAGCTCTTCATGCGCCCCCGACCCTGGGAGGCCGATCCCGCGGGCACACGCTTGCTGATAGACCCCCCGAAGGCCACCTCCTGGCCCAGCAGCCACCCCGCCGTCCTGCTCTCGTTCGTCACGGTGGCCTCTCGGGACCTAGGCGCCGGCCGTCTGGCGCGGACCGCCCTAGACGCTCTGGCGGCCTCGGTCGGTGCCTCGCGCACCTACGTCGGCGTGCACTACCCTGCCGACGTCGCGGGCGGCCTGCTGCTCGGCAAGGCCGTGGCCGCCCTGTTCGACGGCCACCGATAGACTCGGGCCGTGCTCGCCGAGATCGGTTGGCCCGTCCTTGACCGCATCCACGTGTTCGGCGATCTCGCGATCAGCCCGCACGGCATCGGGATAGCGATCGGGTTCCTCTTCGGCGCCTGGATCCTGGGCCACGAGGGGGGCAAGCGCGGCGTCGAGCTCGATCACATCAACACGATGGTCTTCTGGGCCCTGATCGGCACGATCATCGGCGCTCGCCTGTTCTACGTGATCGGCCACTGGTCCGAGTTCGACGGCGTGGCCGACGCGCTCGCGCTGTGGAACGGCGGGCTCACGCTCCTCGGCGGGATCGCCGGCGCGGTCCTCATCAATGTTCCCCGCTTCCGTCGGTACGGCTACCGGTTCTTCCAGGTGATGGACGGCGCCGTGATCGGCCTCGCTTTCGGGATCGCGTTCGGACGGATCGGCGACCTGATCATCGGCGACCACATCGGCAAGCCGACCTCGTGGCTCCTGGCCTTCGCCTACGAGGGCGGCAACCTTGCCGGGTTCGACTGCACGACGATCCCGGGGACCTGCCGGGGGACGCTCGAGGCCGGTCAGATCCTGACTATCACCCACCAGAACGCGACGCTCACGTCGGCGACCGGCGAGGTCTTGGGCACCGGGGTCGGCGTCCACCAGACGGCGCTGTACGACATGATCTTCGCGACGCTGCTGTTCCTGCTGCTCTACGGGTTGTCCCGTCGGCCGCGCCAGGCGGGGATCCTCACGCTCACGTTCGGGATGGTCTACGGGGCCACGCGGGTGCTGGAGGACAATCTCCGCGTGGACAAGCAGGTCTTCGGTCTCACCGGCAGCCAGTGGACCGGCCTGGCCGTCTCGGTGTTCTGCGTCGCGACGCTGCTCGTGTGGGCGATCCGCGCGCGATCGCGCTCGCCCGGCGGACGGGAGCCGGCCGAGGTCTAGTGCGAGTGGCCCTGGTGGCCGGCCGCCGACGCCGCGGCCCCGGGCCTGGCCATGAGCGGGAGCGGTTTGCCCACTTTGGAGCGCGTTGCCTGTGCGATCTCGCGCGCCGCGCGCCGCAGGGCCTCGCCAGCGGGGGAGTCAGGCTCGGTGATGACGATCGGCCTGCCGGCGTCGCCGCCCTCGCGCAGCGCGGGCTGCAGTGGCACCTGCGCGTACAGCGGCACGCCGAGCGTCTCGGCCGCCTCGCGACCGCCGCCCTGACCGAAGATCGTCTCCTTCTCGCCGCAGTGGGGGCACGTGAACCAGGACATGTTCTCGATCACACCGATCGGGCGAAGATTCGTCCGCTCGGCCATCTTGCCGGCGCGCTCCGCCACCTTGCGGGCGGCCTCCTGCGGCGTGGTCACCACCAGCATCGAGGCGCCGGGCAGGAACGAGGCCAGGCTGATCGACACGTCACCTGTCCCCGGAGGCAGGTCGCAGAGGAGGAAGTCCAGGTCGCCCCAGTACACGTCGCCGAGGAACTGCTCGATGGCCTTGTGGAGCATCGGTCCGCGCCAGATCACCGGGGTCTCCTCGGGAACGAAGAAGCCCATCGAGATGACCTTCACGCCGTAGGACTCGAGCGGCAGGATCATGTCGTCGAACCCGACCGGCTTGCCCTGCACGCCCATCATCCGCGGCACGCTGAAGCCCCACACGTCGGCGTCGAGGATCCCCACCCTGTAGCCCTCGGCGGCCATCGCGCACGCGACGTTCACCGTTACGCTCGATTTGCCCACGCCGCCCTTGCCGGAGGCGACGGCGATGACGGTGGTGTCGGCGCCGGTGAAGAACGTCCGCTGTTCGGGCCCGCTCCCACGCAGGGTGCTGACGAGCGCCTGGCGCTGCTCCTCGCTCATCGGGGCCATCGAGACCTCGACACGTCCGACCCCGTCGATGGGCGCGAGGGCGGCTGTGACGTCCTGGGTGATGCGGTCCTGCAAGGGGCAGCCCGCGATCGTGAGCAGCACGTAGACCCGGACCAGGTCGTCCTCGATGTGGATGCCCTTCAGCATCCCTATGTCCTCGATGGGCTTGCCGATCTCGGGGTCGAGCACCGACCGGAGCGCCTCGCGGACCTGTTCCTCCGTGACCAAGGACCACCTCCCGGGATTATCCTGTTTCCCACGGTGCGAACCGTGCTTTCTCCCATGGTACGTCCGGACCTCGGAGCCGTCGATGTCCACACGTGAGCCAACCCCGCTCGAGATCCACAAGGCGCTGGCCGATGACACGCGGTTCCGGCTGTACCGCCACCTCCGACTCTCGGGCCGGCCGGTGCCGATCCGTGAGCTCGCCGCGCGCCTGTCCCTGCATCCGAACACGCTCCGTCCGCACCTGCGCCGTCTGGAGGAGGCCGGCCTCGTGCGCCGCGAGGTGCGCAGGGGCTCGAGCGTCGGGCGACCGCAGACGTTGTACTCGGCCGTCGAGCGCGAGCCCGGAGAGGGTCGCGAGTACCGCCTGCTGGCTGAGATCCTCGCGGGCCTGGTCACTGGCACCCGAGCGCGCGAGCGCGCCGTCGGACTGGCGCGCGATTGGGGTGAGTACCTCGCGATCCGCGGCGGTCCGAAGCCGGGCACCCGCGCGGCCGCCCGGCACGGTCTCGCGGTGTTGCAGGAGGCGATGGCGAGCGCGGGGTTCGACCCCCGCTTCCACCGCGGATCGGCCGGCCGGGTCGAGGTCACGCTGCGGGACTGCCCGTTCCGAGACCTCCTCGAGGATCATCGCGAGCTCGTGTGCGCGATCCATCGGGGTCTGATCGAGGGGATGCTCGGCGCCCTCAAGCCTCCCCTCGCGCTCCTGGAGTTCGAGCCGCTCGCCGAGCGCGGCACCTGCAGGCTGACCGCTCGCGGGCGGCGTACCTAGCTCGCCGCCAGGCAGGGAAGTGCTCCCGGCTCAGGAACCCGCAGGCACCGTCCGATAGTGCTACTGGACGTAGTCCGCGCGGTCGCGCGCGGCCCCGGGAGGATGCTCAGCCTTGATCGAACCGGAGCAGATGCGAGACGCCCCGTCACAGCCGGCGGCGTCGAACGGCCACGCGCCCGCGGGCCTCATGGAGGAGCTCGATTCCTGGTTGGCCGAACTCGTCTCGCGCGACGGCTCGGACCTGCACCTGAAGGTTGGGGCGCCGCCCAAGATCCGCGACGCCGGGTCGCTGGTGCCGCTGCAGCGGAGCGCGCTCACGAACGATGAGGCCGCGGCGATCGCGGAGGCCATCGTGCCGCCCGAGCGGGTCGAGCGGTTCCGGGCGGCCGGGGAGATCGACTTCGCACACTCCGTACCGCACGTCGGCCGTTTCCGCGTGAACGTGTTCCGTCAGCGCGGATCGATATCGGCGGTGATGAGGAAGCTACGCTTCGGCGGTCCGAGCTTCCAGGAGATGGGGCTGCCCGACGCGATCCGCCAGCTCGCCGAGGAGCAGCGCGGCCTCGTGCTCGTGACCGGTCCGACGGGCTCGGGCAAGACCACCACGCTCGCCGCGATGATCGAGCACCTCAACCACCAGCGCCCGTGCCACATCGTGACGATCGAGGACCCGATCGAGGTGCTGTTCCGCGACGAGACGGCGTCGATCAACCAGCGCGAGGTGGGTGACGACACCGAGAGCTTCCTGTCCGCGCTTCGCGCCGCGCTGCGGCAGGACCCCGACGTGGTCCTGATCGGCGAGATGCGCGACACCGAGACCGTCCGCGCCGCGCTGCAGGCGGCCGAGACGGGCCACCTCGTCCTGTCGACGCTCCACACGGTGAACGCGACAGAGACGGTGAACCGCGTCGTCGACTTCTTCCCCCCGTACCAGCAGGGGCAGATCCGCCTCACGCTGGCCGGCGCGCTCAAAGGCATCGTGTGCCAGCGGCTGGTGCCGGCGCAAGCGGGGGGGCTCGTGCCGTGCCACGAGATCCTCGTGAACACCGGCCGCGTCTCCGAGCGCATCGCCGACGCCGAGAAGACCGCCGAGATCCACGACGTCATCGCGGAGGGCAACTACTACGGGATGCTCACGTTCGACCAGAGCCTGCTGCAGCTCGTGAAGGCCGGGAAGGTGACGGTGGAGGCGGCGCTCGCGGCATCGTCGAACCCGCACGACCTTACGCTCCAGCTCCAGCAGAACAACATCTCGCTTCCGAGGTAGCGTTCGCGCTCCGGCCGTCTCCGCGCGGAGGATCCCCATCAGGAGAAGCTCTCGGCGAGCGTGATCGCGTCTGCGCGGCCGAGGGTCGTCTCCAGGCGGTACGTGATGCCGTCGGCGGCCTGCCAGATCAGCACATTCCCGGTTACCGAGAACGTCTCCGTCCCCGCCTCGGTCGAGACCGAAAAGACGTGAGGGACCGGGATCCAGAACGCGCGGCGACCCGCGACCGTCGCGCGACGGAGCTCGTCGAACCGGTCCACGGTCTTCACGACGAACCCCGCGTCCCCCTGGAGGGCTAGCAGGAGCATCCCGTGGCCCGTGCCGGGAAGGGCCGGGTAGGTCTGGCTCCGCCGCCAGGCGAAGAGCAGTCCGGGGTCGCCGAACCCGCTGTCGACCAGGTAGGCCTCGTCGGGCGTCGGGCCTGCGGGCATCGCGGGCGCGAACCCCGCCTGCGCGATCGCGGCCTCCGGTGACAGCGGCTC
>Ga0209619_10001421_pt1 | contig 17598 bp, 20 predicted proteins | sample Rifsed16ft3_FD_184011 | JGI IMG/M metagenome (GOLD analysis project Ga0209619, IMG submission 184011) | Soil microbial communities from Rifle, Colorado, USA - sediment 16ft 3 (version 2) | ecosystem: Environmental > Terrestrial > Deep subsurface > Rock core/Sediment | place: Rifle, Colorado... | reverse complement strand
ACAATTCATCTCCCCGGTACAGATAGAACTCCAGTCGGCGGCGTAAAAAACTAGAAAAACTTTTTTTCCTTTAAAATCGGAAAGTCTCACAGAATTACCGTTTTCATCAGGAAGTTCGAAATCAGGCGCGGCTTGACCAACGTTAAGACCCACCAAAATCACCCCTTAGTTAAAATTTATTGACTTACCGACAATTAGTACATACAAACTTAGAGGATTTTTAAGAACAGTGCCAACTTCGCGGTCTTACCGGTTCGTAAGACTCAATTGTTCCAGACTATCGTGGTCAAGAAGCATAATTTGCTTGTGATCAACACTTATCAGTTTCTTTGCTTTCAACTCACCTAAGACCCTCGTTAATGTCTCCCTTGAAGTGCCAATCATTTCAGCCAATTCTTGATGGGTAAATCTACCGGCGAGCTGAGCTGTGTTCGAAGCAACTCCTTCGTCATCAGCCAACCTTAACAAAAGTGACGCCAACCGGCTAGTAACGTCCCTAAAAGCCAAATCGCCAAGTTTTTCTTCTGTTTGACGGAGACGATTTCCGATAATCTCAATAATTTTTAATGCTACCTTTGGGTGGTCGATGATTAGTTGCTCAACATCTTTTTTGCTCAATACACAAAGCTCCGATTGCTCGAGGGCCTCCGCAAAAGCGTCGTACATTCCCTGTCCCACCAAAACCATTTCGCCAAAAATGGTTCCTCCGTTAAGAATAGCTAGGGTGAACTCCTTTCCGTCCGGTGAAAGTTCGTAAATTCTCACTTTCCCCTTTTTTAAAACGAAAAGAAGCTCGGCTGGCTTATCCGGACCGTAGAAAACCTGACCCTTAGGATAACTTTTTATGGTGCTTTTTTCTTGGACTTCTTTAAGTTCTTTGGCGGAGAAATCTTGAAACAGATCAACCTCTTTCAAAAAACAAAGATTTTCGTCCATTTTTTATCAGCTCCCCATCCCCCCGTTACAATATTTCTGGATATAAAGCTCACATCCTATATCTTAACCGCCTCTTATCAACCAAAGTCGGTCAACGTCGTGATATCCGGCAACTTTTAAACATCGCCGCTTTTTACTACTCTGGGCTGACTTTGCTCAAGGAGTGCTCGCAATTTGGCGAACAAGCGCCGGGGACATCTCTCGAAGTTTTTTAACGCGCTCTTGGATAGGCGGATGAGTGCTAAACAAATTAACGAGGTTTTGTCCCGCGAATGGATTGATGATGAACAAGTGCGCCGCTGCCGGGTTTACGGGCATAGGTACCCTCTTTGCGCCCTGTTCCAGTTTCAAGAGAGCTTGGGCTAATCCTTCGGGTTTATGAGTGATACTTGCTCCCGAGGCATCTGCTTGGTATTCGCGAGAACGAGAAATTGCCATTTGGATCAAAAGAGCAGCGATAGGAGCAAGAATTGCCATGGCAATAACTCCCACTAGCCCTAAGGGACTTTCGTCATCATCGGAACCGAAGAAAAGACCCCAGCGGAGCATCATGCCGATCATTGTAATCGCCCCGGCCATCACCGCGGCAATGGTACTAATTAAAATATCCCGATTTTTTATGTGAGCCAATTCATGGGCTAACACGCCTTCTAACTCTTCCTGGTCCAAAAGATTTAGAAGCCCTTCGGTAACAGCGACAACCGCATGGGACGGGTTTCTCCCGGTCGCAAAAGCATTTGGTTGAGGCGACGGAGTGATATAAATTCTAGGCATAGGAAGGTGGGCACTAGTGGCAAGAGCTCTTACAACATTATAAAGCTCCGGGGCCTCTTGCTCGGAAACCTTCTTTGCTCTCGTCATCCGAATGGCGATTTTGTCGCTATGCCAATAACCAAGAACGTTCATGACAACCGCGATCATTAAAAAAATAACCATTCCACTCCGGCCACCAACTGCGCCTCCAATAAGAACTAAAAGTACGGTTAGGGCCGTCATTAAAACCATGGTTTTAAACTGTTTCATCTTAAAATCACCTCTTTAAAACTATTTTCTTATGGAAGCAGGCAGGTTGTCAAGATTAGATCGAGAAGCAGGCGTTTGCTTGAGATAAGAACGGGAGTAAAAAGCGTTAAGTTTTTTAAGAGCCTTTAGCTTATCGGTGCTTCCCAACTTAGCCTGAGCCAACGCTTTTGTTAAGATTTCAATGGAATTTTCGTAATTTTCTTTATCAACCGGATAAGGGTAACCGTCCTTGCCACCGTGGGCAAAACTAAATTTTACCGGATCCTGAAAACTCGGAGCCGTTCCGTAGACTAACTCCGAAATAAGTGTTAGAGCCCGGATGGTCTTGGCCCCAACACCCTTCATTCCCAGCAACTGTTCGAAGTTTTCCGGCTTTCGCTCATAGGTCTTTAAAAAAATTTTTTTTATGCGCTCGGGGTGAACGTCTTGAACTAGCACCTCATGCCGGGCGGGTAAGTCTAAGGTTTTTATCTTTTCGAGGTCCTTAAGAAGGGTGGCCGGCTTTTCTTGAGCCAAAAGAGTAGAAGTTTTTCGGGCCTCCTCCGACTCCTGAGCCACCATATTACGGGCGGCTCCCTTTTTATCTCCGCAGATAGCTGAGTGAGGCTCACAAACAAAATCTCTGACTCCTTCTGATAACCAATGGTACCTCCGGGCGAATCTGTTCGCCGGATTCATACCCTGCTGAATAACGGACCAAGAGCCGCGAGCGGTAAAAATAAAAGTGTGGTGGTAAAGCTGGTAGCCATCCTGCAAAGCATTATTATCCACTTTCGCCGCCATTTTGCTGGCGTAAACTAACTTCGCGGGATCGGTGGAGATTAACGAACCAAACTCCTCGATCTCGGAGGGAGTTTTCCTCGAAGTTCTTCCTTTGCCCCCGGCAATAAAAAGACCGAAATCTTTCTCACTCCCTTTTAAAGCCTCCTTTAAGGCTCCGCAAACGGTAGTGGTAAGCCCAGAGGAATGCCAATCGAACCCAAGCACCGAACCGAAGGCTTGAAACCAGAAAGGGTCCGAAAGTTTCTTGAGCATCTCATCCGGTCCGAACTCTGAAACAACAAAAACGGTGATTTCTCGGGCGAGATTTTTCATTTTTTCAAAAAGCCACGGGGGCGCTTTGCCGTAGTGTAAAGGCATATTAGCCATTCCGGTTCTCATGTACCTTCCTCAAAATTTTTAGGATACAAATTTAGACTGTTGATTAATAGCCAATCTTAATCGCTTAAAGTTCCAAAATGCAGTTGCCCCGCAATTGCGGAGCTATTTTTAGCCCATGAATGGGGCAACTACTGTCTAAAACGCGCAAAGCTGTTTTTCAACAGTCTCAGATTTAAATACTTTCGGCAACTAAACTGCGCCTTAGAATAGTTAATAATCCTTAAAATAGAGTGTGTTCCTGGGGTCTGTCCAAACCCAGGTGATTGTAGGCGTGATCGGTTGGAACCCGGCCTCGGGAGGTGCGCTTGAGAAAACCTAATTGCAAAAGATACGGCTCGTAAACGTCTTCGAGGGTTTGTGGTTCTTCACTAATGGCTGTCGCCAGGGTATTTAGTCCGACGGGTTGGCCATTAAATTTTTCAATCAAAACCTTTAAGATATTACGGTCAAGTTTATCCAAGCCCTTTTCATCTACCTCAAAAAAGGAAAGAGCGGTGGCCGCAATCTCTTTGTCCACTTTACCATCGCTTTTTACCTGCGCGTAGTCGCGGACCCTTTTAAGGAGCCTGTTTGCTATCCGGGGCGTGCCACGGGAGCGGCGAGCGATTTCTCTCCTTCCCATTGCATCTATCTTAACTTCTAGAATCTTGGCCGATCGCTCAACAATTTCCTCCAGTTCATATTCGCTGTAGTACTCCAAGCGGCTGGCCACCCCAAAACGGTCTCTTAAAGGCGAAGTAATAAGACCGGTTCTGGTAGTTGCCCCCGCGAGAGTAAAATGAGGAAGATCAAGCCTTATCGTCCGGGCGCTCGGTCCTTTACCAACCACAATGTCTATCTTAAAGTCTTCCATGGCGGGATATAGTACCTCCTCAATTGTCCGGTTAAGGCGGTGAATTTCGTCAATAAAAAGTACTTCTCCCGGTTGGAGATTGGTGAGAATGGCCGCCAAATCTCCGGCCCGCTCAATCGCCGGACCCGAGGTGCTTCTGATGTTTGTCCCTAGTTCGTTGGCGATAATACTGGCAAGGGTCGTTTTTCCCAATCCCGGTGGCCCCGTCAAAAGAACATGATCTAAAGGTTCGCCCCTTTTTTTCGCCGCCGAGATAAAAATGCTAAGGTGTTCCTTTATCCTTTCCTGACCTACAAAATCATCGAGCCGTTTTGGGCGCAAACTCTTGTCGTATTCCAGATCTTCCGGTGTTAACTCGGTTGACAAAATTCTTTCTTCTTCCATTTTTCCTCAATCCGCTTGGTGAAAACTAAATCACGATCTGAAAAATATATAAATATAAGCCGAAAGCCCCTAAGGTAAATATGAGTATTCCGCCCCAGCCAAAGTTTTTGCGGGCATACCCAGCCGCTAAAGAAGCGCCCAATGTAACAAAGAGGTGAAGGATTGCTTGGAAAACAACGACAAAAAATGTGTCTGAAAATAGGATGAAAAGTTTTTGTGGCGAATTAAGGCTTAGAGCCAACAAACCTAGAAGGATTATATAAACGGCCCCAATAGAACCAGTGCTCCAACCGGCAATAAAGAAATCTTCCTGGCTTATCCTTTTTTCGGGATGGGTGAAGGTAAAAACAAACAAGGCAATAATCGCCCCCAGAGGAAGACCCAACCAGGCAATCGGGACAAAGGCCGGAACACCTAATCGAATCAGATAAAGCAGACTCATTCCCAAGCCTATCAGCACCCCCAGAGTGCCCGCTTTTTCCGGCGCCTTCATATTTCGCCATCTGAAGTTGGTCCCGTCATAAAGCCACAAGTATTTCAAGCTATAGAAAAGAGGTATTATCAAGAGGAGCCCCGCCGGAGGGAACAAATTGGCCAGCGAAAGAAAAAACCCGAAAACCAGGGTAATAACGGTAACGAGCGTTATTAAATCAGCGTATCTTCCTTTTAAAAAGATTTTTTTTAATCCGTTCGGTATCATTGTTTCGCTCGCTAAATTAAGAACTCGCCTGAACCAGATTTTTGAGAGCGTACTTCACCAATTCCTCCGGGGTAACTTCGGTCTTGGAGTAGTCAAATCCTTCCAGGGCCTTTTTGGACTCGATTGATGAGTAGCCAAGATTTACTAGAGCATTTCTCGCCTCGGAGTAGGCGGTGCTCGCCTGGGGCGAAAAAACCTCTTGAAACTCGGGCAGAGCCAATTTTTCCTTCAGTTCCAGAATAAGCCTTTGCGCGCTTTTTTTACCTATCCCGGGTATCGTCGTAATTGAGCCCACGTCACTGGTCAAAATGGCCTTTCTTAATGAATCCGCCGAAAAAGTGGAAAGAACCGACAAGGCTACTTTGGGCCCAATACCTCCCACCGAAATTAAGTGGGTGAAAAGTTCTTTTTCCTCTGATGTTACAAAGCCATATAGCTGAAGAAGATCCTCACGAACGTGTAGATAGGCGTGGACTTTCGCCTCCATGCCCTCTGATGGCATTCTGGCTAAAGACTGGGAAGAAAGAAATAACTCGTACCCAATCCCACCAACATTCAGAACTACGCTGTTGGCTAATTTTTTCTGCAATTTTCCCGACAAGAAAGCAATCATCGCCCCAAATTAAAACTTGGTCCCTTGGTGTTGCTGATAGATACGCTGGTTTTAGGACATTTTAGAAAAGGAAATTTAGGTACTTAAATTGATGAATTATGGTTACACTACTGGAAACCGACGTTTTTCGGATGTAGAAACTTCTCGGCAATCTTCTTTTATTTTTTCATTGAACCCGCGGGAATGGGCGTGGCAAATGGCGAGGGCCAAAGCGTCAGCGGCATCATCTGGTTTGGGCGCCTCCGAAAGGTTTAGAAGACTTTTGACCATAAACTGAATTTGGTCCTTGCTGGCTCTTCCGTAACCGGCAACGGCTTGCTTAACTTGCAGTGGTGAATACTCAACGGGTGTTAGATCGGAGTCAGCGGCGGCCAAAAAAAGAACCCCCCTGGCTTGGCCCACTGCTAGAGCCGTTTTGAGATTTGTGTTGAAGAAAAGTTCCTCAATCACGAGTTCATCAGGTCTATAATCGGAAATTATCTTCTTTATTTCTAGATAGATTCTCTTTAGCCTCTTGGAAAGCTCTTCTTGGGGGCTGGTCCTTATGATTCCATAACTTTTCGCCTCGAGTTTGCCGAGGTTTTTGATGATTATCCCAAAGCCCGTGGAAGCCGTTCCCGGATCAATTCCAAGTATAACCACTAAACCCCCTCCGTATTAAGTAAGAATTAATCGTGATTGGTTAAAGAGTTAAATAAAATCTTAAATTTCAAATCACAAGCCCTCCCTCGACAAGCTCAGGACACTTCTCTATTCGAGGGACACTGAGCTAAGTCGAAGTGCAAATCCTAAACAAATCCAAAATCCAAATTTTTAAAATCCAAAACCTTTTTTGAACGTTGAATTTGTGAAATTTGATATTGTTTAGTACTTAGGGTTTTGAATTTAGGATTTTTCCGTGACCCTCCTATAAACCCAAATTATCTTTTTTCTAAAACTCAAAAACTTTTAACTTTTAACCAGAATTTAGGCTGCTTCCGCCGCAACTTCCTCTAATATTTCATCCGGAATATCAAAATTAGCGTATACTTCCTGGACGTCTTCGTGTTCTTCCAGCGCATTAATTAGGCGAAGGACTTTTTTGGCTTCGTTCTTGCCCAACTTAACGGTATTTTTTGGAAGCATGGTAATTTCGGCCGAAGTAACCGTAATACCCTGTTCCTCTATTAATTTTCGGACTTTCGTCAGATCCTGCGGAGAAGTCGTAATTTCCCAGTGGTCCTCGTGGGCCTGCATATCCTCGGCTCCCGCTTCTACAACGGCTGAAAAAAGAGTGTCTTCTTCAATCTCCGGGGTCTTATCCACTAAGATATTCCCCTTTTTCTCAAAAATCCAGCTTACAGAGCCTAATTCAGCTAAATTACCGTTATTGTGGGTAAAGATGCTTCGCATGTCGGCAGCGGCTCGATTACGATTATCAGTCATTACGCTCACAAGCATAGCGACGCCTTGAGGTCCGTAGCCTTCGTAAACAATCTGTTCGAAGTGAACTCCCCCAATCTCGCCGGTTCCCCTTTTGATGGCCCGCTCAATGCTGTCGTTGGGCATGTTATAGTCTTTGGCTTTTTGGACTTCCGCCTCCAAAAGCGCGTTGGTTTCGGGGTTGCCACCCGCTTTAGCCGCCACCGTGATGGCCCGGGAAAGTCTGCTAAAAAGCTGGCCCCGCTTAGCATCCTCTTTGCCCTTCTTGTGTTTAATTTGGGACCATTTCGAATGTCCAGACATCTTGCTGCTCCCTTCAAGCAGTCCTTAATAGTATAAAGCTAAGGGTTAGGGTTATACTCTCAATTCTTGGCCATTTCCAGAAAATACCGATGTACTCTGGTGTCATTAGTTAATTCAGGATGAAAAGCGGTTACCAAGAATTTTCCTTGACGGGCCATAACAACTTTATCCTCAAATTTTGCCATCGTAACAACGCCATCGTGAACTTTCTCAATCCAGGGCGCTCGAATAAAAACGGCGCGAAAAGGCTCCGGGCCAAGCTCGGGAACGTTTAGGTCAATCTCGAAGCTCTCCTTCTGGCGTCCAAAAGCGTTCCGTTTTACTTCGATGTTCATAAACTTAAAAAAAAGTTGCTCCCTTCCTACTATGTCCTTCGAGGATCCGGTAATTTTTTGGGCTAAAAGGATAAGACCGGCACAGGTTCCGTAGACGGGAACACCCCTATCAACAAGTTTTTGAATTTCTTCAAAAAAACCGTATCTACGTATTAATTTGCCGATCGTTGTGCTTTCTCCTCCTGGAATTATGAGAGCCTCAACCAAAGCCAGTTGCTCCGGCTTTTTAATGAGAATTCCTTTGGCGCCGCACTTTTTAAGCATCTCAAGATGTTCAGAAACTGCTCCCTGAAGAGCAAGGACTCCCACTTTTAGGGCCGTTGTCTTTCTGTTTTCCCTTCTCGACTTATCCCTTCGCCTTTCTCCCTTATTCATTTACCAGCCTCGGCGCTGAAGCAAATTTTTCTCCTCTATCTCCGAAATCTCAAGACCAGCCATCGGCTTTCCTAAGTTCTTGGAGACTTTGGCCAGCAATTGAGGATCGTCAAAATTAGTAGTGGCCTCAACCACAGCCTGAGCCATCACTTGAGGGTTCTCCGATTTAAATATGCCCGAGCCCACAAAAATCCCATCCGCTCCCAGCTGCATCATTAAAGAAGCGTCAGCGGGTGAGGCAATTCCCCCGGCCGCAAAATTAACCACGGGGAGTCTGCCTTTCTTTTTGACTTCCCTCACTAAATCGTAGGGAGCTTGAAGTCTTTTAGCCGCCTGCATAAGTTCGTCTTCTCTCATCAATCGGAGCTGTCTTATTTCTTCGTTTATTAGCCGCATGTGTTTGACCGCCTCCACAACATTTCCGGTCCCCGCCTCACCTTTGGTCCGAATCATAGCCGCTCCCTCTCCGATTCTTCTTAAGGCCTCTCCTAAGTTTCGGGCGCCGCAGACAAAAGGCACTTTGAAAGAGGACTTATCAATGTGGTGCTCATCAGCAGGGGTGAGAACTTCGCTTTCGTCAAGATAGTCAACTCCCAGAGTTTCCAGGATTTGAGCCTCCGCAAAGTGACCGATGCGAACCTTGGCCATTACGGGGATTGTAACAGCCGCCATGATTTTCTCGATAATGGCGGGATCAGCCATTCTGGCTACACCGCCGGCGGCCCGGATATCGGCCGGGACCCGTTCGAGCGCCATCACGGCAACGGCTCCCGCGTCCTCGGCAATTTTAGCCTGTTCAGGAGTGGTGACGTCCATGATTACGCCGCCCTTTAGCATTTCAGCTAGGCCTCTTTTAACTCTAATCGTTCCTTTTTCAACCACCTAATCCTCCATGTTACAAATTCAGTCAAAGTCAGCCGTCCCACTTTCAGCGGGCTCACTAGTCAATAGTTGACACTCGTTTTGTCTTTCGGGATTCTTGGCTCATGGCTAATGACTCTTGACTAATGACTAAACAGCTTTTGACTGGTTTTCTTGACTATCATCTTACAATATTCTGACCTTTTATGGCAATTATCAAGCCTTTCGGCCAACAGAAGGATTATTTTACTGCGAAAAGAACCTGCTCTCCTTCCTTTTTTTTGACAACAGCAAGATATTTCCCTATTATCAAACCTATGTAATCAGAAGGCCGTCGTAAACTCGGGTGTCAGTCACAAAATGCGAATTTTAAAAAAAATTGTTTTAGTTATTATTTTTGCCGCTTTGATAGCTTTGGGAGCCCTGATTCAGGTTCCATTCCGCCCTCTGATTCCCCTTTCTTTTCAGGTGTTTTTTCTTCTTTTGGCGGCGGCAATTTTGGGTCCGCTTTGGGGAACCATTAGTGTGGCTCTTTATTTTTTGGTCGGGCTTCCCTTGATCGGACTTAAAAGCTTTTTTGGACTGCCTCTTTTCACCTCAGGTCAAGCAAGTTTTGAAACTTTTATCGAATCCGGGGGAGGATACCTTTGGGGATTTCTTGTTGCCACTCTTGTAGTTGGTTTTATGGTTAACCGGCGAGAGAAAGCCGACTTTTATTGGATTTTGATGGCTATGCTCGTAGGTATTGTAATTATATATGCCCTCGGAGTGACCCAGTATTTACTTATCGCAAAGGTTCCGGTCGCTAGAATTCTGGAGCTAAATGTTCCCGCTATAATGGCGGCGGACGTAATCAAAGCCATTTTTGCCGCCTTGATATCGAATAGACTAAGGGAAATGCTCTGATTCTGTGCGGCAAGATCGTGCTGCCTTTTTTGAACGTCAGTTCGAAAATTTTGTGGTAAAGGCTTCTTTCGGGATTAAAGCATAGATGTCTCTTTGTTTTCCTCGGCTGTTAGATACTTTCCAAAGGCTCTAAAGATATCACTGTTGGAAATGAGTCCCAGCATTTGCTGGCCATCAAAAACAGGAATCCTTCTAACTCCAGTTTGGCTCATTAACCTGGCTACGTGCTTGATGTTTAAATTGGGAGTCACCGTAACTAAGGGTTTTGTCATAATGTCGGAAACTTTAATTTCTTCGGCATTCAAACCTAAAGCTATCACTTTTGAGACGACGTCTCGACGAGTTACAATTCCGTAGGCGTCATCTACGCTCCGGCGATTTACGATTAAGCTGCTTATCTTTTCTTCCATCATCTTTCTAACCGCCTCGGAGGCGGTCACGGAATCCTCGACCATCATTACTTTTCTTGTCATTATCTCTTTAGCGTTCATTTTACCTCCTCGCCCGTTAAAAAAATCCTCTTTAACTTAATTGTCCGCAAAAATAAAAGTCCGGTTAAATAGTAAATTTAGTAAATTTTTTCAGATTTCATTAGGAAGCTCTTCGAGTTGAGCTAGTGTAAATACCGGACCATCAACGCACACATATTTCGGACCAACATTGCAGCGGCCACACAAACCAACACCGCATTTCATTCTCCGCTCTAGGGTGGTCACAATATGCTCCTTTTTAAAGCCCAATTTTTTTAGCTCGTCTAGAACAAACTTGATCATTATCGGTGGCCCGCAGGTAACAGCGACCGTATCGGCGGGCGCGGGAGCCTCTTCGGCTAAAATAGCCGGAACAAATCCTACCTTACCCTCCCAGCCCGGAAACTTATTGTCTACCGCCAAGATACACTCAATATCGTCTCGCCGCTTCCACGCTCGAAGGTCCCTCCGGAAACAGAGGTCGTTCGGAGTTCGAGCACCGTAGATAATCTTAACATTCTTATACTTTTCCCGCTCCCCCAGAAGATAGAAAATCAGTGATCTCAAGGGAGCTATCCCTATCCCCCCACCTATAACTAAAATATTCTTCCCTTCCATTTCTTTCACCGGAAATCCATTCCCAAACGGGGCTCTTACTCCAACCGCATCACCCACGGAAAGCTCGTGCAAGGCCGAACTATTTTCACCCGCACGCATCACGCTAAACTCCAAAAAGTCTTTAGTTTTAGGGGAAGAAGAGATAGCAAAGGTTGACTCTCCAACTCCAAACAACGACACTTGACCTACCTGCCCTGACGTAAACGAAAATTTTTTTAGTTTTTCCCGGTTTTTAATAACAAGTCTAAAGGTTTTAATGTCCGAAGTCTCATCGACTATCTTTTGGATTACGGCTACTTCCGGAAGATAGGGATTGGTCGCCTCTTTTCCCTTTTCCATTAGGGTCGAAAATTCGGTCATGTTAAACCTCCTGAACTCCCCGAACAATTTCTCTTATATCCACCGAGACCGGGCAATGTCGGATACATCTGCCGCACCCCACACAGGAAAGCATCCGGTGCTGGGTCGGAAAGTAAGAAAATTTGTGATTTACGCGGTTTCTTAAGCGGTGATCTTTCTTAGGCCGTGGATTATGGCCACTTGCTTCCAGAGTGAACTGGGGAAACATACAGCTATCCCAGGTACGAACTCTTTCCCCAGTGCTTTTCCCCTCGTCGGTAAGGTTAAAGCAGTAGCAAGTCGGGCAAGTATAGGTGCAAGCCCCACAACTTAAGCATTTGGCCGCTTTCTCGTTCCAGTATTCGCTCTCAAAAATCTTTGTCAACTTTTGGCTCACGCGCTCAACAGAAAAGGTTTTGAGCTTTTGACGAGCCGCCTCGTTTTTGTCTTTCGCTTCTTTTAAGTCCTTCTGGGTGGCGTCTGTAAAAAAAGACCCTGCGAGCAAAGTTTTTGCCTTGGTGGAGAAAGTTTGGGCCAAATACTTGTCGTCTAGCGAAGTAAGAAGTATGTCGGCCCCTTTTGGGTCCGCCGGCCCCCCGCCAACCGAAGTGCAAAAACAAGTGTTAGCGGGCTGATGACAGGCGATGGTAATTAGAAGGGTGGTATTTCTTTTCTTTTTAAAGTACGGGTCTTGATAGCCGCTTCCGGAAAAAACGGTATCAAAGGTGGCTAGCCCTTTAGCGTCGCAGCAACGAGCCCCAAAGACAATCTGATTTTGGTTTTTTACTTGACTCTCAAGGGAAACAACCGTTTCTGAGACGTTTTCCTTACCCAGCTTAAAGTTAAAAATAGTCTCTGTAGCCGGGAAAAAGGCTTCCTTTGGGGAGGATACCGCGAATCGTTCTAAATCTAACTCTTTCCCCCTCTGATACCCCTCAAACCTTGTAGCGCCGCCCGGTTTAAAGGGAGCAAAGATCCGGTGAGTCTCGTTTAGGGTATCCAGCCAATCGTCAATTTTTTCGACGGCAATAACTTTACTCATTCCCATTTTTCTTCTTCTATGTTCTTTTCTTCCGGCTGAAAAATAATGAGCGGCGGTCTTAGCTTCGGGTTGATGCCCGATTTGTAACCAAAAAGTTCCGATACTTTCTTGTTCATTTTTTTGTGGAGCAACAGCAAGGGCAGATCTACGGGACAGGCTCTCTCGCACTCGCCGCATTCGGTGCACCGCCCGGCCAGATGCATGGCCCGAAACATGTGAAAGAATTTGTTCTCCTTAGAAGCGGTTTTTTGACTCAGCCAGTGAGGAATCCTTGTCTGAGCTATGCACTCGAACTGACAGTAACAAAAAGGACAAATGTCACGGCAAGCGTAACAACGCAGGCAGCGAGAAAACTCTTGTTCCCAAAAGTCTAGGCGCTCATTGACACCCTTTTTCTCAAACTCCTCCACATCGTGATAAGGATCTTGGGCAAACTCTTTGGGCCCTTTGGACCGAAGGGAGCCCTCTCCCCCAACGAGACGATCATAGATTAGAGGAGTTGGATACTCGCAGCTAAGGCACTTTGAATACAGTACCTCTTCTAAGGGGTATTTTTGTCCTCTGGAATCAACGGTCAGCTCAATGGAGCCCTCTTTAATTTCTGCGTTCTCGACTCTCTCGATAGGAACCCGATTTTTTAATTTTTTTACATCGACCTTACCTTGGCAAGAAATACCGATAATTTTGAAGTTCTCCCGATCGATTATGCCCTCCTGAAGGAGCTGAATTACCGCACGGGAATCGCAACCTTTGACAACTAGCCCGATCTTCTCATGAGGATGAAACAATCCCCCGGGACGCTTCTGCGACGGCAAATAAGTAGCAAGATTATTAATACAAAAGTCATCCCAGATGAGAGCTTGAGCATCTTTCGTGCTTCGGACAAAAAGAGGCGTCGGATGAAGGACATCGTAACCCTTGGCGTATCCAATCACGAAATCCACTTGGGACAGGGTCTCCTCCACTTGGGTTTTAAGATTTTCAAGTTGTTCCTTGGTTTTTTTGTTTCTCATCTCAATAGGCTTACCGGCCAAAATTTGCTCCTAGTCTTTTTTGCCATTGAGCGACTTTATTCTTTCGGTAAATTTGGTGACAACTTGCTGCCACTTTTTCCCTTCACTGGCGGAGATCCAAGTATAACTAAATCTTTCTTCTTCAAATCCCATAAAGGGAAGAAATCCTTTGAGAACTTCCAAGCGCCTTCTGGCATAGAGGTTTCCGTCCTGATGATGACACTCTCCGGGGTGACAGCCAGAAACCAGCACCCCCTCGGCTCCTTCGACCAAAGCTTTCATTGGAAACAAAGGATCCATCCGGCCCGTACAGGGAACTAGAATAACCTCGACTCCTTCAGGCTGCTTAAGACGAGTGGTTCCAGCCATATCAGCTCCGACATAGGAACACCAGTTACACAAAAACGCAATTATTTTTGGTGGCGTTCCGTTTTTAACGGGCTCTTTTTCCGGTTCTAAGTTACCCCTTGACAATTGCCTCCACCTCAGAAATCAATTGATTGTCGGTAAAACCGTTGAGCGAGATCACTCCGGGATTACAAGTTGCGACACAAAGACCGCAGCCTTGACACAGGGTGGGAATAATCTCGGCTATCTTTGCTCCGTTGTTAAGAGCCACCTCCTCAATAGCCTTGTAAGGACAAACACCTAGACACTGAAAGCAACCAATACACCGCCGCGCATCAACCGCTGCTACCAGAGGGCTTGTTTCAATCTGATCTTTGGATAGCGCCCCCAATACTTTGCTTGCTACCCCGCTTGCTTGGGCGACCGTCGCGGGAATGTCTTTGGGAGACTGGCAAGCGCCGGCCAGAAATACCCCACGGGTGTTGGTTTCAACCGGTTTTAGTTTGGGGTGACTTTCGGTAAAAAAGCCGTAACTGTCGTGGGAAATCCCCAACTTCTTAGCCAGGGTGGAAGCTCCTTTGGAGGCGCCAAAACCGGTTGCCAAAACTACCAGGTCCGCATCGACCTCAACCGGCTCCCCTAATAAGGTATCCGCCCCCCTCACCTTGAGCTTACCGTTATCAGTGTAAATCTTGGAGACCCGGCCCCGGACGTATTGAACACCGTACTCTTCTTGGGCTCTCCTTACAAACTCTTCGTAGAGCTTACCAGTGGCCCGGATATCAATGTAAAATACGTAAATTTGGGATTCGGGAAGGTGTTCTTTAGTAAGAATGGCCTGTTTGGCGGTGTACATACAACAAACGGCTGAACAATATGGCCGGCCCTTCGCCTCGTCCCTCGAACCGACGCAAGCGACAAACACAATCGTTTCCGGTTTTTTCCCGTCAGAGGGACGTTTAATCTCACCTTTACTGGGACCGGTTGGCGACAGAAATCTTTCGTACTGGAGACCGCTCATGACATCGGGATATCTTCCACCGCCGTACTCCCCATACTGGGAATAATCAAAAAGGCTGTAACCGGTAGCGGTCACAATCGCCCCAAACCTTTCCGTTACGATTTCGTCCTGCATTTTAAAGTCAACGGCGTCCGCGGGACACAATTTTTCGCAGACCCGGCATTTTTGTCTCTGGAAGTAAATACAGTGTTTGGGGCTGATGGTCGCCACTTTGGGGACGGCCTGCGGGAAGGATATGTAGATCGCTTTGCCATCTCCCCTTCCTAAATTAAATTTAGAACTAGCTTTTGAGGGACATTTTTGTTCGCAGATCCCACAACCGACGCACTTTTCATAATCAACGTAACTCGCCTTCTTGCGAATCTTAACCTCAAAATTGCCCACATATCCTTTGACGTCCTCGATCTCGCTGTAAACCATGAGTTCAATATTTTCATGCTGATTTACCTCGGCCATCTTGGGAGTTAAGATGCAGGCCGCGCAGTCTAGAGTGGGAAACGCTTTGTCAAGCTTAGCCATGGCCCCGCCGATAGTAGGCTCTCTTTCGACCAAAGTCACGGGAATGTTCCCTTCCGCAATGTCTAAAGCCGCTTGAATTCCAGCGATTCCACCTCCTATTACTAAAGCTCGCTTTTCAACGCCAACCTTCGGGGCGACAAGCGGTTCATGGTGAGAAACTTTTGCCACGGCCATCTTCACCAAATCAATAGCCTTAATGGTGGCAAAAATCACATTGTCATGAATCCAAGAGCACTGCTCTCGAATATTGGCTACTTGTAAAAGATAAGGATTAAGACCGGCTCTTTTTAATACCCGCCGAAACGTTTCTTCGTGCACGTGAGGCGAGCAAGCCGCAATAACCACCCGGTTCAAATTTTTTTCTTGGATGGCTTCCTCGATATTTTTTTGGGATGGAGCGGAGCAAACATAGTCAACGTCAGTGGCAAAAACGACGTAAGGGAGTTTGAGCCCCGCTTGAACAACCTTTTTGACATCAACGGTTGAGGCGATATTGTTTCCGCAATGGCAAACAAAAAGCCCAATCCTCATGATCTTACTCCAATCAAAGAATTCGTAAGCCTCATGGGATTAACCGTATGCTTAGGAATTCCCAAATCTTTCGGGTTTATGCCAAAGGCCAGGCCCATCAGTTGAGTGAAGTAAAAAACGGGCATTGGCTTTAAGTTTCGCCCAGATCTTGCAACATCCTGTTTAAGATCTAGATTTTGATGGCACAAGGGGCAAGCAACCACAATCGCCTGAGCCCCTGCTTTTTGAGCCGTTTCCAAAATATCCCCACTTAGTTTTGATATTACCTGGTTATTGGTGATGCCCAAAACTCCGCCGCAACACTCCGTTTTGTATTCCGAGGGCACTACCTGGGCCCCTATTAGCTCCATTAGATTGTCTAAAGAGGTCGGATTTTCCGGATCGTCAAACTGGGTTACTTCAGGCGGACGCACCAAAAAACAGCCATAATAAGGAACTACTCTGAGTCTGTCCAGGGGGCGCACGATTTTCTCCCTAATAAGATCGAAAGGGAGATTTGAAATTACCTCGAGGAGAGAGAAAATCCCAATCTCGCCGCGATAATTTAGATCAAATTTCTGTCGTAATTTCTTTAGTAAATCAAAATCACTAATCAAGTCGTGGTGAGCCGTCTTAAACCGGTTCGAACAAGCCGGACAGGGTGCGACTAAATCTAAACCCTGTTCCTCGGTTAAGATCAAATTTCTGGCGGCCAAAGCGAGAGAAAGAAGGTAATTTTTGTGATGGCTTGGAGTTGCTCCGCAACAGGACCAATCAGGAAGCTCGGTAAATTCAAGACCAAGAAACTTTCCGACCAGTCTTGCGGACTCATCATATTCCTGAGCTAGCTGCTCTAGAGTACAACCCGGATAATAAGCGAATTTAGACATTTCCTCTCTTTCCGGCCGTTTGGAGCCCTAGTTTAGAAAGACTTAAGATTCTTTGCTTTGGCAAAAATACTTCGAACATTTTGGATGCCACTAATCTTTTTCTGTCTCAAACTAACTCGTCCTTGGCGAACCATGGGCATTAATTTGTTGGCATCTTTAAACAGATGCCCACTTTCAAAGTTATAGCGGGCCATTATTCCCACACCATGAGCCCGCCCTTTAGTCTTAACGGAATTTAGGAAAATCTCGGTAAACAGGCGGACATCAGATTTTTCCCCAATTATTTTGGCTTTGTGCGACAGTTCCCGCAGAGTGTCCATTAACTTCGCCACATCTACCTGCTTGGGGCAACGGGTAGTGCAAGTCTCGCAAGAAGCGCAAAACCAAATAGCCGGAGATGAAAGCACCGGTTTCTGTAATCCCAACTGAACAAGGTGAATAATTTTATGGGGCGCGTCTTCCATCAGAAAAGCGAAGGGACAACCAGCCGTGCACTTCCCGCACTGGTAGCAGTGGGCTACCTTCTGTCCGCTTAAAGTCTCTACCTCTTGAACAAAGTTGATATCGGGCTTAGTCAAGGAAATCAAGGATTTTCACCCGCTCTTAATGCATCTTTTGTTTTCATTAATGGCTTTCTCAAAATCACTTGAGCTCGATTTTGTTCCGTTTAGTCAGTGGTCTTGAGACCAAACGTTCTTTGTTTAATACTTCTTTTAAAAAATGAAAGCTCCTTTGAGAAAGTATGGAGAGGAGAGTTTTTCAGGTGGAACGAGTCAAACCGAAAGCGATGACCGAAAGTTCCTGATTTTTTTAAAGCGGGGGATTCACCGGGACGATTTAGCGGTGACTACGATTCTCTCAGTCGGAGAAATCATTGAAAGTGACGAGAAGTCCGAAGCGCACGTTATCAAAGTAAGCCGCTCGGAGGCAGTAGTTTGATAAAGATTGGGGTTGTT
>Ga0209619_10001415_pt1 | contig 17620 bp, 16 predicted proteins | sample Rifsed16ft3_FD_184011 | JGI IMG/M metagenome (GOLD analysis project Ga0209619, IMG submission 184011) | Soil microbial communities from Rifle, Colorado, USA - sediment 16ft 3 (version 2) | ecosystem: Environmental > Terrestrial > Deep subsurface > Rock core/Sediment | place: Rifle, Colorado... | reverse complement strand
CGCCAGCGGCTCGCCTGCCAGGCGGTTAAATAACGTGCTTTTGCCAACATTGGGCCGCCCTACCAGGGCTACAAACGGTTTTTGCATGATACTCCAGAATTATGGGGTCGGCCGCGGCGTTGCCACAGACGTACCCCGGGAAATGGTCACTTCGATGGTTTCCGGCAGCACCGATTCGGCGCGCAGTTCGGGAATCAGGATTTCAATTTCCGGTTCGAGCTGATAAGTGCCGGAAATGAATTGTGTCAGGTCGATCACCACCCGCACATCCGAGGCTTGTAGACGGTCCAGCAAGGCAACTGGGCCGGAAATGATCACCGTAACGTTGGTCGGCGAGACCACGGAGCGCAATCCGGGTTGCAACCCGGTGACCTCAACCGGCACATTGGGCAGCGTCAGGCTGCTTTCGATGCCAGCAATACCCACCCGCACCAACACTTCCAACTGGTCGCCAACCACCGAAACGCCTTCTGGCAAATCCAGTGCCAGCGACACATCCAGATCATCATCAGCGCCAGTGATATCCAGCGGGAAGGTTTCCACAAAGCCCGGCAAATCGCTGACGATCTGTGGGTTGGCTGAGAAAACTGTTACAGCCGGCGGGAACACCGAGATATTCGTCAAACGGTAGCCATCTGCCACCTGCCCGGTTACCACCACCTTGACCACCACGTTGCGGTAGCCAAATCGCTGTGATATCTCCTGGGTGACTGCGACCTCTTGTGGAACGATCGTCACGCCTGTGACAGCCCCCTCGCTGGCGTTCAATGCCACCAGTCCGATGGTACGGTTGATGGTCTGATTGGCCTGATTGATATCCAGGGTGGCGCGCACATGGGTGACTCGCTCCACCAGCGGTGCCGGCCCGGTGACAGTGACGGTTGCGGGGCTGATCACTGGATCGCCTGCCAGGTAGCCAATTGCCGGACTGCCGCGGGTCACCAGATCCACCGGCAGTTCTTTAACCGCCAGCCGTTCCAGCGTTACTGTGACAGTGAGGGGTGATTGTACCACCTTACGTACTGGGCGCGCCACAATCTGCACCTGAATCGGTAATGTGTAGGTGCCAGGTTCCAATCCAGACAGATCGACGACCGCCCGAACCGCGTCCACTTCGCTCAATGGCAGGTTCCAAATGGATTGCGGGGCGCTCAAAACCAGCGCGACGCTCGACGGGAGCGGGGAAGTGATGATCAGATTGGAATCCTGGCCGATCACCTCAACCGGTACGGTGGCCGGGTAATTCTTCTCGACGATCGGATCGTTGGCAGTAACCGCGGAAATCCACACCGCCAGCGCCAAAATAAAGGCAGTCAACAAGATCGGCAGCAGCCGCAACAATTTGCGCAGGGTGCTAAGCATCGCTGCCATCCTCCCGGCGCGGACGGGTCTCTTCATGAGTTTGGCCCGCCTTGCGGAACAATTCGAATGGCGTGCGCACCGGCGCAGCGGGTTGGTAGAACGCCAGTAAAATGTTTTCCAGCCGTTCGCTATCCAGGCGGCGGATCATTCTACCGCCATGCGCAATCGAAATTGAACCAGTCTCCTCGGAGACCACCACGGCAATGGCATCGGTGGCTTCGGAAGTACCCAGTGCCGCGCGGTGGCGCAGCCCCATCTGGCGTTCCGGTGAACGGTTGAGGATACCGCTGGAAGACAGCGGCATTACACACGCGGCAGCCAGAACTTCCCGCCCGGCAATGATAGCAGCGCCATCATGCAGCGGAGTGTTGGGATAGAAAATTTGCAGCAGCAGTTCAGGCGTCACCTGGGCGTTCAATTGCACGCCGGTGCGGGTGTATTCGCGCAATCCCTCGGCACGCTGCAGGATGATCAACGCGCCGTGTTGGCGGGCGGAAAGCCGCGCGCAGGCGCTGACCACCGCTTGAATGGTCTGCTGCATGGTTTCTTTGGAGGTAAAGGTGCGCTGCCAGAAAACCGGTTGTCCGGACCCTGCCCTGCCAAGGCGTTCCAGCCCGCGCCGAATCTCCGGCGCGAAAATGACCGGGATCGCCAGTACCAGGGTCGGCACCATGGTTTGGATCAACCAGCCAAATGCCGGCAGGTCTACCAGGCTAGTCAGCAGACTGAGCAGCACTACCAGCAGCAGCACACCGCGCAGCAGCACCATTGCCTGCGTGTCGCGCAGCAGCAGTAAAATGCTAAAGAAAACCAATGCGACCAGAAATATATCCAGTGCGCTTTGCCATGTGAAGCGCTGGAAAATAAAGATCAGTTCATTGAAGAAATCGGCCACAGGTTTCTCAAATCAATATTGAAGACGTGCTCGGATCAAATTGGGCGTAACACCCGGTCCTCGCGTAATTTCTTGAATAACATTAAAGTGCCCGCCGGCATGGATTCTCGCGCGGCGTCCTGCCAGGCGCGAACACGTAAGGTTTCGGGCAGAATACGAACATACCCCATTTTCTGCCACAATGAATCCTGCCGTCCCAGTTTCGGTGCCGCGAAGATTAAGGAAGCTTCGCATTGCAGGATCTGTGAAGCGCGTTCCATCTCTTCAATAAGCACCGGAAGGACTTCTTCAGTGGGCAGGTCAGGGTCGATCACCATTTCCGTGGCACGGGAAACCAGGTTTTCCACTTGCCAGCCAACCGCGGCTTTCAAAGTGCCGTCCACTTTGAGCAGCAGGTAAGCTTTCTCGCCAAATTTTTCCATAATGTCCTGGGACGTGAGCGGCGTGGACGGCTTTTCCACTCCGTTGATCAACCCGGCAATTTCCGCGGAATGCCGCGGGGTGCCGCGGATGATGGTATACCCGCCGGTTTCGCTGGCGGTTTTTACCGTTTCTTCCCCAGCAATTTCGGTCCCTGGCATGGTAGTCTTCCAGGCAGCGACCACCTGGCGCCAGGTATCTTCGAAGCTGGCTACATTATTAATAACCACTTGCGCAGCTTCCGCTTTCATCTCCTGCGGCGGCTGTGCTTCGATGCGCTGGAATGCGTCTGCTTTGGTCATGCGCCGGCGTACGGTCAATCGCGCCAACTGCACATCCTTGGGGGCATAAGCCACCCAGATCGAATCGCATTTCTTGTCCAGCCCGGCTTCCAACAGCTTGATGGCTTCGATTACGATAACGTTCTGCGTTGAGCGCTTGACCAGGAAATCAATGGCCTGATCGACCAACGGATGAACGATCCCTTCCAGCACAGCCAGCGCCTGCGGATCAGAGAATACCAAGCGGCCCAACCGGCTGCGATCGATTTCACCGTCGTGATTAACAATCCATTTACCGAATTGATCGATGACTGGTTTATAGCCTGGAGCACCGCGGGCATACGTGCGCTGCGCCAGAGCATCGGCATCGATACCGTACGCGCCCAAATGCTCCAACATCCGGCGTACCACACTCTTGCCGGTGCCGATGTTGCCGGTTAAACCGATGACGTATTTGCCCTCCCACTTGCTCAATGTTGACTCCTCTCAAGGGTCGCGGACAGTTAATACGGGCCTTTATCATTTTAACTTTGGGCTGCAAGAATGTCAAAGGGTTCTACCTACGTCTACCTTGCACTTACCTTCCAGACTGCGCCTGCTTAAGCGGGTCTGCTCCGTCGCACGCAGAATTTTCAGCTATAATACTCCGCGCTGACTGGACAGGTTGGTTCGTTGTGTTTTTTCTAGAAATAATTCAGGAGTCGCGGCGCAAGCTCGTCCCGTGAAATAATTGTGGAGGTCCTTATGGCGGTTCAACCGTCCACTCATCATTCTATCCGAAATATTCTCGGTTCGCTATTTGGACCTCTCGATTTTTCCTGGAAAACCATTCAGGAATACATTTTCATCATCCTGGGCGCGCTGGTACAGGCACTCTCAATGCGCCTGTTCCTGATCCCCTCCCAGCTGGTGAGCGGCGGCATCAGCGGCATCTCACAAATCCTCAATCATTTCACCAACTGGCCCATCGGCTTGATGGTGTTCATCGGCAATGTGCCGCTGTTCATTCTGGGTTGGCGTTATCTGGGTGGGGCGCGTTTTGCCAAACGCACTGCCCTCTTCGTAGTTTTGTTTTCGCTGTTCACCGACCTGCTGGTGTTTTTCATACCGGCGCAAGGCATTACTGACGACCTGGTACTCAACTGTCTTTACGGCGGAATCACCCTTGGCATCGGGCTTGGCATGGTATACCGCGGGCAGGGCACCTCTGGTGGCAGCGACATCTTAGGCCGCATCCTCAATCACCGGCTGGGGATTTCCATCTCGCAGGCTTATCTCATCACTGACACCGTGGTGGTGTTGGCTGGCGGATTCGCCTACGGTTGGGAGAACGCCCTCTACGGTTTGCTGGTCATTTACGTCAGCGGACTGGCAGCTGAAGCCATCTCCGAAGGCTCAGGCGTTTTCCGCACGGTCCTCATCATCACCAGTGCGCCGGCTGCCGTGCAGAAAAGCATCCTCGAGGTGCTGGAACGCGGCGTGACTGTTCTGGAAGGCAAAGGCGCCTATACCGGCGCTGACCGCCCGGTGCTATACACGGTGATCACCCGCTCTGAGGTCAACCAGTTGAAGGAACTGGTGCGCGAGTCGGATCCGCGTGCGTTTGTCGTAATCGGCCAGGCGCATGAAGCGCTGGGCGAAGGATTTCAGCCGCTGGTGCGTTAAGGCTGTGCCAGGTGTGCCAGCACGCCGGCGGTAATGGCTAGCTGCGCCAGGTGATACGTGGCAATGACGATCACACGCCCAAATCGCACTGCCCCGCAAAAGCGGTTGAACGCCAGTACCATGTCTGAAACATAAAACAGCAAGGCTCCCACGCTGACCAGTGCGGCTGCATTGTACGACCAATCTGGCCGCAGCCATGTGAGCAGGCTGGAAAACAGCATCAGGCTGATCACCACCACATACGCCAGCATCGGGAAGCGAATCCAGCGGCCGGTCGGCCGCGCCAAAACCGCACAGCGCAGGCGCCGGTAACCCAGAGAATCCAGCACAATCAACCCCAGCAGCGGGAAGATAAAATTCCAGCCCGGCATTAAAAACGACTGGTTGAGGCCGACAATGTAGAATAGATGGGCCAACAGAAAAGCCGTCAGACCCGCGGGGAACAGACCGGGCGGCAGCATCAGGAAAATGTCGCCTGCCAGCGACGCTACCAGGCCAAAGCCGAACCAGACTCCACCGCCCTGCCAGCCTGAGGCAGTCGTGAAGCCGGCAATTAATAGCAGCAGCGGCGCCGGCTTGGTCACCACCCGCCAGCGTGGACGGTTCAACCCGACCGCCAGCCAATCAGCGGCAGCCAGAACCAACACCCCCGCGTACCACCCCCACGGCATAGCTTAATCCTTATCGCGCGTATAACCCAGCCAGCGCAGCGCATCCGGCCGGTTGCGCCAGTTGGCGTTTACCTTAACCTTTAATTCCAGGAACACTTTTCGGTCGCTCATCGATTCAATTTCAGCGCGCGCGCTCGAGCCAATGCGTTTGAGCATGTCGCCATTGCGGCCAATGACGATGCCCTTGTGTGTTTCCCGTTCTACCAGCAAGGTAGCATGAATATAGGCGCCGCCAGTAGCCCTTTCGGTAAATTCATCTATACGCACTGCCATACCGTGCGGAATCTCATCCCGTAGGTGATTCAGCGCAGCTTCGCGGATCAGCTCCGCGGCGATATCCCGCTCGTAAAAATCTGTGACCTGATCCTCGCTGAAAAATGGCGCTCCCTGCGGTAAATGCGCCAGGATCTCCTGCAGTAAAATGTCGCAATTCTGCCCGGTGACGGCGGAAACGGCCACGGGTTTGACCTGCGGCAGCAAGGATTGAAAGGCTTCACTGCGCTGTGCCAGGACGCCATCATTGACCACGTCAACCTTGTTCAAAACCATTAAGACCGGCGAGGCGTGTTTAAGTGCTTTCAAGCGTCCCGCCACCTGACGATCCTCATCCGTGGGAGGCGCGCTGGCATCCACCAGCCAACAAATCACATCGGCATCGCGCAGACTGTCCTCCGCCACCTGATTCATGTACTCGCCCAGCTTGTGCACCGGCAGGTGCAGTCCAGGCGTATCCATAAATACAACCTGGGCAGTCTCCGAGGTCAGGATTCCCAGTTGGCGCAGACGTGTGGTTTGTGGTCGCGGCGATACCGCCGCCACTTTTTGTCCGAGCAGTCTGTTCATCAGGGTCGATTTACCGACGTTCGGTCGCCCTACCAATGCGGTGTATCCTGCACGAAAATCTCTAGGTTCCTCGTCACTCATAAACGGCTTGCCTTCTGCGGTTTTAAAACCAGCCTGATTTTAGAATTCACGATCGCCACCCCGGCGATGATCAGTGCGCCTCCAGCCAGCAGCCGCCAGCTCAAAGCTTCATTCAAAATAAGCACGCCCAGCAGCACACCGACCAGCGGGAAAATATAAGTCGTGAGCGTTGTTCGCGTAGCACCAACAGTGTTGATCAAGGAATAAAAGAAAAAGGTGCCGATGGCTGTTGCCATAATACCAAGCCATAAAATTGAAACCCAGGTCATGGTTTGGACAGGCAATTGAATGGATCCCTCAAACAGCAAGGCGGTAGGCCACAATACCAGGTTGGCAAAAATGGATTGACCGAACGCCAGGGCTGCCGGTTCGACACCATAAGTCACTCTGCGGGCAAAAATGGCTGCCACGGCATAAGATACTGAAGCCAGCAGCACCAACAATGCTCCCCACTGGAAACCACTCCCGCCATCGGCTGGATGATAAGCGAGAATCACCACGCCAGCAAACCCGACCACCAGACCGATCATTTTCGGTAAGGTCCAGGCTTCTTCCGGCACGAAAAACGGAATCAAAATCATGGTGAAAAACGGCACCGTCGAATTCAGAATGGAGGCCATCCCGCTGGTGATGTTGTGCTCGCTAATGGTGATTAACACGAAGGGCAATGCGATATTGAACACTCCCAGGAAAAAATAGGAGCGCCAGCGCTCTCGAAAGCGTAGTTTGGTTTTGGTCAAGCGAAGGATTATGAACAACGCGAGCATCGCTGCCACCAGACGCACTGCATTCAGAGAGATCGGCGGCATCTCGCGGATGCCAACCTTTAACCACAAAAACGTGGCCCCCCACACCAGGCCCATATACCAGAATTTTGCCCAGCTGCTAAGCGACAATGCGCTGCCCTTCCAGAGTCAACAGCCTGGCTTTGTCATCCACCCCGCCCGGGCTGCCATAGCCGTGCAATTTACCATCCGACCCCGCTACCCTGTGACATGGAATCACAATCGGGATCGGGTTGCTGGCCATAATCCCACCGACTGCGCGCGCGCTGCCTGCGCTGCCCGTTTGACGCGCCAAGTCGCCATAGGTGCGAACCTGCCCGTAAGGCACCGCCAGACAGGCGCGCAGCACCTTTTCCTGGTAAGGCTGCATGCCGCGCCAGTCGATTGCCAGTGAAAAATTACGCCGCCCGGCATAGAAATATTCAGTCAATTCCTGGACGGCCAAATCTGCCAGTTTTTCGAGTTGCGCATCGCCGGTATGGACCTCGACCAGCCGACCAAAGTCAATCCGAGCTAATCCGCCGTCCGATACGTAAACCGTCATTGGACCAATGGGGGTTTGTTCTAGGACGCGCACTTCGTAGATGATCGTTTCTTCTTCAGCCATTTTTCACCTTCACCTGTCGAATTTCGGCCGGTTAAATTATATCAGCACGACCTGTGCAGCACCGCCAACCCCGATGGTGCATTTGTATCCATCCTATTTCCGCCAATAGCGACGAAATCGCTGTGCTAACCTTAGTGAATTGGAAAATTACATGAAATTGCCCATTATTACCCGGTTCGTTAGGATATTGTTCAGTGGGCGTAGGGTGAGCGTAGGTTTAGCGTCAAGTAATGGAACAACCTTTCTGCTATTATAAATGCAGAAAAGGGCGACTTCTCTTCTTCTCCTCCTTAAATAGCATGCCTGGGTCGGCGTCCCAGGCATGCTGTGATTCCCGGGCAAGTCGTCTTAAGTGGGGATACAAATATTTATTTCCTGATTTTGGTACGTGCATAAGCCAGATTATGTTAAGATAGTAAAATACTGGCATTCTGCCGTTCAAAGTTTAGGAGATGATCCATGACATCAACCCGGGATGGAAAATTTTTCCTCGGCAAAGTCTTCGACATGCAAGCCGGCAAGCTGACTGACGAGCTGCTGGAATATGACCCTGCCGATCTGACCACCCACGCCGTAGTCACCGGAATGACCGGCTCCGGCAAAACCGGCATGTGCATCGGCCTGTTGGAAGAAGCCGCCATCGAGGGCATTCCCGCGGTCATCATTGATCCCAAAGGCGACCTGACCAACCTGCTGCTGCATTTCCCCAACCTGCTGCCAGCCGATTTCGAACCATGGATTGATCCGGAAGTCTCCCGCCGCGAGGGTAAAACACCCACTCAGGCTGCCCAGGACACCGCAGAAAATTGGAAAAAGGGGTTGGAAAGCTGGGGGCTCGGCGCAACTGAGCTCAACCTGCTCAAGGACTCGGTTGATTTTGGGGTGTATACGCCCGGTTCGTCTGCCGGGGTGCCGGTGAACATTCTGTCATCCTTTGCCGCCCCCGATTTGCCCTGGGAAGAACACCGCGAGATTTTACGCGAGAAAATTTCCACCATTGTAACTGCGCTGCTCGGTCTGATCGGCCTGAACAACATCGATCCACTGCGTTCGCGCGAGCACATTCTACTCTGCAATATCCTGGAAAACGCCTGGAGTAAAAGTTCCTCGCTCGACCTGACCGAGTTGATTTTACAGACGCAAAACCCGCCTTTTGAACGCCTGGGGGCTTTCCCGGTCAATAATTTCTTCCCAGCCAAAGACCGCTTCGATTTGGCGATGTTGCTCAACAACTTCCTGGCATCGCCAAGTTTTGAGATCTGGCGGGAAGGCGTGCCGCTGGATATCGCCAAGCTGCTCTACTCTCCAGACGGCAAACCACGTCACAGCATCTTCTACCTGGCGCACCTCAGTGAGAGCGAGCGCATGTTCTTCGTAACCCTGCTATTTGCCGCCATTGAATCATGGATGCGCTCGCAGCGCGGTACCGGCTCCCTGCGTGCCCTGGTATATTTCGACGAAATCCTGGGTTACCTGCCGCCGGTCGCCAATCCTCCCTCACGCCCCATCATGCTGCGCATGTTAAAACAGGCGCGCGCCTTTGGCGTCGGCCTGCTATTGGCCACCCAAAACCCGGTGGACGTGGATTACAAGGGGTTATCGAATGCCGGTACCTGGTTCGTCGGCCGGCTGCAAACCGATCAGGACAAGCAGCGCCTGCTGGACGGGTTGGACTCTGCTGGCGGCGGCCTGGACCGCGCCAGCACCGACAAATTGATCTCCAACCTGGGCAAGCGTACTTTCCTGCTGCACAACGTGCACGGCAAAGGTCCAAAGGTCTTCCAGACTCGCTGGGCGCTCAACTTTCTGGCTGGCCCTTTGACCCGGACGCAAATCCCGCAATTATTGAAACTGATCCCCAATGTACCTCAGCCATCAGGCGCAGAACCGTCTATTCCAGCAGGCGCTATGGCTGCGGCCCCCGTCTCGTCAGCTGCTGTCCGCCCGGTGGAGACACCACCCATCCCGTCATCTGGTTCCACAACCCGACCGGTTATGCCGGCTGGCATCAACGAGTTTTTCATTCCCAATAATCTGGCTTTTTCCGAAGCGCTGACGGTAGCCCGTATTCCTTCCGACGCACAGATTAAGCAAGGCGGCTTTTTGTATCGCCCGGCATTATTTGCCCAGGCTGAAGTGGTTTACCTGGCGCGTAAATACAACCTGGAATTGAACCGTCAGGTATCGGCCCTGCCGCAGGAATCCCGCGGCCGAATGGTCAATTGGGACGATTTTGCCTGGCTGCCTTACAAGCGCGAGGAATTGACCGGCTCAGCATTGCCCGGCGCCCGATTCACCGCGCTGCCTGAATGGCTAACGGATACCCGCTCTCTAAACAACTTGCAGTCCGACTTCATCGACTGGGTGATTCGCAACGGCACCATCCGTGTACGCGCCAATGAGGCTCTTAAAGTTTACGCCGGACCTGAAGTCTCCACAGCCGAATTCCGCGAGATGTGCAGCAAAGCTGCCCGTGACGCCATGCAAGGTGAGATCGAAAAGGTCGAGGTCACCTACCGCAAAAAATTGGAAACACTGGAATCTAAAGTGAAACGGCAAACCATGGAGGTAGATTCCCAGGAGGATGAACTTGGGCAGCGCCGTATGGAAGAGCTGGGCAAAGGCGCAGAACTGATAATTGGCCTGTTTGGCGGCCGAAAACGCAGCGTTTCCAGCAACCTTACTAAGCGCCGCATGACTTCCTCTGCCAAAGCTGCGCTCAAGCAGGAAGAAGCTGAGTTGGAACTGTTGGAGAGGCAACTGGCTGAAACGGAGAACGAGAAAAAAGCCGCCTTGGAAGAGGTGAACGAACGCTGGGCTAAACAGGTGGACAATGAAGTTGAGGTGCCGGTGACTCCCTACAAAAAGGATGTTTACCTGGACTTCTTCGGCATCGCCTGGCTGCCTTACTACGTCGTCAGTGTGGATGGTCAAAACCGCGAAATTCCGGCTTTCAAACAGCCGGCTTGATAAATGTTAGTAAAACCGGGGCTGGCTGATATTTCTTACCGCCAGCCCCATTGTTTCATCATATAAAATCCCAAATCTATTCAGGAAAAATCCATGGACTCATACGTCGCCTGGGTGACGCAAAACCCGCTCTTATCGGCTGCCATTCAATTTGCCATTTTAGGTACACTGGGCGAAATGATCTCGTTCAGTCTGGTAAACAAACGCGTCGCCATGCCGTGCAGCGGCTGGCAGCTGATTGGCAAAGTGTTTGCCTGGGCTTTGCTTGGCGTGATCATCAAATATGGTTTTGCCGGCATGAAAGGCTTCACTCAGGCTTTGATCGATCACCGCCTGCTGCCTGGTTTCCTTTCGCAGGGATTTGGCTGGGCCTTTGCGGTCTCCGTGCTTACCAATGTCTTTTTTGGCCCGCAAATGATGGCTTTCCACCGGCTTGAAGACAATCTGATCCTCGGTCAAAAAGGGTTCGCCGGCATCACCCGCGCCTGGTGGACGCTAATCTGGTTTTGGATTCCGGCGCACACCGTTACCTTTTCGCTGCCCACCGATTTCCAGATCGGGCTGGCAGCCCTGTGGGGGTTGGTACTGGGAATCATCATGGGCTACAGCAAAAACGCCAGCAAAAAGCTTGTTCCAGCGCCTGCGAATTAATAATGGTTCGAGGATTCAGGCCAGGCAAATATTGATTTACACCCTGAAGCAGGTATAATCACCGCAGGAGAATTCGATGCCGACAAATCCGACCCGAGATAGGGTAAATTCTGAAAAATTCGATACCACTCCGCTGCGCCGCCCAAGCTGGATCAAAGTACGCGCGCCCAGCGGCGAGACTTATGAGCAACTGCAGCAGTTGATGCGTAAAAAATCGCTGCATACGGTCTGTGAGGAAGCCGGCTGCCCCAATATGGGCGAATGCTGGGGTGCTGGCACTGCCACCTTCCTGATGATGGGCGATGTCTGCACCCGCACCTGCGGCTTCTGCGACATCAAGCACGGACGTCCGGAAGCGCTGGATTGGCTGGAACCCGAGCGGGTCGCTCAGGCTGTTAAAGCCATGGACTTGCGCCATGCGGTCATCACCTCGGTCAACCGCGACGACCGCAAAGACGGCGGCGCGCCGATTTTCGCCATGGTCATCCGCCGCATTCGTGAAATTCACCCCGGCTGCTCGATTGAAGTTCTCATCCCGGATTTCAAGGGCAGCAGCGAAGCCTTGCGCATCGTCATGGACGCCCGCCCGGAGATTCTCAACCACAATGTGGAAACCGTGCCGCGGTTGTTCAAAGTCGTGCAGCCTCAGGACCACTACGAGTGGGCTGCCGCCACGTTGACCAACGCCAAGAAAATCGAGCCAGATGTGCTCACCAAATCCGGCATAATGCTGGGCCTGGGCGAAACCATGGACGAGGTCAAAGCAGTGATGGACGATCAGCGTTCCTGGGGTGTGGACATCCTGACATTGGGCCAATACCTGCAGCCCAGCCGCCAGCACCTGCCCATTGCCCGCTATTACACCATGGAGGAATTCGCCGAACTCAAGGATTATGGCCTGGGTATCGGCTTCCAATGGGTTGAAAGCGGACCCCTGGTGCGCTCGTCTTACCATGCCGCCGAACAGGTGCGCGCCCTTAGCCCGGTCCATCGCGCATTGTACGGATCCAATTAATGTCTGTACAGAGACTGCCAGGTGCAAATTTTTGCAAATAGTTACAAATTTGTTGCAAACCTGATTAATTGCCTGGAATCCCCTTGTAAATACCTCAAATTTCCATATAATAAATAGTGTCAATCGCCTGGGTGCCCCCCTCACCCCGGCGATTGACTATTATCGGTAAAATTTTACAGGTGATAAAACAGGGCTGCTTTGCAGCCCTGTTCTTGTTTAAGGTCGTTAAGTGCGGCGTCCGTCCGCCTAAATTTCCCAGACGTATTGCACAATCACCCGAATTTTAGGTGCGCCGTTGACCACGGTGAAGCCTACTGCCCATGTGCGCCAGTCCAGTTCGTTGTCCTGCGCTTCCGGGGCGCGGAACAGGGCAATATATGGCATATCCGCAAATTCTGCTGGCCAATCCACCAACGCCGTGGTCGGCCCGGTGCCAACGCCCGTCGTCAGGTCCTGGCAAGACTGGCTGAAGCTGCGGTCGAACACATCCAACAGACTCGGAAGGATCTCATCGCTGAAGGTGCTTTCCACTGGCAGCCCGCTGCCCGCCTGATCTCCCCAGGTATACGTAAAAGTGCTGGTGAATAATCCAACGATTTCATCCGGCGTCACATGCACCGCCGGGCTGGCGAGCCGATAATAAATATCCAGGCCATCAAGCGGATCAACCCCATTCGCCAGAGCAGCACCATCCTGGGTCTTCAATGCTGCGCCAAACGCATCAATTGCTGCCTGCACCCGCGCATCAGCGCAGAAAGCCGGACCGGGGATTGCCTCAAGCGCTGGCTGCGCGACTCCGGGCGTGGGTGAAATTACGACTACTTTGGGCGGGGTGGAACTGGGTTGAACGGGCACAGATGTGGCAGGCGGCGGTGTGGTTGTGGCTGTCGGCGAACCACTGACCAGTGCACAGCCGCTGAGCAGGCTGAAAATAATCACAAGTGCTAATAGTTTTTGGAGGTGGAGCGGGGTTTTCTTGTTCATGAAATCAGCATAGCACGAATTTCGTGAAGAAAAAAGACTCTGCTGGCCTGGATTAGGCTCGCACGCAAATTACTCCGGCTGCACCCGGGCCAATGTGTGCCCCGATGGCTGGCGTGACCTCATGGGTGATGATTTTACCGCTGCGCGGAATAAATTCATGCATTATTTTCTGTAGTTCATCGACCTTGGACTGCGCCAGCGTGTGAACAAACGAAATACTCTCCAGCGGCGCCAGGTTTGAGACCAGTTCATTAACGCGCTTAAATGCCTTCCTCGTGGTGACTGCCATTTCCATTTTTACAAGGCTGTCATGGATCGAAATGATGGGCTTGATCTTGACCATCGAGCCAAGGATTGCCCGATAACGCGCTACCCGCCCGCTGCGGCGCAGGTATTCCAGGGTGTCCACTACCGCATAGACGTAGGTACGCTTGCGGAAGTCCACCAGAGATTCGATGATTTCTTCAACCTGTTGTCCCTGAATCACTGATTTCGCCGCTTTTAGCGCCTGCAATCCTAAACCAAGTGAAGCCTGGCCTGAATCAATCACCCATACCGGAATCTTGGCTACCAGTTCTTTTGCTTGACGGGCTGCATTGATAGTGGCAGAAAGTGACTCCGCAACGTGGATCGAAATGACAGCCTCTGCACCTTCTTCCGCAGCTTTTTCATAGGCGTCAGCAAAAGCTGAAAGCCCCGGCGCCGCAGTCGTCGGTGATTGAGGGTAATCCGGTAAACGGGTATAAAACTCCTGTCGAGATAGATTTACCCCATCTAAAAAAGATTCATCATTGATATTAATATAGGCCGGTACGACAGTTATACCCATTTCCTCGGCAATTGCTACGGGTAGATCACACGCGCTGTCCGTGACGATTTTGATTTTCATGCAGCCTTGCTTACCTCCCCGAGTACGGTTTCGATAACATCCACAGCCCGCCCGACCAGTTCCATATCAGCCTGCGAGCCCATGTGACCGATACGGAAAATTTTCCCGGCTAATGGTCCATAGGAGCCGCCGACTGCCAATCCGTATGCTCGCAGCCGGCTGTCAAAATCTTCCCAGCTGATTCCCTCCGGCATATACACCGCGGTCACCGTGGGTGCCGGCACGGCTTGCGGAACCGGGAACAAGCGCTGCCCCATCCGAACGATACGCTCGCGGCAAAGCGCTGCTGCTAGTTCGTGACGCTGGTAAACCTTATCCAACCCCTCATCCAGAATGAGCTGCGCCGCCGCATCCAGGGCTGCCAGACCATGCCAGTTGGGAGTGTAGGGAAAGTAGAAATTCTTTTGTGCATCGCGGAAAGGCAGCAGCGCGTCATAACCGCTGTAGTTGACTGCTTCCGCGATCTCCCAGGCGCGAGGACTGATGGTCAGGAAAGCTGCCAGGGGCGGCGCAGACAGCGCTTTTTGCGAAGCTCCCAGGCACAAATCGATCGTCCACGCATCGGTCAGCACCGGGCAGCCGCCGGCACTGGCGACGGCGTCCACATACAGCAGCGGCACTTCGTACTGACGCTTCAACCTGCCAAGACCATCCAGCGGGTTGAGCGTGCCGGATGGCGTTTCGCAATGCACCGCGGTGATCATCTTGGGTCGGAAGGCGATGATTTCCTGTTCAATTTCCTGTAAGTCGCCTAGCGTTTCGTCATAGCGCAGGCCGAAGGTATGCACATCCGCTCCCAGCGCCCGCGCCATGTCGCCAATGCCGTAACCAAATACACCAGTGCAGATTGCCAGCACCCGGTCGCCTGGGACAAGCACGCTCTTTAAACCAGCCCACAATGCCAGCATGCCTTCACCAGTCATAATCGCGATTGGGTTGTGTGTGCCGTAAATCGTCTGCAAGCTGGCTTCGGTATGGTTGTATAACTCGAGGAATTCGCGTTCGAGATCGGCTGAACCAAAATCAACATTCATCGCATCCAGCACCGGCTGCGGCACACGAACAGGTCCCGGAATCATCGGAATAGGATAAGTTTTCATCGTTACCTGCTCCGTGAGTTTCAAGCTAAAGTATGCTCAAATTATGCCACGAATATCGATTGTCGAACGGTAAGTTTCGCCACATTGAGCCAAAGGCCGCGCTCAAGGTATAATATACGGGTCTTTTTTGAATACCCATTATCAGGTAGGAGGCTGCTTTGAAAACCAGCGTCGTTGAGCGGTTTACCCGCTACGTAAAAATTTATACCCAATCCGATCATGATTCAACTACCTTCCCCACCACTGCCCGCCAATTCGACTTGGCGCGTTTGCTGGTTGAGGAATTGCAAGACCTTGGTCTGGTTGACGTCTTCATGGATCCAAACGGCTACGTCTACGGCACCCTTCCAGCCAACACCACGGCTTCCGCTCCGGTGATCGGATTCGTGGCGCACATGGATACCAGCCCCGACCTGACTGGTAAAGACGTCAAACCGCAGTTCGTTGAGTACAACGGCGGGGATATCGTCCTCAACCATGAGAAGAACATCATTCTTTCCCCGCGTGAATTCCCGGACTTGAATAAATATGTCGGCAAGACCCTCATTACCACCGACGGCACCACCCTGCTCGGCGCGGATGACAAAGCCGGTCTGGCTGAAATCATGGCAGCCCTGGAATATATGGCAGCCCATAGCGAGATCAAGCATGGCGTGATCAAAGTTGGCTTCACGCCGGATGAAGAAGTTGGCCACGGCGCGGACCGTTTCGATATCGCCGGTTTTGGCGCTGATTTTGCCTATACCATGGACGGCGGCGAGATCGGCGAGTTGCAGTATGAAAATTTCAATGCGGCAGCCGCAAAAATCAACATCCAGGGCCGCAGTGTGCACCCGGGTTCATCTAAAAATAAAATGATCAATGCCGCCCTGGTGGGGATCGAATTAAACAACCTGCTGCCCGCAGAAAAACGCCCGGACAGCACCGAAGGTTATGAGGGCTTTTTCCACCTGACTCATTTCAATGCAGATGTCGAAGAAGCGGAGTTGAAATATATTATCCGCGAGCACGACCGTGCAACTTTCGATGCCATGAAGGTTAACCTAATGGCTATTGTCGATCAGTTGAACGCAAAATACGGCGACCGAGTCGTGCTGGAATTAAACGACAGCTATTACAACATGAAGGAAAAAATCGAGCCGGTCATGCATGTCATTGACCTGGCACGCTCCGCCATGGAAGCCGTTGGCGTCGAGCCAGGTGCGCTGCCGCAAGCGGTCCTGGACGATCACGACAGCCTCGGCCGACGGACGCAACGGCACCAGCGCCGACACCGCGACCAGGGCATCCGCGCCAATCTGCTCGATCTCGAGCGTCACTACGTCCGTGCCGCGCGCCAGATCCGACGCCGCGGCGGCATCGCGGAATGACGCGGTAATGGTACGGCTGGCAATCGCGCGCGCCGGACAGGCCGGATCGGGATCGAGCACGTGGACGTCGTAGCCTAACGATCGGGCCGCGTACCCCGTCATCCGGCCGAGCTGCCCGCCGCCGAGGAGGCCAATGGTGGCCCCCGGCAGGATCACCCTCACGGAAGGGACTGTTTCAAAACCTCGTCACGGCGCGCGTCGCGCCAGGCGCGCAAACGCTCGCGGACTTCGGGATGGCGTAATCCAATGATCTCGGCGGCAAGTATGGCCGCGTTGATCGCGCCCGGCTTCCCGATCGCCAACGTTCCCACCGGCACGCCGGCCGGCATCTGCACGATCGACATGAGCGCGTCCTGACCCGCCAGTGCCGTAACCGGCATCGGCACACCGAGCACGGGCAGCAGCGTCTTGGACGCGGTCATGCCGGGCAGGTGCGCGGCTCCACCAGCCGCCGCGATGATGACCATCAGCCCGCGGCCTTCTGCCGAGGTCGCGTACTCGAACATCCAGTCAGGGGTTCGATGCGCGGATACAACCCGCGTCTCAAATGGGACTTGCAGCGCTTCCAGTGTCGAACAGGCGTGCTGCATATGCTCGAAGTCGGTCTTGGAACCCATGATGACGCCCACGAGCGCAGACATGAGATGTGAGATGGGAGATCTGAGAAGAACCGCCCGGCCGATAAACGCTGAATATGACGGTACTGCCGGGCGCCGCGAAGGACCGAGTGTAGGGATTTTCCCGGCGCTGTCGGAGGAATAGCCCTATATTCGCCGCCTTTTCTTTGCAGGATTGTCTCCCCAAGGCGCGACGGACGCCGTTGGGATTCATCCTGGACGGCCAGACGCCGCCAAACCTCCCCGCAATCCGGAGGGACAGCGGATGTACTACCCGACTACTCACCCCTGGTCCGGCGACCAATCACTCGGCGAACACCTCAATGAGCGAGGAGTAAGCCGCCGGGATTTCCTGGAATTCTGCGGGTCGATGTGCGCGGTGCTGGGGCTCAGCAAGTCGATGCTGCCGAGTCT